>Ga0206847_10016_pt1 | contig 56401 bp, 48 predicted proteins | sample Alteio_BWOrgCont_17_FD_152880 | JGI IMG/M metagenome (GOLD analysis project Ga0206847, IMG submission 152880) | Enriched cells from forest soil in Barre Woods Harvard Forest LTER site, Petersham, Massachusetts, United States -... | ecosystem: Environmental > Terrestrial > Soil > Temperate forest >... | reverse complement strand
CCGCTCGCCTGTCCATTCGGTTGACCGGTGGGTCCGCACCAATCGGGCCCGCCCTGCAAGGTTGACGAACAGAAGCCGTCGCACGGCACGGCGTCCTGGTTGTCTCCGGCAAAAATCTGACCGGCGAGCCCCCATTGCCGGTTGTTGGAAATACATTTCGACCTTTTGGCTTTTTCCTTGGCCCGCGCCAGCGCCGGGAGCAACAGGGACGCCAGGATCGCGATGATGGCGATGACGACCAACAACTCGATAAGGGTGAACGCACCCGCCGCGCGGCCGGGTGCGTTCACTTTTGCAAATGGTCTGATTCTCATTATTCCGGTGATCACGGACTAGGGACTGGTGACGCGGAAGAACTTGGCCGAGGTGCCCGAGCCGATGGCCTCGCTGAAAGCCCCGTTGGTGGGGTAGTAGGTAAGACCATAAGCTTCATTCGTCCAGGGACCAGTAATGTTTGTGGCGCTGTACACGCTGTAGGTGGCTCCCGGGACGGCCGGCCAGCCCACCGTCGCGCTCTTATTCGTCGCGCCGAGGGAGACGTTAAACGCCGCCGGGCTGTTGGTCAAATAATCCTCATAGCGCGAGGGAATCACCTCCACGTAGGAGGGACTTCCGCCGTACGGCAGGAGAATGCCGGTCAACTGGGCGCAATGGGTGGGAATGGGCTGGTAATCAAAAGGATTCAGAGCGATGGGAGTAGTCCCGTTACGGTAATCATACGTGGGCTGAAAGATTTCCATCGTTTGGTTGTTCGTTACGGCGTCATAAGGCGCGCCCACGGTAATATACAGAATGCAATAGCTGTTGCTGGTGAAGATACCACCGACGCCCGAGTTGGCCCCGCCGTTGGGCCCGGAACCGAGGGCGCCGCCGGTTGCATTTCCATAAAAGTAAACATTGGTGAAGGTGACCAATGAATCGGAGAAACGCAACGCGTTGGTGCCGAGGGGGTTGGCCGTCAAATCAGCGTAGTAGGGATTGCCCAGGAACGGATTAAAGGCAACCGGAGGAGCCGGGTTGGTGACCACCGCGCTCGTCGTGCTGGGTGCCATCTCCAAACCGCCATGATAAACCTCCAGCGGGCCGCTAATAGTCACATAGGTGCCAATCGGAGGCGTGTTGGTATTCCCATGACCCGCCAGAAAAACTTCAACACCGTAGCCATTGGTGTCTTGAATGAAGAACTCGCTGTAGGAAGATCCGTAACCGCGATAAACACTGACATAACCGCTGACCGTCACGTTGTTGGTGTTGATGTAAACGGTTCCGCCCGGGTTGGCGGCAATCTGGCTGGCGGAGTTGTTCAAGTAAGTGTGAAGCTGCTCAATCGTGGCAACCACCGGAGCGGTTTCGACCAGTGTGTTGGTGGGGCCGGTGGCGGTGGATCCCCCGTTAATGGGGTTGGAGGCAACCACATAATATTGTCCGGCGTAGGTGTAGTCCGCGAGGGTCAGGTCGATCCAAGGGTTGTTCTGGCCGGGCAGCGCCACAAAGGTCGAACCGGCATTGGTGGACTGGAAATACCACTGATAGGTGATCGGGCCGGTGCCGGAGGCGGCATTGGTGAAACCGGCCGAGGTGAACAGGTTGTTGGTCAGGTTCGTTGCCGTCACGCCCGGGGCGAAAAAGACCGGCGTGGGGGTGGTGTCGACCGTCTCCACGGCGGTGGCACTGGTGGCGGTGCGGCCGTTGGCATCGGTCGCGACCACGTAGTAACTGTCACTGGCGGTCAAATTGTTCAATACCAGAACGTTGCTCGCCGAACCAGTGACGTCCCCGTTGTCGCCAAGCTCGCCCAAAGTTGTGGAATACCACTGGTAGGTCAGGTCAGAACCAGCCGCCACCGCGTAGAATATGGCACTGTTGCCTGAATAGGAGCTGCCGGAGGCCGGCTGGACGCCAAAGACCGGCGCGGCGGGCAACGTGTACACATCCGCGAAGGTCGTGCCGGCGACGAGATTGCTGATCCCGCCGTCAATAAAAGGGCTGAAACCGATGCTGGTGATTTCAATGTCGCTCCGATTGGTGTTGATGGCGACGTCCGTGCCGTACACAAAACCGGAGCCTTCACCGTCTCCGGCAATCAGGTTTGCGTAATCAGTTAAGGAGGGGTTGATCATCAGGGTTGCGCCCGCGGTGACAGAAAAAGGAGCGGTGTCATAGGCGATGACCACCTCGTAGGGGACATTCGTGGCGAGATCCTCGGGGTAAGTCACCGGCGGCTGCAGGTTCGAGAAAGAGACGGAAAAATTGGCGATGCTCAACCGGAAGGTGTTGGGAACGACGGTTCCCTGCTGGCCGATGAAAAGGTTGCAGCAGGAATTCGAGTTGGTGCCAATAAACTGGCAGAAATAGCCGCCGTTGTAGTCGTTGAACGTGGGCAGTTTGGTCACGATGAGGGTGAAACTCGCATACACAATCGACCCATTGGCCGGGGAATAAAAACCGTTGGTCGGGGTGGCAACGGAATCTTTGTTCGTCGACGTCATATAAATGACGTCGTTGCTGACGATGGTGTCGTAGACGGGCGTGCCCGCGGAATAGACATACCACTGACCCTGGCCCGCGATGGGGCCATTGGTGTAAGGGTAGTTTACCGAATCTTTCAATAGCACCGTTGCCTGCAACGATGCCGCCGATATGGCAAGCAGTAACAACGACAGGATTTTTTTCATAGTATCACTTAGGCGTTCACGAGTTTGGTTTTTTTGGCACTTGCTGCCCAGGAGCGATCACACTGACGATAGTTTGTTACAGAACCGAGGCGATTCTATGAACTTCCGGTTAGATCCCAAGATTCCCCACGGATATGCCCCGTTAAAAAAGACAGGCATAGAGGAACGCCCCCCGGGGCGAATGTCAACACGTAAAAATGTTTTTGTTGCGATTTTTTTCCGGGTATTCCCGGTACGGCTTGCGATCAAAGCCAGCGCACTGGTCGGTGACCGCGGATTTACGCCCAAATGGATGCTCCCGGAACCAAGAGCTGGCACGGAGCCTACGGCCCGACGGCGCGGTAAAAGCGGTAACGGTAGTTCGTCGCGCCCGGGTCCTCCAGATAGAACGGGCTTGAGAGCGGCACGTTCGTGCTGATCGAAATCCAGGTCGAAAAGTTCGTTGTCGCCTGCAGGATATAATTCTGGCCCGCCACGCCGGATAGCTGCATTTGGAACACGCCGTTGGTCAGGAAGTGACTCTCCACCAGCGTGATCGTGGAAAAGACCGAGAACTGCGCGGTGGCCGCCACGCTGTTGTTGTAGCCATTTTCAAACGCGTTCGCGTTGACTGTGACGCTGTTGGTCAGGGTGAACGGGCTCAGGTAAAGCGTCGAGTTGGTCGTGGGCAGCGATCCGTCCAGCGTGTAATAGAGCGTCGCGTTAGTGTCAGGGGGAGTGAGCGTGACGGTAACGGGCTGGTTGTAAGTGCCGCCATCCGGATTGATCACCGGCGGAAGCAACGCGGGCGTTCCCGGCAGGCTGTTAATCCACGCGGCGATGACCGGGACGGCGTTGGTATCGATCAAATTGCGCGCCAGCGGCGGCATCTGGATCGCGGGGTTCGTCGTGTTGATCCGGTCGTAAAGCACCGACCGGTAAAGATCGTCCGGCACGACGATGCGGGCGTTGTCGTAACCGAGATTTCCCTTTTGGAGCACGCCGTTGATAATATTCTGGTTGGTCAGCGGCGTGTCATAATTCGCGTCAAAGGACGGTCCGGTTCCGTTCGGGCGGTGGCACTGGCCGCAATTGGCGTCGATGTACGAGCGGAAGCGATCCACCAGCGGGGCGCTTTGGTTGGTTACAGCCACCAGCTTGACAAAGCCCGCGATCGCCGTCTCATCAATCGCAGGATAAAATAATCCAAGCCGGTTCAGTGTGCGGAGTTGGTTGTCCGTCACGCCCGTTGACGGGTAGGTAAAATCTCCGTCGAGCTGGCGGGTTTTTACGCCGAGAACATAACTGGCGACCGGCGTGTGGCAGGTCAGGCAGTCCGTTGGGCTGGGGTAATACCAAACCTGCGTGGAAAGGCCGCCGGGGTTGGTGATGACAATACTCTCGGATAGCGCGCTGGTCACCAGATCGGCATCGCTGTTGTCGGGCCGCCATTTATAAGTCACGCCGTATACCGCGCCGTTGGTGTCGCGCACCAGAACGCGGGTCTCGAGGCGGCGCACGGGGGCGTTGGGGTTCGCGTAGTTGGTGATCAGCGCGAAGTGTTTTACAAAAACACTGCCAGCGGGAAATGTCCACTCTCCCGCCGGCGCGAACGCGATCTGGGACGCCGGCGTGCCGGGCGCGGTGGCGGGCACGGAAAACCAGCGGGTCTTCAACGCGCCATCCGACCACAACGGGGTGTTGACGTTATATGGAATCAGGCCGGAGGCGGTGTCCATGGCCGGCGTATTCGTGAAAATACCGGTTTGCGAAAGCGTCGCGGGCAGCGTGCCGCTGGAACTGCGTGGCATGTTAAAAAATGCGGGCGGGGCGCCTTGAACGGTCAGGCCGTAAGGCAATCCGCTGCCATTCGTCACGGTAATGGTCACCGGGGCCGAAGTGCTGGACAAACCGGAGGTGTCGGACGCGACCGCGCTCAACTGGTAAACTCCCGCCACCAACCCCGTCGCGGTGAGGGTGTACGGCGGGTTGGTTACGGTGCCGATGGCGGCGCCATTCGCGTAGAATACGACCGCGCCCACCGCGTTGTATTGGGCCGAGGCGTTGGCGCTCATGGTGACACTGGCCGCCGCGGTAAAGTTCGAGCCGTTTGCCGGCCCAAGCCAGTTGATCGCCGGCGGCGGGTTCGTGACTGGATAAAGCTGTGTTTCCGGGACATCCGCCAACGGCGTGGAGGGGCCAGTCCATTGGAGATCGACCTGCGCGCCGCCACCGGCTTGGAAATAGTCCACTTCGATATTATAATACTGCTGCGCCACCAGGGTGATGGTATTGCTGGTCGTCGTGGGCGCCTGCGGCTGCCAGGCGTCAATCAACAGATTTCCATTGATGAACATTCGCGAGCCATCGTCCGAGGTGAGCAGGAAATTGTAGGTCTGGCTAAACTGGGGTTGCACCATTCCGCTCCACATCACTGTGTAATTTTGCTGCCCAATGCCCCCGCCCGGGCCCGTGCCGCTCCAAATGAAATCAATCACCGGGTCGGTTCGCTCCAGCGTCGGCGCGCCCGGGAACGGATTGTCCGTGTCGGTAACATTTCCATAATACTTTCCAAGCAACCCGGTGCCGGTACCGACCGAGGAGTTATTAATAAAACTCGCCCCGGCCACCGCGCTGTTCAACGCCCCGGCCTCAACGGCGACCGCCTGCACGAGCGCATTGTTGGTTAGCGTGAACGGCCCGGTGTAGGGGGTTGAATTGGTGGTCGGCGCGGTGCCATCCAGGGTATAGTATAGCGTCGTACCCGGGCTGGCATCCGCCAGCGTGATCACGATGGAATTGGTGTACGTGCCGCCATTGGGCGCAATCGTGGGTGTCGCCAGGAAGAGGCCCGAGCCGAATACCGAGAGCGCGTATTGGGCCCCTACATAAACCTTGCCATTAACCACCGTGGGCACGGTGAACTTGACCGCCGCGCCCGGATTGTCGCGCGCTCCGGCCTGGGTGCTGTTGTAAAGCTCCCGGGTTACGTTGGTGGCATTATAAGCGCGCAGGATCGCCGGGCCGCTGCTGAGGTAGGCGTCGGTTTGAATGGTCCAGACAATCGCGTTGCTCGTGCCGTTGGCCGTAATGGAGGGCGTGGCACCGTAGGTGCCAAAAACCGTCGGCCCCCCGACGGGATTGGTCGAGATCAGGCCGTCCACCATGGGAAAAGCCTGGAGCGGCGCGTTCCAGCCGACATAATAAAGCGTATTATTGAAAAACGCCGGCGTGCTGTAACTGCCCACATTGCCAGTGTTGGGATTATCCAGGGCATACCGGTAAACCTGCACAATCTGAGTATCGTCCGAGGCATTGCCGGAGGCGTTGTCGTAGCGGCCCATATTGTCGCGGTCGATGAGATATATCTTCGCGCCTTTTCCAGACGCCACAAGCAGGTGCGGATGGGCCGCGCTGCCGGCCGAGTCCGGCAATACCAGCGCCGCCCCCGAACCCAAATCCTGGTCAAAACCGCTCAACGCCGCCTGGTTGAACGGCGTGAAATAATCCACAATCGCCGGCACGCCGTTGCTAACGGCGAACTTTATCACGCTCGATCCGAAGGCATTGGTTGCCTGGTTGAAGGTTGGGCCAACCGCATCAAAAGAGCCGTTGCCAGTGACCAGGTAGAAGTACCCCGCGGAATCCACCGTCGGTCCGCCGCCGCCCTGCCAGAAGCCGCCGTAGCCGCCATTCGGCGTCGTGTTGTACACACTCACCTGTTGCGAAATATTGGTCCCGTTGTAACCGAACAGCCAGCCGTGATAGGGCTGCTGGTCGCCATGAGACGCAAACGCCACGTAAACCACGCCGTTCAGCAGCATCAGCGCGGGACGGTTGTGCTCCCGCATCGGATTCCACGATACATGTCCCGCGCCATCGTTGTCCGCGTATCCGGCTTCCCCCGTGCCCGGATAATTGGTCGAGGAGATAATAACGGGGCTGCCGAAGTTGGTGCGTTCCAGTCCGGTCGTAATATCCAGCGCGTGCAACCGGTGCACATAAGTGTTGCCGTCGGGACCCTCCGAGGTTTTGCCCTCCGCGTAAAGCGTTCCCGTCACCGGATCAATCACGGGCGTGCTCGTGATCCCCACCTCCGGCACAATATCCAGCGAACTCGTGTCCGACGCGGAGACCGTGTAAATTCCCGCCGCCGGATTAATAAAACTGGTCTGCCATAGCGGCCCGGCGTTCGAGCCCGTGTTGCTATCGGCGTCGAAGGCGTAAACGCTCTCATGCTCCGTCGCCACGAACACAACGTTATGCACGCCTTTGCCGGGGATCGTGACGCCCGGCATATAAAGCGGCTGGGCGTAAACGTAGCCGTCCACCACGTAAGCGAATAACCGGCCAAACGTATTCGTATTAACGTTCGCCAGCGTTAACACGGTCTCATTGCTGTTCACTCCGGCGCGCGAGTTGTCATAGTGGTAAGTCGTCACCGGGATCGCGGTGCTGACCGGATCGCTGGCGGCCGTGGTAAACGAAAGCGAGGGCCGGGCCCAAGCCGCGCCAGCACTGTTTACCGCCTCGCTCGTGTAATAATACGTGGTGTTGGACGTCAACCCGCCGAGGGTTTGGAAATAATAACCGGATTGGACGCCCAAAACCAGACTGCTGGCCCAGGCGCTTGAGTTCGTGCCACCGTCCGTCTCGCCGTAAAACAGCGTAATCGTCGGCGGGTCCGCGGCGACCGACGTTACCTGACCGCCAACCGTTGCCCGCGTCGCTCCAATACTGGAGGCGGGCAGGTTCGTCACCACCGCCGGAGATGGCCTCGCCGTGGTAAATGACAGCGAGGGGGCGGCCCAACCGGTTCCGGCGCGGCTCACCGCCGCCGCGGTGAAATAATACAGAGTGCCCGGCGACAGCCCCGGGACTATTTGCGAAAACGCTCCCGTTTGCGCGCCCAGTGAAACGCTGTTGCTCCAGGCGGACGCGTCCGCCCCTCCATCCGTCGGACCGAAGTAAATAGTTACCGACGGCGTAGCGGTGCCCACCGCGACAATTTGACCGCCCAGGGTTGCCGTGGTGGTTCCGACGGCCGTGGCGGCGCTGTTGGCGACCGTAGCCGGGGTCGGCACCAAAGTTGTAAATGACCGGGACGGCGTGGCCCAGGCCGGCCCCGCGTTATTACCGGCGGAAACCGTGAAATAATAGGTCGTTCCCGGGGTCAGGCCATAAACCGTTTGCGAAAACGTCCCGACTTGGGTCCCCAGCGAGACGCTGTTCGCCCAGGCGGACGGATTGGTACCGCCGTCGGTCGGGCCGAAATAAATCGTGACCGTCGGGGTGCCGCTTCCCACGGCCACAATTCCGCCGCCCAGCGTCGCGAAGGTCGTTTGCACCGCGGTCGCGACCGCGTTCGTGACGGTTGGCGGTTCGGGCGTGGGAACAAACACAGTCACCGTGGCACTGTTCGTGGTCGAGCCATTTCCATTGGCCGCCACGACGGACACGTTGAGGGAGTTTGTGCCGACGGGCGGAATGGTGTAACCGGTGCCAATCACTCCCGCGATGAGGACGTTGTTCGTGTACCACGAATAACTGATCACTCCCGGACCGTCGGCCACGGCGTTCAGACTCACGGGATTTCCCGAGGTTACCGTGACGTTGGTCAATGGCAGCGTAAACACCGGCCGGCTGTTGGTTTGATACACCAGAAAATTGTCCCACGCGCCGATCCCGGCATCCTCAAAGGCGCGCAATGCCGGATAGACTGAGGTGTCCCCGGCGATGTCCTCGCCCGAATGGCTCACCGCCGTCGGAAAAGTGATAAGGTTGGTTCCCGGGGTCAGGCCGTTCGTCCCGTAATCGTAAAGCGCGGCACTCACGGCGAGATTCCCGGACGGGCCGGAAGTATTGGTGATGGCCAACACAAATTTGTACCAACGACCGGCAACGACATTAACGTTGCCCATGGTCGTGGTGGTCGAGTTCCCTCCAGTCTGGTATTGCTCTTGAAAGGACCAGCTCGCCGGACCATTGGGAATGAATCGAAAGCTCTCGAAGGCCACCCCGTCGTTGCTGTTCAGTCCGTTGGTATCGGAGTTCGCCACGCCCAACTGGACCTTGTCGCTTCCCGAAGCCCCGTTGGCCTCGAGAAGCACGGATACAATGATATTCGCGCCGTTGGTGGCCAGATTCCAACTGCCCTGATTATAGGTGGCGGTGGTGTCGGTGCTCTGATACACGCTCACCCCGCCGCCGCCGCCCACGCCGGCCGTGGCGCTTTCCGTGAATGAATAACTGCCGCCGTTGACGCCGCCATTATTCTCCCAAACGTTAAAATTGTTGGTGTACTCCCCCGGCGTGTCAAAGTTGAGAAAAACTGTTTGGGCCCGGGCCGCATCGGGACCGCCCGCAAATGCGAGAATGAAAAGCAGGCTGGCGCGAATCCAAAACCGACTCCGCGCCACCGCACCGGAAAATCTTGGGAATTGAATCAAACGCATGTTCCCGCTAAAGATTAACGATCGCGGAGTGTTCTAAAATACGGAAACTGCCGCAGGGGCGGGCCGACCGCTCTGAAATCGGTTGACTCGGGTTGAACGGATGCACGGCACCGTCCAATTTTTCAATAATCACTTTCATCTAATTACGCCACAACACGTTAGCATAATTCCCGCCAGCCCGGGAATTTTTCAAAACGATGCTCCAGCCGTTATCAAAATACTAGCGCAAAAAGACGCGAAGGCAAAATCAGATGTAATACATCTTTTCCTTGTCCGGATTGTGTTCCAGCAAGGTTTCAAAGGTAATGGAGCGGGCGGTTTCCTCGACGGCGCCTTGCAGCGTTTTCCACGCCCACCGCAGTTCCGGGGCGCACTTGGCATCACTCAAGGCCGGGGAATCAAAAACCTCGCCGTGGATGCAGGCCAGTACGTCCGCCATGGTGATCTCCACCGGCGGGCGGGCGAGCAGATATCCGCCCTCCTTCCCCCGCTGGCTTTTTACAATCTGCCGCGATTTGAGTTCGATCAGGATCTGCACCAGATAATTGGGCGGAATCCCCTGCTCCGCCGCCAAATCCTCGATCCGCAATGATTCGCCGGATTGATAATGCCGCGCCAGCCCCAATACGGCCCGGACGGCATAGTCACTTTTGGCGGACAGTTTCACGCGGGCAAACTAGGCGGCTTCCGCTCTTCACGCAATGAAAACCCATCCGTTTTAAAGCCATATTCGCGCAAAAACGCCTCCACGGGGGCCTCAATCCGGATCGTGCGCCCTTGGAAAGGATCCGGATACGCGAGCGCCACCGCCCGAAGTCCCAGTTTTTGCCGCCCGGCCGAGGCCGCGCGTTCATCCTTGCCATACACCGCGTCCCCCACTACCGGATGGCCCGCCGCCGCCAAATGCACCCGAATTTGGTGGGTGCGGCCGGTCGTGGGACGGGCCTCGACCAATGCCGTCGCGGCGGTGGTCTGAAGCACGCGAAAATGCGTCTCGGCGTCCTTGACCAATTCCTCCGGCAACGGGCGCGGCGCGCCCCGGCCCCGCCGGCCGGTTTCCCCGGCCCCCGGGATCGTTATCATCCGGCCTTTGAACGAGGGATCCGCTGTCAAAGCGAGATTGCAGGTCCATTCGGCCGCCTTGGGCAAACCATGCACCACCGCCAAATATTTTTTGTCCACCCGGCGTTCCTCGAAAAGTTCACCAAAGACGCGCAAAGCCCCGGGACTCTTGGCAAACAGCGTCAATCCGGTCGTCTCCGCGTCCAATCGGTGGATAAAACGCAGATATTTCAGATTTCGCGACCGCGCCCAGTAGTCCCCGGCGTTCAATGAAGATTGCAATGCCAATTGCAGATTGCGACCCGTCTGGTCCCATGAATCCGGCGCGAGCATCCAGCCCGCGAGCTTGTCCAAGGCCATTACCGAACGGTCCTCGTACACGATCGGAAACACGATTTTTCCGCCGTCAAATTCAACGCTTTTAGGTTTGGCCACCGGTTATGTTCTTATTTTTTCAGCCCGAGGAACAGCATGATCAAGTCGATGATGAACAATAGCACAATTGTGCATTCCAGAATCAACATCCAGCGCGTGTCCTGGTCCTGTTTGAGCAACTGGTAGATGTCGTCCAGCGTTCCCAACTTGCGGTTGATCGAGCCGTGCCAGTCCGCCAGATGAAAGCGCGCGCAAACGTTTTCATAAATCCGCGCCAAATGCCAGTCGCCAAAGAATTTGGTGATATTGGATAATTCATCGTTGAACCGCGCGAGGTCGATGCGGATGTCGCGCAATTCCCGCAGGATGTCGCGGCGCGTGCGCGCGCGCTGGCCGCTCAGGTCGCGGTAGGACCGTTCGAGCGCGTCATCCAATATGCGATCATAGGCCTCGAGTTCGGCCAGTTGCAGATTGGCCAGTTCCATTACGTAAAGCGTCTCGTCGAAGTGTCCCGGCTCGTCGATGATCAGGGCCGCATCCCAATCCACCACCACCAAGTCGTTCTCGTAATAACTCAGGTAACGATGCGTCGATTCCTCCGCCTCCTGCTTGGACAAGTGATCAATGTCCGGTTCCTGGGTCAGCAATGACGCCACTTCGCGCCGCTGGCCGGCCAGCCATTTCTCGCAGCTCAGTGGTTTTCCCTCCCCGCTGGTCAGCGGTGATTGAATGCAGAAAACCGTGTAGGCCTCCTCGGGCGCGAGGTGCGGCACCGGCCGGACGAAATACGGCGCCAGCTCCCGGCGCAGTTCCTCCGCCAAATGCCGGACTTCCTCCTGCAAAACGCCGTTGCTGAACTCGAGGTCATGGTAATCGACCAGATCCTCAACCTTGGCGACCGAAAAAGGCACGCGGATTGTAATGCTGATCGCGCCCACCGGCAAGATTTTGACCACCCGCTCCACGCGCACGGGGCCGTGCGGCCCAATGCGCTCCAAGGGAGGCAGCCGGACCATTTGCGGTTTGTAGAAGAAAAGGTGCCGCGGACTGCGCTTGCTGGAATCCACTACGAATTGCGCCACCGGGCGCCCCAGCAACTCGGTAATCGGCTTGCGGGACAAATCGTACGCCACGTCGAAGGCGTAAATGTACACCACCTCGCCCGAATATCGCGCCATCCGTCCGCCGGAGGGTTCGGGAGTAGTTTTCGCCGCTGGTTCCATGGCCGCTATCATACCGGAAATAAGTTACCGCACCAATGCTTTGAAGTCCATGCGGTAGAAGGTGGTGTCCTGCGCGGGGGCACGTCCCACTTTTTGAGCGCCATCCATGATAGCGGGAGCGCTTGAAAACTCAGAAAAGGTGGGCTGCGTCGCGCTGCGACCCGGCCCGCCCGCGTTTCAGCGGGCGGAACCGTTCGTAACCCAACGCGCCAGGCACACCCCGCGTTACCGGGGCACAAACATCCTGATGAAAAGCCAGCCACACACTACCGGACGGTTGAACCGTCAATGAAACTTCTCGCCCTTCTTCATCATGGCCACGATTGTTTTCAGACGCCGAGCGCGGATCTCAGGAGTTCGGGCGGTCTGCAAACGCCAGGCGATTGAATATATATTGGTCTTGTTGAGAGTTTGGAAGAAGGCGTGCGCCCGTTTATTTTTGGCCAGTTCAGCAAGAAAATCCGCGGGTATCTCCGCGCGCTTTGGGCCGTCATAGGCAGCCTGCCAGCGACCGTCGGACTTCGCCGCCTCCACTGCGGCCACGCCGGCCGGTTTCATTTTCCCGAGTTGATGCAATCGGTCCACATGGCCGGTGTTGATCTTCGACCACATGCTTCTCGGGCGGCGGGGCGTGAATTTTTGGACAAACGATTCGGCGTCAAAGGATTTTCTCAAACCGTCGATCCAGCCGTGGCACAACGCCCCATCCAACGCCTCGGCGTAAGATACGGTTTTGCGCCCCGAATCCTTTTTGAAGAAATGCAGCCAGATTCCGTTGGACGTCGCGTGATTCTGATCCAACCACTCCTCCCATTCCGCGGCGGATGGGAAGGAAAGAATTTCCGTGACGGCGGGCGGTTTCGCTTTCATACGCGAAAACCACCGTATCAATACCATCACCGACGTCAATGCCGGGAAACGGCGTTGCGTTTGCACTTCATCCGAATCAGAATCGGAAGCCATGAATCCAAGCGCCGCCACGATCCCGATAAGTGATGATGGCCCCGTCCAACGCAATAAGCGAGCCTCCCGCCCTACCGCCCATGAACCGGAATGGGAAAACCCCTCACCCCGACCCTCTCCCCTTCCGAAGGGGCGAGGGAGTCGAGTACTGCCCCGCGGGAATTTTTACACTGGTTCAGGGGTTCAATGCGCAAATGGTTCGGGGTATTCTCTCCGTGAACGCCAATGCGAGAAGACGTTCACCTCCGGGTATGGAGTTCCGGCTTTAGCCGGCGGGGCGGCAGCATGGACGGGCAAGTTGAAAATTCTTCCGACCGCCGGGTTTTCCCACGCCCTGCCGTCTGAAGGCGGGACTCCATACCCGGACACGCCGTCTCGCGCTGGTTCAGGAATTCGATGCGCGGTTCTAATTACACTTTGCCTGCTTGCCTCAATAGTCATGGGGCACGCCCAAAACGCGCCTGCCGAACCGGATGGCGTCGATCATGCCGGTCTCATCAGCACATGGAATGCCGACAGTCTGGCGCGCGGCGCAAAACTATACCGAACGCTTTGCATGCCCTGCCATGGCACTCCCGCGCAACCCGGCAGCCTCCCCACCTCCCGTGCGTTCTGGCGGGAACCGTTCAAGAATGGCAATGACCCGTACAGTATTTATAAAACCATCGGCGCCGGCCTCGGCCAGATGCCCGCGTGGCCCTGGCTCAGCGGCGATTTGCGCTATGACGTAATCCATTTCATCCGCGAGGAATTGGTCAAGCCGAATAATCCCACGAATTATTTTATCGTCACACCGGAGTATCTTGCCTCGCTGCCAAAAGGCTCCGGCGTGGCGGTAAGCAAGTCCGCGCGGCAGATTGATTTGGAGAAAGGACCGAAATATCTCCGCATGAACTTTGGGCCGTTTCTGAATTGGACGTACGAGATCGAGTCCAACAACATTGCGTACAAGGGCATTGCCGTCCGCCTGGACGAGGGACCCGGCGGGGTCTCCAAGGGCCGCGCCTGGATTCTCTATGATCACGACACGATGCGCGCGGCCGCCGCGTGGACGGGGGACGAATTCATTGATTGGAAGGGTATCGCGTTGGACGCAACGCACCAAACCCACGCGAGCCTCGTGGGGGATAAAGCGTTCGTCAACCCGGTTGGCCCGGGCTGGGGCGATCCCGTGACCGGCTCGTTTGAGGATCCGCGCCTGCGCGGCCGTGATGACAAGCCGTACGGTCCGCTACCACGATCCTGGGTTCATTTCCGGGGCACGTATTTGAAAGGCGACCAAGTTGTCATTTCTTACACGGTTGGCGATGCCGGGATCCTCGAACTCGCGGGCTGCGAGGGAACGGGCCGCAATCTGGCCATTTCGCGCACCTTAAACCTCGGCAAGTCCGCGCATGATTTGCTGCTGCGGATTTGTCCCACCAACACGCCCGTGGTCGTAGTGGGCCAAAGCGCCGCGAAAGTGTCGCCGGAAAACGGCTTCAACCTCCTGCGCATTCCCGCCGCGGCCACGCCGCTCAACGTAAAAGTCTTGATCGGACACGAATCCACCCAACCTGATCCATCTGGTTTGGCGGCATTGGCGGTGGTATCGACTGCCGCAATCAACCTCGAACCATTTACGCACGGCGGACCGCCGCATTGGGACCGCGAATTGGTTACCCGCGGCATCGTGGGAAATTCCGCCAATGCCTTCGCGGTTGATACCCTGACGTTGCCGCCGGACAACACGAATCCCTGGCAATCGTGGATGCGTCTCAGCGCGTTTGACTTTTTCGCCGATGGCCGGCGCGCGGCGGTGTCCACTTGGAATGGTGATGTGTGGCTGGTGAGCGGCATCGACGGCGACTTGGGGGAACTGCGCTGGCGGCGGATCGCGTCGGGGATGTTCCAACCGTTGGGGTTGAAAATTGTGGCCGATACCATCTACGTCACCTGCCGCGACCAGATCGCGCGGCTGCACGATTTGAACGGCGATGGCGAAATCGATTTCTACGAAAACTTCAACAACGACGCGCAGGTCACCGAGCATTTTCACGAGTTCGCCATGGATTTGCAAACGGACCGGGAGGGGAATTTCTACTACGCCAAGGCCGGCCGGCACGCTCTCCCGGCGATCGTCCCCCACCACGGAACGTTGCTCAAAGTCAGTGCCGACGGTTCCCGCACGGAGATATTGGCCACCGGCTTTCGCGCGCCCAATGGGGTTTGCGTCAATGACGACGGCACATTCTACATCACCGACCAAGAGGGACACTGGACGCCGAAAAACCGGATCGACTGGGTGCGGCCCGGCCGCTTCTACGGCTACATGTGGGGCTACGACCACCCGGAAAGCGACGCCGACAGCGCGATGGAACCGTCCATCGTCTGGATCACCAACGACATGGACCGGTCACCCGCCGAGATCGTGCGCGTGACCAGCCCGGCGTGGGGACCGTTTCAAGGCGCGTTGCTCAACATCTCCTACGGCATGGGCCGGATTTTTCTGGTGCCCAACGAAGTCATCCATGGCCAGCGCCAAGGCGGCGTGGTGCAATTGCCGATTCCGGATTTTCCCACGGGCGTGATGCGCGGGCGTTTCCATCCGCAAAACGGCCAGCTTTACACCTGCGGCATGGTGGGCTGGGCCTCCAACCAGCAACAGGAGGGCGGATTCTACCGCGTCCGTTATACCGGCAAACCGGCTTATCTGCCGTTGAATTTAGAGGCCCTGCCCCATGGGATGCGGATCACATTTACCGACGCGCTGGACAAAACCAGCGCAGAGAACCCGGCAAATTATCGCGTCAAAATTTGGAGCCTCAAGCGCACGGCGGAGTACGGCTCCAATCATTACGATGAGCATGCCCTGGAGGTAACGGGCGCGAGTCTTTCCGGGGATAAAAAATCCGTCGCCCTAACCATCCCCGATCTTAAACCCACGATGGGCATGGAAATTAAGTGCGAACTTCAAGCCGCCGACGGAACCCGCTTTCAACGCACCATCCACAATTCGATCTACGAATTGCCCGCGGATAAAGCGGCCAACGCCCAATAACGGTTTCGGGACGGCTGCCCCGGAGATGCGTGACGAGTTCCGCTCCCGGACTATCGGAGTGGGATGGTGCCATACCGATTGGCGCGTGGGATAGACGACACTGACGCAAAGTGCCGCCATCTTTTACCGTAGCGCCGGTTTCCTAATCGGCATGCCGCGGGCGGGTCCACGGCACGCGGGTTGGGAAACCCGCGACACAGCAGGTTAGGAAACCTGCGCTACGCCCGATCCAGATTTGTCGTCGATCCCCCGGTCTTGACAAGGCATTACCGCTCACGGATCCCGCAGAATATGGCAGGTATAACCGCCCGGATTCTTCACGAGATACTTTTGATGGTAATCCTCGGCGGGGTAGAATGTCGTTGCCCGCGTTATCTCGGTTGTGATCGGCCGTTTGAATTTTCCGGAGGTGTCCCAGCGGGCTTTCACCCGCGCGGCGGTTTCTTTCTGCTCGTCGCTGGTGTAAAAAATGGCCGAGCGATATTGCGTGCCCACGTCGTTGTGCTGCCGGTTCAGCGTCGTGGGGTCGTGCATGCGGAAGAAATAATCCAGCAACGCCTCGTAGCTTAACCGGGAGGAATCGAATACGACTTCGATCGCCTCTGCGTGGCCGGTATTCCCGGCGCAAACCTCCTCATAGGTGGGATTCGCGAGCGTACCGCCGGAGTAACCGACCGTGGTTTTGATAACGCCGGGGATTTTGCGAATGATTTCCTCCATGCCCCAGAAGCAGCCGCCGGCCATGATGGCCGTTTCGTGGGTGGAGGCCTTGATCAAACCCGCCTTCACGAACGGGGCCAAAAGTTGCCCGTACCCGGCTTGCTCCATGTTTTCGACGGGAATAAAATTTAGCGACGCGGAATTAATGCAATAACGCAAACCGTTCGTCCCCGGACCGTCGTTGAACACATGGCCGAGATGCGAATCCGCCCCCTTCGAGCGCACCTCGGTCCGCTCCATGCCAAAACCCGAGTCGCTCTTTTCGATGACGGCGGCGTCTTTTACCGGTTGGGTGAAGCTCGGCCAGCCCGTGCCGGAATCAAACTTGTCCAGCGAGCTGAACAACGGTTCGCCCGACACCACATCCACGTATATGCCTGGCTTGTGATTATCCCAATACGCGTTGTTGAACGCCGGTTCGGTGCCGCACTGCTGGGTGACGGTGAACTGCCGGGGTGACAGCGTTTTCTTTAATTGCTCCGGGTCGGGTTTCTTGAAATCGTTCATATTTTCTGATTTGTAGTTTGGAATGCTTGCCGCCTGCGCGCGGGCGTGGCGCGTGACCACGAAAATACCCGCCGCCAATATGGCCACCGCCGCGATTACCGCAATATTCATCGAGGACATAGGTTTTCGATTCATCCAGCATAACTCAAGATGCTTCGCGCCGAAAGCCTGTTCCGGCACAGTGCGTCAGTGACGGGTGGAGGCGGAGGCGGGATGCCAGCGCGCGTGGTTGGTCCACGATTGCGCCGCTTCTGAACGCGGCGCGGACGGCGCGGCGCGCCATCCCTACCTTTTTTGCGCCCCCAGCCGAAGCAGTCGCTGCCCGGCCGCGTGCAACGTTGCCTCGTCCTTGGCGAAGTGAAAACGGATCAAATGATTTACCGGCTCGCGAAAAAAGCTCGAACCCGGAACGCCCGTCACACCGATATTGCGGGTGATCCATTCGGCGGCCTCAAGGTCGGACGCGAAGCCCAGCGGCGAAATATCCACCAGCACGAAATAAGCGCCTTGCGGTTCGGTATAAGCAAGGCCGGTCCGGGCAAGATAACCCAGAAGCACATCCCGCCGCGCGGTGTATTCCCACAATAAATGCGTGTAATAGGCGTCTGGAAATTCCAGTCCGACGACCGCCGCCTCCTGCAACGGCGCCGCCGCGCCGACCGTAAGGAAATCATGCACCTTGCGCGCCTGGGCGATGACCGCCTCCGACGCCTGCACGTAACCGAGCCGCCAACCGGTCATCGAGTAAGTCTTCGAGAGGGAATTGCACGTGATCGTGCGGTCAAACATCCCCGGAAGCGTGGCGAACGAAATGTGCCGGTGGGGCGGATAAACGATGTGCTCATAAACCTCGTCCGTGATGACAAAGGTGTCGTGCTTTTCCGCGAGGCCCGCGATTTCCAGCAATTCGGCGCGGGTGAATACCTTGCCCGACGGGTTCGATGGATTGCAGAGAATGATGGCTTTTGGCTTTTGCGCAAAAGCGCGGGCGAGCGTTTCCGAATCGAATTTGAAATCGGGCGGCGACAGCGGTACAAAGATGGGTTGCGCTCCGGACAGGATGGCATCCGCCGCGTAATTCTCGTAAAAAGGAGAAAAAATGATCACCTGGTCGCCGGGATTACAGGCGGTCATCATGGCCACCATCATTGCCTCGGTACTGCCGCAGGTGACCACGAGATGCCGGTCGGGATCCAGCGCGAGACCACTAAAGCGATTGATCTTGGCGGCCAGCGCGGCACGAAACCGCGGCGCACCCCAGGTCATGGCATACTGGTGATACGGGCCATCGGCGGCCCGATGCAGAGCCGCGAGAATTTCCGGTGGCGGATTGTTATCCGGAAATCCCTGCGCGAGGTTGATCGAGTTGTGACGGTTGGCCAGCCGCGTCATGCCGCGAATGACCGATTCCGAGAAGAGCTTTAGACGTGATGCGGGTTGCGGCATTGAGCGTTTACTTTTGCCGTCCGGCGGTCGCCCGGGCAAGTCCTTTACGGGAGTTTCCCACAGGATTGGCGTATCTCAGCTTACGAATGGGCGCATGACCCGGAACTGGCAGGGCCAGTCGCGCAACCATTTGCGTATTACTACGCGTTGGGCGGATCTCCGATTGCGCCGCAACCCGGCGCGGACGGCGCGGCGCGCCTTCCCTACCCGCCAACACTCCACCTCGAAAGCCTGATAGCATCATATATCCTGCCGGTGGGCGATGAAGGTCCGGTACGAGTCGAGAATCGACTTCAGGGCCGCAACCGTTCCCCGGACCCGGAAGATTGCGCGCAGCCGGCGGGGAATGCCAATGTTGAGCTCGAAAGGCACCGGGCGGAGTTCATCGGTGGCGGTCAGAAAAGCAGTAGGGAGAAGACCGTCGCCTCCGGGCGCCAGGCGATCGACGGTGGGCGCGAATCCCCGGGTGGCATCCAAGGCGGGAAGCGCCAACGCCGTGTCCAAAATGGAACCCCGGGACTTGGCGAGAAACCGGTCCGTGTCTTCGACCGCATGAAGGGTAATGACACCCTGAAATCCATGCACACCCATTTCGCGCTCGAGATAGTAGGCCTCGGGCTGTCGGGATCCTCGCCAAAACTCCCCGACCAAATCGGGGCCGGCCGCGTTCGTCTCCGGGGTGGTCGCCAGTCCCCGGGGATTGCAAACCGGGTAAGCGTACAAGTGAAAGCCTTGGGCAATCCCGGGCATCCGTTCCAGCTCGCGAAAGAATTCGACCAACGCCTCGGCCCCCTCGGGTTCGTCTCCGCGCAGCGTGGCAAACAACCCGATCCGAATGGTGTCCCCGCCTCCCTTCGGTCCCATGAAAATGAACCGGGGAATCTGAAATTCCCTGGCATCAGATACAAACGACCCCACGGAACCGGCGATCAAGTAATCCGACCCTTCCGCCAAATCCAAAAGCGGTTGTAATAATCGCGATCCGATACCCGGCGGCTCGCGAAAATCAGCCGTGTAGGAGGGAGCGGTTGTGTGCCTCGTCGGAATCCTGGCTCTCATATGTGAGTAATGCTGTTAAAACGTCCGCCCGAATCTCAGCATGTGCCGTGGATGAAGACCGAAAACCGTTTGGTTATCTGAGGCAAGAATCGCATAAAACGCCTTAATATCAACTAATTTGATAGAGATAGATGATATTTAATTTTGCACCATCCGGTTGCCCTTCGGTTGCCTGATGGAAAAATGAAGCTCAGCGTCGAAGGAATTTGGCTGCTTTTCCCCTCCAATTTTTCCTTGACAGTCAGCGATATTTAAATCTAGCATACCCGCATTGCAGGCGGTCAATGCGGGTATGCTAGATTTTTAAAATTATAAAAACTAAAAACTGTCGGCCGGTAGTCTTTGGACCGCTAGAGCATTTTCACCATTTACGTAACCGTCGAAGAGCGAAAAACACGCTGATTCCGCATGTTTTAAGGATTTTGAAATACCTCCGGCGCAATCTCGCGCGCTTTTTCAAGCGGCAGCGCGGGTGAATTTATGTCTGGAGTCGCTCCGGCCTAAATTAGCCGGTCCTTGTAAGCCTTTGCGACCGCGCCGGCGCGGGTGTGGACGTGGAGCTTTTCGTAGATGCTGCGGATGTGCGCGTCCACGGTGTGGTAGCTCAGGGAAAGGTCGGTGGCGATTTCCTTCATGATCCGGCCCCGGGCCATCAACTCCAGCACCTCGCGCTCGCGCGGGCTGAGCAGGGAATCGTCCATCTTGGGCACGGAAAGCCGGGCAAATTGCTCCAGCACGGCCCGGGCAATCGACGGACTCATCGGCGCCCCCCCGTCCATGGCAAGGGTAATCGCGTCACTGAGTTCCGCCACGGGCGAGGTTTTCAAGAGGTAACCCGACGCGCCGGCGCAGATCGCCTCGAAGACCCGGGCATGATCGTCAAAACTGGTCAGCATGATGATGCGGACGCCGGGCGCAAGTTTCTTGAGGCGGCGGATGCCCTCCAAACCGCTTATACCCGGGAGGCCGATGTCCAGCAGAATAACGTCCGGCGGGTGGCCGTCCCCGAGTTCCTCCAAGGCTTGCTCGCAATCGGCAAACGCCTGGACTCCGTCCGGCCCGGCCACCCGGCGGGCCACCTTGGCTACGGACGCCCGGTAGTCGTCGTTGTCCTCGATCAGACAGACCCGAACATTTTTAGAGACACTTCGATTCATTTGCAAAACACCCATTTAGCTAGTATGAAGCGTTTCAGTCGCCGGCGCTATCACGAGTTCACGGGAGGCGAAGGTTTTCACTTGATCCGGGCCGTCAGGTAAATGGTTGTGCCATGGCCGGGTTGGCTCTTCACTTCCATAACGCCGCCCAAGGCCTCCGCCCGGCGACGCAAACTCCCCAACCCATGGCCATGCCGGATCGAGCTTTCGTCAAACCCGCGCCCGTCATCGCGCACAAACAGCTCGAAGCGGCCGGCATTCTCCCCGAGGCGGATTTCGACCCGCGCCGCGCCGGAGTGTTTCACAATGTTGTGGAGAATCTCCTTGAAAATGAGGAAAACGTGGCGGCGAAATTCGAGGGACAGCTTTCGCGGGGCCATGCCCTCCGGCGCGATGAACTCATACGCGCGTCCGGTGAGCATGGAGGCCGCCACAATCTTCATGCGTCCGGTCATCTCTGGCAGGGTGTCGAAGCCGGGATTGATGAGCCAGGTGATCTCCCGAATCGTCTGGGTGGTCTGGAAGGCAACCCGTTTGATCTCCCCCAGTTCCCGCCGGTCATCCTCGGACAGATCCGGACTGCCCTGGAGCATCTCGCTGTTGAGCGCGATACTGCCGAGGTTGCTGCCAACCTCGTCATGCAGATCGCTGGCGATGCGCATGCGCAGCTGATTCAATTCCTGCAACTGCCGCAGGCGCACATGATAGGCCAGCCAGATCAGTCCCATCGCAATTCCCGCCAAGGCCAGCTTGAATAACCAAGTCTGATAGTAACGGGGCAGGACAACGATGGCCTGCATCGCCCCGATTTCGTTCCAAATCCCGTCATTGTTGCAGGCAATGACGTGAAAACGATAAGTTCCGGGCGGCACATGGGTGTAAGTCGCGGTGCGCCGGGTATCCGCCCCCGCCCAATCCTGGTCGAAATTCTCCAATTGATAGCGGAAGCGCGCTTTCGCCGGCGCGGAAAATGTCAGGGCCGTAAAATGGAATTCGATGCGGTCGGTACCCGCCGGAATCAGAAGATTCTTTTTCCGATCGTACTTCGCCTCACGCGATCCCGGTCCGGACCGGTATTGGGAATAGATATTGTCGTCGGCCGCTATCTCCTCGATCGCGACGGGCGGCGGATGCGTATTCAACTGCAAGTCTTCGGGATTCACCACCGACACGCCCCGAACGGTACTAAACCAGATGCGTCCGTCGCGGGCCTTCCAGGCGACCGGTTGCGAGCCGGCGGCACATTCCGTCGTTTCCAGGCCGTCGCTCCGGCCGAATTGGACGGAAGACACCGAAGTCCGCGTTCCCGCCGCGTACTCGTTCAGTTCCCTGCGGCTGACCCGAAAAATCCCCTGGTTCGAACCAAACCAGAGATAGCCGGAATTATCCTCGATGATGGAGGCGATCACGCGGGGCACACCGAGGCCCGAATCGTCAAAATGAAACAGCTTTCCGTTGCGCAAACGGGACAGTCCCTTGCCAAAACCACCGATCCAGATAGTGTCGTCGGCGTCCGCGTACAGCGCCCAAGGGCGTTGGATTTGAGATCCCTCCTCCGTTCCCAGCCGGGTCCAATCGCCGTTCCGGTACCGCAGCAGGCCGCCGCCGTTTAACCCCACGTACAACTGGCCGACTTTATCCTCGGTTATCGCCCGGACGTCCCCAATCGCGACGGTTGCGGGTAGAGGAACCGACTGAAACTCCTGGCCTTCCCGCCGCCACAGGCCGTTTTCCGCCCCCATCCAAAGTGTTCCATCCCGCGAGGTGAATAACACCGCGCAATTTTGCGCGTGGCGCGTCACCGGCCACGGCTCGATGCCATCCCGGCGGCAACGGAACACCTTTCCCGCCCGCGACGCGACCCACACCTCGCCATTCTCACCGGGCAGGGCGCACCAGGCGGTTCCAAGTTCAAAACCCGACTTTTCGATCAGCGGTTGCCGGTTGGGACTGAGCCAGTCGAGATAGCCTGTATCGAGAACCCAAATCGTCCCGGATGAATCCTCCACGGCACTGCGGGTCAAATATCCCCGCAAACCCTCCGCCACCCCGTACGTTTGAAATACCCGGCGCCGCATCCGGCACAACCCTCCGCCGTCCAACCCAATCCAAAGATTACCCTCCGCGTCCTCGTACAACGCCCGCACGGCCATCGGTTGGGGGCTTTGCGACAGGTCAAGACGGCGCAAGGTTCCGTCCACGCCAAACCGCCGCAATCCCGCACTCCAGGATCCGACCCAGATATTTCCGTCATGATCCTCCTGCAGGCACGTTTCCGTTCCTTCGCCAAAAGGACACGCCATCAATTTTCCCCATTTCCCCCCGTGCAACCCCCGCAGCCCGTCACTGGACAAAATCCAGATGCCCCCGTCCCGGGCTTTACCGGCCATCCAAACCCTCAGCTTCGAGGCGCCGTCGGGGCCAACTATCGAGGGCGCGTCAAAGTTCGTGAGCGCGCGCCATTCTCCGCCGCCCGCCATCCACAAATCTCCCAAGGTATCCGTCGCCAATCCGTCGAGGTTGGTCAGTGCCCCCCCCGGGCACGACCGGGCGGGCACGAACCGCCCGTCCTCCATGCGAAAGACAGTTCCATCCAGCTCCGCTCTTACCCAGATATCGCCGTTGGGATCGGGGCCGCGCAGCCCGATTTTTCCGGCCGGAAGGCCCAAATTCGATTCCGCATGGGTAAAAACCCCCTGCGCCAGCATCGTCACATCCCCCTCCTGCGACGAACTCCATAGCCGGCCCTGCCGGTCCGTACACAGGCGGACCATGCGGCTGCTCCGGAGCTCCGGCGTGTTCACGGCGTCAAATACCGTGAAACGCATGCCATCGAACCGAACCAAGCCGTTGAACGTCGCCAGCCAGAGATAACCGTCGGGGGTCTGGGCAATCGAGGTGATGGAATTCTGCGGCAGCCCATCCTCGGACCGCCAGACATCGACTAAATATTCCCCATCCTCCGCGGGCAGATTGACCCCGGTCGCGGAATATGCCCGGACGGCGGCCAGGCAAACGAGGACAATTAAGATGAGCCGTTTCATGCGGTCTCCGCAAGCTTAGGCGGGCCGGACGGGCAGACAATACTTTTGTGGGAGGCGGGCGGCGGGCGGCTATTAGCGTGAATGGCAGAAACGAAAATAAGACGATCCCTTATTAGCGGAGGGCGGGCCGGAAAGTATCCAGACAAACCCCTTTTCGGCACCGCCCAATCGCGAAAACCTTGAACCATTCGGCCCCGGGCGCTGTCCAACCCCGCATGATGAAGCGATTTTCCGCGAAACAGACCTGGCAGCGATTCGTCCGGCAGGATGCGAAACCGTTGCTGATCATGCTTCTGGCGATGTTCACCTTCCGCTCGGCCATCGCGGATTGGAACGATGTCCCTACCGGATCGATGCGGCCGACCATACTGGAGGGCGACCGGGTGTTCGTGAACAAGCTGGCGTATGATTTGAAGGTGCCGTTCACCACCTGGCATATCGCGCAGTGGAACAATCCCGCGCGCGGCGAGATCGTGGTCTTTTTCTCCCCGGCGGACGGGAAACGGCTGGTCAAGCGGGTCGTGGGCCTGCCGGGCGATCGCATCGAGTTGATTGATGAGCGCCTCATTGTCAACGGTCAGCCGTTGGAGTACCAGCCGCTGCCGCAAAAGACGATCGACGAGATTCCCGCCGGAGAGCGGCCCGAGCATCGTTTCGCGACGGAATCATTGAGCACGCATTCGCATCCGGTCATGGCGACGCCGGCGATGGCGGCCAAACGAACCATCGAGCCACTGGTCGTGCCCGCCGGACAATACTTCATGATGGGTGACAACCGGGACAACAGCTACGACTCCCGGTATTACGGTTGCGTGGAACGGAGCCGGATCGTGGGCCGGGCCTCGGCGGTGGTGATTTCGCTGGATCGCGCGGATTATTATCTGCCGCGCTGGCACCGGTTTTTCACCGGGTTGCCTTGAATTAACTCAGGCGCGCGCGCTGGCGTTGGCGCTGGCTTGCGCCTCCCGGTAGGTGCGGAGAAACGTGTCGTTATCCGAGACCGCCTTTTCGATGAGTTGCGGAAGCAGCATGATCTCGGAGGGATTGATGACGGCGTGAACGCTCAATTGGAACGCCTGCAATGGCACGAATGTTTGAAACGATTCGCCCACGACCAGGATCGTCGCATGACGCCGCTGGCTCATCGGCATGTGCTGGAGCGCGCCCAGCGTCTCGTTCTCCTCGGCGACCGCGGCGGAAAATAATTCCTCCACAATCACGACCTGGTAATGGATTTGGGAAAACCGGGTTAGAAAGTCCGAGTGCGTCGCGGCGGTGTGGACCTTGTATCCGAGGCCGACCAGGGCGTCGCGGACCGCCTCCAGCCAATGCGGACTGGTAAACGCAACCAGCGCCGGCTTGTCCGACGCGCCAATAAATTCAAACTCCTCGTTCATGCGGGATGCGCGCGCTATTTCAATTTGATCGTGGGCGGGATGGCTGGCGCGGCGGTTCGTCCGGGGGGCGCCGTCGGTTTCATGCGCAGGCCGTTCAACAGGCTGGTGTTTTCGCCGCGCCCTTTCTTCACGTTGTCGATGGCCCGCGTGACCGGGCCGCGTTTCGAGCAATAAAGGACGGCGGTTTCCTCGGTGATAACGCCCTTTTCATAGGCTTCAACGGCGGAAAAATCGAAGGTACGCCAGCCGAGTGACGTGCTGGACTCGATAATCTCGTAAAAGGTTTTCCCGTCGCCCTCGCCATGTACGATGCTTTCCTTGGTGCGGAGGTTGGATCCCATGATCTCGAGGAGGGCGTGCCGTCCGTGGGGGATTTTGGGAACCAACCGCTGGCTGACCACCCAGCGCAGCGTGTCCGCCAAACGCAGCCGCACCTGCTCCTGCTCGGTGGGGTCAAACATGCCGAGGATGCGGTTAATCGTCTGCCCGGCATCCACGGTATGCAGCGTGCTGAGCACGAGATGCCCTGTCTCCGCCGCGCTGATGGCGATTTTTACGGTGTCGCGGTCGCGCATTTCGCCCACGAGAATCACTTTGGGCGCCTGGCGCAACGCGGCGCGCAGGCCGTTGGAAAAACTGTCAAAATCCGTGCCCAACTCGCGCTGGTTGAACGTTGCCTTCTCGTGCGGGTGGACAAATTCCACGGGATCCTCAAGCGTGATGATATGGATCGCCTTCGTGCGGTTGAACTCCCGCAGCACGGCGGCCAGCGTGGTCGATTTGCCGGAACCGGTCGCGCCCGTCACCAGGACCAACCCGGTTTTTTCGCGCGAAATCTGCTGGATGATCTCCGGCAGTTTCAAATCCTCCAGTGTCGGGATCACCGTGTTGAGTTTGCGCAAAACGATCGAGTAATTTCCCCGTTGCGAAAAAATGTTAATGCGGAAGCGGGCCTTGTTTTGCAGCGAATACGATGAATCGCACGAACCGGTGCGCAGCAGATCCTTCACATGCCACTGGTTTTCACCGATGAGGTTGAGCGCGATCATTTCCGTCTGGAACGGCGTCAGCGATTCCAGCGGGGGATCGCAGGCCACCGGCGCCAGCGAACCGGAGGATTCAATCTGCAACGGTTTGCCCACCGTGAAAAGCAGGTCGGAGACGTCATGCCCCGCGTCCAGCATGGTCGAGAGAATATGATCCAGTTCGAGTCGGCGCATGGCTCGCGGGGGTTAAATTTCGTCCTCCTCCGGCGGGTGCGGAAGCATCATGCGGAATTTCTTTTTGTCGAGGCACTTGTCGTACGCCTCCTCGGGGGAGATGCGTTTCATCCGGAGATGTTCCATGATGGCGTCATCCAGGGGCTGGTTGCCGTGCTTCTTGCCCACTTGGATCATGCCGGGAATCTGGTGGGTTTTGCCCTCGCGGACGAGGTTTGCGATGGCCGTGGTGAACACCAGAATCTCGAGCGCGGCAACACGGCCCTTTTTGTCGATGCGCTTGAACAGGTTTTGCGCGACGACCCCGCGGAGCGCCTCGGAGAGCGTGGCGCGGACCTTGTTTTGCTGCTCGGCGGGAAACACGTCGATGATGCGGTCCACCGTCTTGCCGGCACTCGAGGTGTGCAGTGTGCCGAACACCAAATGGCCGGTGCTGGCGGCGGTGATGGCCAGTTCAATCGTTTCCAAATCGCGCAACTCGCCGACGAGAATGATGTCCGGATCCTCGCGCAACGCCCCGCGCAACGCGGACGAAAACGACCGCGTATGGATGCCCACCTCCCGGTGGTTGACCAGGCAGCTTTTGCTTTCGTGGACGAATTCGATCGGATCCTCGACCGTGATGATGTGGTCCTTCCGGTTCTTGTTCGCGTAGTCCACCATCGCCGCGAGCGTCGTGGATTTTCCCGAGCCGGTCGGACCGGTCACGACCACGAGGCCGCGGTGGAGCATGGCGAATTTCTTGAGCACCGGCGGCAGCGGGGCGTCAAATTTCTCAAAATCCTCGAAAGATAACACGCGGCTGGGAATCTGGCGGAACACGGCGGCCACGCCGTTTTTCTGGTTGAAGAAATTGGCGCGAAAACGCGAGATGCCGGGGATGTCATAACCGAAATCCACGTCACCCGTTTCCTCGAAGACCTTGATCTTAAACTCGGGCGCGATCTCGTACAACATTAACTTCAAATGGTCACTCTCGAGCGGCGGATAATCCACGCGGTGCAACTCGCCGTTGATGCGGAGCATGGGGGAATTACCGGAGGAAACATGAAGATCCGAGGCTTTTTGCTCGAACATTAGGTTGAAGAATGCGTCGATCTTGGCCATATAGCGTTGATTGTTAGCATTTTTTCAGCCGGTGCAAATCTTAAAATGAACCCGATTTCCAGAATGTTGCGCGACGAAATCGCCGCCCGCGGCCCGATTTCCTTCGCGCGGTTTATGGTGGTGGCGCTGTATTCGCCGGGGCTCGGTTACTACGAGCAACCGGACGGCCCGACGGGACGGCGCGGGGATTTCCTCACGAGTGTCAGCGTGGGCGGGTTGTTTGGGGAGTTGCTGGCGTTTCGCTTCGCCGACTGGCTGGTGGCGATCCCCGGTTCGGAACGGCAGATCGTCGAGGCGGGTGCGCATGACGGAACGCTGGCGCGGGACATTCTTACCTGGCTTCAGACCCACCGGCCCGCGCTCGCGGCGACTGTCGAATACTGGATTATTGAACCCTCGCAACGGCGGCGGGAGAGCCAGGAAAGAACTCTCGCGAATTTCGCGCACCGGGTGAAATGGTTTGGTTCGTGGGAAGAAGTTCCAACCACGGGCGTGCGCGGGGTGATTTTCGCCAATGAATTGCTGGATGCGATGCCGGTGCGACGTATTGGCTGGGATGCCGCCGCCGGACGGTGGTTTGAATGGGGCGTGGCCGTAAGTGGCGGAGACTTCGTTTGGACGCGAATGCCCGCGCCGGACTCTGACGAAGATGAAGGACATTGCGGTTGGCCGGATTTGCCCCGCGAATTACTGGCCGCATTGCCGAACGGGTTTACGACGGAGGTTTGCCCCGCCGCGGTCCAATGGTGGAGCAGCGCCGCACGGGCATTGCGGGCCGGGCGGCTGATCACACTTGATTATGGATTGACCACCGAACAATTTTTCGAGCCGGAACGAAAAAACGGAACCTTGCGCGCCTTCTTTCGCCATCACCAAGTCGCCGACCTGCTCGCCCGCCCCGGCGAACAAGACCTGACCGCGCATGTCAATTTCACCGCAATCCAAAAAGCTGGCGAGGCGGCCGGTCTGCAAACGGGAGAATTGACTACACAGGAGCGATTTCTCACGGGAATCGTCCGGGATGCGCTCCCCACGCCGGAACTTCATCCATGGATCACCACCCGCACCCGGCAATTCCAAACCCTGACCCATCCGGAGCATCTGGGACAGTCTTTCCGCGTCCTTTGGCAAACACGCGCCTGATTTAACGCAAAGGCGCAAAGGCGCGAAGAGGAAGCCGATTTTAACCACGGATGGCGCGGATGCTCGCCACGTTTTACGTGGAGCGCGGATCCGGGAAGTATAATTCTCCATTCTCTTTTCCCATCCGGTCTCATCCGTGAAATCTGCGGTCAAAAATCCCTTCTTCGCGCCTTTGCGTCTTTGCGCCTTTGCGTTAATCCAGACGCTCAACTACAGTCGTGCCTGCTGTTTCCGCGACCGCATATTGAATGAAACCGGGTTACCTCATTTTATTGATCGTGATGAATTGTTTTTGGGCGGGGACGCTTTCCGTCTTCAAGGCGTTGGGCAACGCGCATCTCGATCCGGGGGCGATTGTGACCTTGCGCTTTGGCATCGCCGGGATCATTTGGGCGGTGGTGTGGCCGTGGCTGCCCGGGCGCGCGCCGCGAGGCTGGGATTTGGTCAAAACGGCGGCGATGGGGGTAATTGTCTTTTCCATCGGCCAGCGGGTGCAGGTATTGGGAAACAAATACAGCACGGCGGGTAATTCCTCGGTGCTGATGGGAATGGAGCCGATCATCACGTCCGTGGCGGCGGCGATCTTCCTGCGCGAGCACATCGGACCGCGCCGGTGGATCGGCTTCGCGCTGGGTGGACTGGGGGTCGCGATGCTCAATGGATTTCTCCTCGGCGGGTTTCAATGGGCCGATCTGGCGGTTAGTGTCATTTTCACGTCCTCGTTTGTCTGCGAGGCCCTCTATTCAATTATGGGAAAACCGCTGATCGAGCGGGGTTCCTTGATGAAAGTGCTGGTGATTTCCCTCGCGTTCGGCACCGCCGCCAACCTCCTTTATGACGGCCGCCAGACCCTGGCGGAGGCGCGTGCGCTGCCGGTTGGCGCGTGGTGGCAGGTGCTCTATCTGGCCGTCATCTGCACGGCCATCGGGCACGCCGTCTGGTTTGTCGCGATCCGCAAGACGGATGTTAACCTGGTGGCCATGACGATTTTCACCCAACCAGTGGCGGGCGTGGCCATTGCCACGCTTTGGTTGCACGAAAAGCCCCATTTGGGGCAATTGTGGGGCAGCCTTGCCATCGTGGCCGGCTTGATCGTCGGATTATCCCGCCAAATCAAACGCGCGCCGGATTAAATAAGCGGGGCTGGTGCCGCGTCAGACTGTGTAGCCTGACCCGGCCATGAAGAAACTATTTACGCTGCTTGCAATGGTTCTGGCGGTGATTTCCGCCCCTGCGGACGACCAGCCCGCCACCAATACCTACTGCGTGCAACTCATCCGCGGCACGACGGAGAACAAGCCGCCCGCAAAAGACACCAAACCGATCGATGCCAGCCTCGACAAGTCGCTGCACAAGGTTTTCAAGACCAAAAGCTTTTGGGAGGTCCAGCGCCGCACGGTGGTTCTCAAAGATTCGGCAAAGACCCAGGTGAACCTGAAAGGAAAACGGGCGGTCGAGATCGATTTAAGCGTGCCGGGCAAACGGCGGGTGGCGACGTTTGAGGACGGTAAGCTGGTTAAGCGCATGGTCCGCCCCGCTGGTCAGGCCATGACGGTGATGGGCGGGGATTTCGACGAGAACAGCGTCTGGTTTATCGTGGTCCGGCGGGATGTTCCGCCGTAGATAATCCGCGATGGAAAATCTCCACTTTCACGTCCAGGAATTCCGGCGACTGGCCGTCGAGCAGCGGGGTTGGGCGGCCCTCGAGGTGTTTTTCAAAGAAGGCGCGGGTGTATTCACTGACGATACGGAAGCAGCGGCGCGGGTTGATCGATCCGCCACCGGTGAGCCGGCGCAAAGGTGAGAATAGCGGGGAGTCGCAAAAATTCGGATGGTTGGCACCCTGTACGGTCAGATTGTAACCGCCATTGAGTTTCAGGAAATCGTCCTGGATACGGAAACCGTCGCCGGACATTTTTTGAGCGGGAGAACGGGCCATCTCGGCGGCGGACGGCGGAGAATCGTCGCTGTTGAAAATCATGAATGGCTGGTTCAGGCGGGCGCGATCGGACTCGCGATACAACAGGCCGTCCAAATTGATTCCCGCCTTGAAACGCGGATCCCGCTGGCAGGCGCGGAGCGCCACGACTCCGCCGAAGGAATATCCGAGAATGCCGGCCCGCGCCAAATCCAGGTGCCCGGACAAGAGGCCGGGCCATCCGCCGGCGTTCATCCGGCCTAACTCATCCAGCACAAAACTCGCGTCCCGCGCGCGGATGTCGCCTTGCTCGTCCGTCTGCCGCAAAAAACGTTGCACCCCGGCGGCGGTGGAAGTGTCCATAGTGAGGTCGGGATTGGAAAACACCACGCGGCCATCGGGAAAAACCGTGATGCCCGCCCCATGCGTGTGATCAATGCCGGCAACGACGAAACCATGGCTGGCGAGGTCTTCGACCAGCGCGGTATCCTGGTTCCGGGAGCCGCCCCAGGAAGGCGAAAAGATCACGATCGGAAAAGGGCCGCCGTTTGGGCTGACCGAAAGGTTACCGTACGAATGCGAGCGCACGCGGTTGAGCTGCCCAAACAACGGACCAAATTCGCGGCGGATAAGTTCGCGGGCGTTCGGACCGTCCAGATTAGCCAGATAACGCTCCGGCTGAAGGCCCGGCGGCGGATCACCGGCGGGATACCAAATCTGCACCATCAATTCGCGGTGTTCGCGCGGATTAGTTGAGTTCGGTTCCGTCCGGGACTCGTCCACCATACGCAGGCTGGTCGTGCCCACGCGATAACGACCCGTGGGATTCGGAAAGCGAAACACCGGCAGGACGGACGATAGCACCGCCGCAGCCCCCAGCAGGCAAAGCCCCAGCAAGTTCGACAGGAACGATCGCGGCGCGCGAAAAGCCGCCGCCACGCGCGGCCGCAACCAAACGACCAACCCCAACCCCGCAACCTGCGCCGTGACCAAGTATGCCGCCGTCATTTGCCAGCGCCCGCCTTCGATATGGAGATGCGCCGCAAGCGCCGCGAGAGCCGGCAGGGACAAAAGAACGTTCCAACCACCATGGCGCGCGCCCCAAAACATCCCCCCGATTAGTGGAGGCAGGTTCGCAAGGATCAGCCAAAATTCAAGCGGTCTCATGAAATCGCGGGTGCGTCCCGCGCCGGGAGATGTAAGCCAATCGGGCAGGTTTGCCAAGGAAGTTTGACCGGGGGAAATCAAGCGGGGCGGGCTTTCGCCCGCCCCGCTTCGCAACAACCAACTAACCAGACCTCCAAGATATCGCCAAGAGGGTCGCCGGGTTGTGTTACGGATAAATGTCCGGTCGGTTACGAAACGGCGAATTATGCCGGGGTGAATTTTATTTGTACTCCGCAGGCGTTCCGGTTTCAGGAAACAAAAACGCCCAAACTGGTCGAAACCAGCTTGGGCGCACTAAAATATCAAAGCGATTACTCGCCCTTGCCCTTGGCGCGGGGCTTCTTCTCGCTGGCGGGCTTGGGTGCCTCGGCGTTGGGCGCTTCGCCCGCCGGGGCGCGGCGGCCGCGCTTTTCCGAGTGACGGCCCTCGGCGGCGGCGGCGTCCGCGGCGGCCTGCTTTTCCGCGGCGGTGGGCAACGGCGTGCTGCTTTCCACCCGGACTTGGAGCTTGGTGATCACGTCGTGATGCAGGCGAAGTTCGACCTCATGCGTGCCCAACGTGCGGATCGGCTGCTCGAGATGAATTTTCTTTTTGTCCAGCGAGACGTCAAATTGCGTCTTGAGCTGGTCGGCGATCGTGCCGGACGTCACCGCGCCGAACATCTTGCCGTCCTCGCCGGTTTTGACGGTGACCACGGCGACGAGTTTCGCGAGGCTGCGCGAGAGGTCGTTCATGTGGTTCAACTCGTCCGCCTCGCGCACGGCCCGGCGCTGCTTGAGCGACTCGATCCGGCGTTTGTTCGCGCCCGTGAGCGGAATGGCGAGGCCTTGCGGAATCAAATAATTCCGCGCATAGCCGGCCGCGACCTTGACCTGGTCCGATTCGCCGCCGAGGCCGATAATGTTGTGGGTAAGAATAACTTCAGTTTTTGGCATACAAAAATTCCTGGGATTGCTGGGTGGCGTTAAAAAATAATGGGATAAAACCCGTCCGCGTATATCAGCGGCTTAAAATGGAACGTCGTCGTCCTCCGGCGGTGGGGGGCCGTCGGATTCGGGTGGCGGTGGCGCGGGTCGCGCTGGTGGTGGCACGGGACGCCGCACTGCCGGAGCGGTGGCGGGGGGCGCATCATAGCCGCCGCCCTCGGAGCGAGTTCCGCCGCCGCCGAGAAATTGAAACCCCTCGAGCACCACGCCCAAGCGGCTGCGTTTCTGCCCGCTTTGCTTGTCATCCCACTGGTCAAGCTTGAGCCGGCCCTCGACCATGAGGGGGCTGCCCTTTTTCAAATATTGGGCGAGCGTCTCGGCCTGCCGGCGAAAGGCATCCACGTCCACGAACGTCACTTCCTCCTTTGACTCGCCGGTTTCCGTCTTCCATGTCCGGTTTATCGCCAGGCCAATTTTGGCAATGGCCACGCCCTGGGGCGTGTAGCGCAACTCGGGGTCGCGCGTCAGGTTCCCGATCAGGATGACTTTGTTATACCCGGCCATGGATTAGGCCGCGGCGGCTTTGGGGGCGGCCGCGTTGGTGAACAGCACGCGAAAGACATCCTCGTTGAGCGCGAACTTGGTCCGCAACGCCGCCAAAACAGCGGGCTGGCTCTCGAAAATGATATTCACGTAAAAGCCGGCGCTGTGCTTCTTGTCGGCCACGCGCACAAAGCTGCGCTTGTCCATCTTCTGCACAGTCTCGACCTTGCCGCCCGCCGACGTGATGTCGGTGGAAAGCTTGTCGATGGCGTCTTTGACGCCCTCTTCTTTTCCGGCGGTGTTCATTATGAACAAACCTTCGTATCGTTTCACTTAGTTTCCTTTGGTACCCGGAGCCTTCACGGCCCCGTTAAATTGACTCATCGCCACACCGATTCCCGCATCCAGCCAGCGTTCCACCTGCCGGCCCGCGGTCGAATAAACCGTTTCCATCAAATCCAATTCCGCCCCCGCGAACGGCGCGAGAACATAACCGGTGATCTCCCGGACCCCGTCGGCCGTCCGGCCAATGCCAATCCGCAGCCGCGCAAATTCCCTCGTTGCCAGATGCGCCTCGATGGACTCCAAACCATGGTGTCCGCCACTGCTGCCGCTTCCCCGCAAGCGGATATGGCCCATCGGCAAATCCGCGTCGTCCACCGCCACCAGCAACCGTTCGGTCGCCACGCGGTAAAAACTAGTTACTGCCGCCAACGCCTCGCCACTGGCGTTCATATACGTTTGCGGCTGGGCCAGCAAAATCGTCCGGCCATCCCGTTCCACCCGCGCCACGCGGGCTTGGAACTTCTTTTCCATCCGCCAGTCTCCGCGCCATTGTTTCGCCAACCGCTCCACGAGATCGAATCCCGCGTTGTGGCGTGTGCCGGCGTATTTGGCCCCCGGATTTCCCAACCCCGCGATGAGATAACAATTCTCCATGCTGCGGGCTGAACCGGCGGCGGAAACAGGTCCCGCCGCCTAATATATAAATGCTACTTCTTCTTCTCGGGCTTTTTCTCGGCCCCTTTGTCGCCAGCCTTGGCTGCGGGAGCGGCTTTGTCGGCCGGGGCCTTCGCGGCACCCTTGGCCGCGGGGGCAGCCTTGCCGGCGGCCTCGGTGCCATCTTCCTTCTTCTCTTTGATCATCTCGACATCCGTCGAACCCGCCGCACCCTCCGCCGCCGCCGTTTCCTGGGCCTCGGTCAGCGGCACCGCCACGGCAACCACGGAGATATGTTTGTCGCCCAAAATTTCCACGCCCTCGGGCGGCTTGATGTCGCCGATGTGAATGGCCTGGCCAATCTCCAGACCCGAAACATCCAGCGTGATGACCTCGGGGAGATCCTTCGGCAACGCGCGGACTTTGATCTTGAACAAAACGTGCTCCAGAATGCCGCCGGCGTTCTTGACGCCGCTGGCCTCGCCGGACGTCTCAACCGGAACCATGATGCTCACCTTCTCGTTCTCGGCAACTTCGTGAAAGTCAACGTGCAGCATCTTGCCGCTCAAGGCGTGGTGCTGGATTTCCTGCACCAGCGCGAGGCGCTTGGCCCGCGCGTCGCCGGAGACGGACAAATCCACGAGCAAATTCTCGGACGCGGCGTGATGGATCAGGTTTTCCATCTCCTTCGCGCTGACTTCGAGCGTCTGCGGGCCCTGCTGGCGGCCGTAAATGACGGCCGGAATGTTGCCCGACTTGCGGACCTTCTTGGATCCGCTACGCCGCGATTGCGCGCGCGGAACCGCGTTTAATGACACAGATTTCATCTTAAATTTTCTTTAACGTTTCCCGGCGGAGCCACTCAACTCGTGCGCCCGCCCTTAAATTCAAACAACGAAGTCACCGACGAATTACTCGTAATTCGTTTGATCGCTTCGCCCAACAGTCCCGCCACCGACAGGGTCGTCAGATTGATCCCTTCAATAGCCGGGCGAAGGACAGTATCAGTTGTTATCAGTTCGTCAATATTAGATTTTTGCAATCTTTCGATCCCCATATCGTTCAAGATCGCGTGCGAAACACAGGCGATGATCTTGCGCGCGCCTTTTTTCTTCAAAAGCGCCGACGCCGTGGTCAAAGTTCCGGCCGTTTCCGTCAGGTCATCGACGATCAGCACGTTCTTCCCGCGGATTTCACCGATCACCGTCATGGACTCGATCTCGAAGGCGTTTTTGCGCCGTTTGGCCACGATCGCCAGCCCCGCCTCAAGCACCTGCGAATACGCGTGGGCCATCTTCAATCCCCCCACGTCCGGGCTGACCACGACCAGATTGGGGATTTTCTTCTCCTTCAAATAATCATACATCACCGGCGCGGCGTACAAGTGATCCACCGGGATGTCGAAGAAGCCCTGAATCTGCTGCGCGTGCAAATCCATCGCGAGGATGCGGTTCGCCCCGGCGGCCACCAAAAGATTTGCGACGAGCTTGGCAGTGATGGGCACGCGGGGTTGGTCCTTGCGATCCTGCCGGGCGTAACCGTAAAACGGCATGACCGCCGTGATCCGGGACGCGCTCGCGCGGCGCAAGGCGTCCATGATGATGAACATCTCCATCAAATGATGGTTCGTCGGCGGCGAGGTGGATTGCACCAAATACACGTCCTCGCCCCGGACGTTCTCCTCGATTTTGACAAATGTCTCGCCGTCGGGAAACGAACTGACAATGCACTTGCCCAATTCCATGTGGTTATACTCACAAATGGCCCGGGCGAGGGGTTCGTTTGACTTGCCGCTAAAGATCTTCACGGTTGTTGGGTTGTGCGAAAATAAAAACCACCGGTTGCGGTGGTTTTAAGTGGAAGAACTGTAACAACCCATTTCCCCCGCGCAAGGCCAAATGTAAAATCGCGGCGAAACCGCGTTTGCCCGGGAAGGAACGCTCAATTTCCGAAAAACTGGACCGCGAACGCGGCTATTTGGAATTAACGGCGAAGAAACCGAAAGCCAGCAGCATTAAAATCGCGCCGCACGCCGCCACCGCCCCGACTTGAATCACGATGCCAATGGCACCCGTCACAAATCCCACAAAGGCCAGGGCAAAATGGGCAATCTCGACCGGGCTTCTCACCTCTTCCGGATGATCATAATTGTTCGGCATATACAATGTTTGGCTGTCGTCTGATCCCGGTTCACCCAGGACAGCGTAAATTTTGCCCGGGACCATCCGGCCCGTCAAATACTTTTCAACCACGGAATATTTGCCGGGGAACTGCCAGAGCCCAAACGGCGGCGCATCACTTCCTGATCTCACTCATCATCGCCAGGAGGTTGTGGTCCGGATCGCGGAAAAAAGCCATCCACAACTCGTGATCGTGCATCTTCGCGATCAAGTGCGGCGTGGCTTCGAGGTAAACGCCCCGTTCCATGAGCACCCTGCACGCTCCCGGGAGATCGGCGACCTTGTAGTAAATGACCGAACCCTTTCCCGCGTTCGCCCGGGCGGGGCTATCCAGCATTAGCCGGACTCCACCCAGATCGAAGAAGGCCAGGCCCGGCGGCGCTTGAAAAAGAAACTTCATTCCGAGGGTGTCCCGATAAAAGAGGATCGCCCGCGCGACGTCACTGACCGGCACGGAAATTTGGCCGATTTGCGCCAGTCCAAAAGCTTCAGTAGCAGTCTCACTCATAACCGTGCTTGGTGTCTTTCATGGCCTCTCAGGCTGAACCCCGCCGCCGGGATTACAAGCAGAGAGTGGTGATTTTTCCGAAGGATTTGCGTATTGAACCCCCGAACCGGCGTGAAATTGCACGTCCCGGGTATGGAGTTCCGCCTTCAGGCTGCGGGGCGTGGGAAGACCCGGTGGTTGGGAGACTCTCAACGCGCCCAAACATGCCATCGCCCCACCGACTAAAGCCGGGACTCCATACCCAGATGCGGAAGGCCTCAGCGGGATGGCGGAGTCGAGCGCCGGTTCAAATTGAAGTTCATGGAGACGCTAACCGCCAGCCGCGCAAAACCGCTCGAAACCGCCGCCCAAAAGTTCTTTAACATCCCGCTCCATCTCGGCGGGTGTGGTTTGCCAGCCGGTTTGCGCGAGGTCGGTATATTTATCCACCAAAACGTCCGTGATGATTCGCCGGGAATGCCGCCACTTGTAAATCAATTGATCCAGCACCCGGGCATCCGAATGTTGGGGTGTGAAACTCAGGCCCAGCAACTCGATTCGCATCCGCGTGATTTCGTCCACGACGACCGGAATGTTCGTGAACCACCAGCAGCCGAAAATATGCAGGTTGCGGAACTTCCGGGCCAGAACGCAAAGTTCGTGCTGATTTTCGCGGGCCAAGACTGTCACCAGGAATTTGTTGTCCGGATGCGCCGCGCACAAATTACCAAGGGCGGTGAGATTACTAACGCCGCCGCCGTCACCGGCGAGTCGCAGCGCGGGATTCACCGCGCGCCGAACTCCCAGCATTAGCGCGAACGGCATCCCAAACTCGCGGCAATGCGGCAGCACGGCGTGTTCGATGAGCTTGGCGATGTCGGTATCGGCGGGAAAAGCGAAATCCGGTGGCAGCGAAACCATCACATAACGGGCGTCAATTCGCCGCGACCAATCAGCCAGGAAACGGCGGATTTCCGCCAAGGTCTTGGGCGTGAGTACCGGTTCCACCGCGTAGCCCCATTGCGCCAGGACCGGCGCGGTTTCCGGCCATGCCACGAGCAGCGGATCGATCCGCAACGCCGCGGTGAACCGCTCGTCCCGCGCAAATCCCCCGTCCCAAACCCGCCGCTCCACCGGGTCGAACGGCGAATTGGTCATGCAGATTTTTTTGACTCCGGCGAGGTCAAGGCACCGCGTCAGGTGATTCTCGACCGTTTTTCCGGCATACCACTGGCGGATCGCCGGCAGATCACGTTTCTTTACGTCCAAGCCCAGCAAATGCAGCGTCGTCAGCACTCCCCGGCAGGCCTCGGATACGGGCGAATGCTCGATGAATAATTCGTTCCAGATTAAATCCGCCTGCCCGGTTTTCGTCAGCGCATGAAATTTTTCGTACGGCAGGTCGTGAAATCGGAACGCCTCCGCGACGAGATAATGATAAACCAGCAAGTCATCAATCCCCCACGAAAACAATTCGCCGAACGCCGGATCGTACAGATGCGTGTGAATGTCATAAACCAGCGTGGAAGCCACAATTTCCTCAACCCGCGCGGCAAACGGAACCCGGCTGGCCTCGGACAAAATTGATTTCATTGATGATTTAAACTACGGAGAAACGCGATGCAATTCCATCCCAAATTTGCCCGACGTTCCAGGAGGGGTGTGGGACAAAATTCTTCCGGCCCATTTTTCCGAACCTTCGAACGACGCGGAAAAACAGGGATGATGCGCCGGAATTCAGCGAATTCAGGCTATATAGGACACACATCCGCAAAACCGTTATTTATTGGGCTTTTTTTGGCCCTCACCTGAATTTTATCCCCCCGATTGGAAGAAGCAAAAAAAGAACTTGCCCCGTTATTTTATTCCAATTAAAATTAAGCACGCCCAAACTGACGCCTTTCAGTTTGGGCGTGCTTAATTTACAAATTGCCGAGAAATAACGAGACGGGGTATCTGGGTTCAGGACAAGACCCTTCGTATATTCAAATCAGGCAAGCTGGTGATGAACCTCCGTTTTTTTTATTTCCCGCGGTTAATTTGGTTTTTACTTCCGACGAGATCGTAACGTGGTTGCCGGTTTCAGCCATACCGCGGGCGGGATTTCCAGCGCGGCGGCGGGCCAGGCATCGGAATTTCGAACTGCCGCTCAGGTCGGGGAGGCCCGGAACAATCATCTTTTAATTTTTCAACCTCCACCACCCGTCACCCATTCGTCACGGGAAAATCCTTGCGTGAATCCCGCCGGCAGGCAGTGTCTTGGAACATTTATGTTGCGAAATTATCTGATCTTATCGTTGGGGCTGGCCGGTATTTTTCCGGTTTCCGAGGTTTCCGCCGCCGGTGGGGAACGGCACGTTATCGTGATGGTATGGGACGGTATGCGGCCGGATTTTGTTACCGCGGAATACGCGCCCACCCTCCATCAACTGGCCCAAAACGGCGTGTGGTTTGAAAATAATCATCCCGTCTATGTCAGCACGACCGAGGTGAACGGCACGGCCATCGCCACGGGCTGTTATCCGGAAATCGATGGCATTATCGGCAACCGTGAGTTCCGTCCCGAGATTGATCCCGTCAAAAGCGTTCATACCGAGGGAATTGACGTTGTTCGAAAAGGCGATGAGATCACCGGCGGAAAATATATCCGCGTGCCGACCGTCGCGGAAATTCTCCACGCGAAGGGCCGGAAAACCGCCGTCGCCGGCGCCAAGCCCGTGGCGCTTTTGCATGATCGCGCGCAACGGGGGAATTCCGCGCTGGGTGTGACTCTGTTTGCCGGCCAAACGGTGCCGACTGATTTTCTGCAAACCATCCTGCCGCTCCACGGCGCGTTTCCCAGCGCGACGAACGCCAATCCCACCCGCAACGATTGGACCGCCGAAGCCCTGATCGATCCTTTATGGAAGGACGGCGTGCCGGCTTTTTCGCTGGTGTGGATGAGCGAACCGGATTTTTCGCAGCACCAAACTGGTCCCGGTTCGGCCCGCTCCCTGTCCGCGATCAAGAACGCCGACGATAATCTCGCGCGAATCCTCCGCGCCCTCGATGCCAAAGGCGTGCGTGACACCACGGACATTATGATAGTTTCCGATCACGGCTTCTCCACGATCGCCAGCGTTGTGGACGTGGCGGGCAACCTCAGGAGTGGCGGATTCAATGCCGTGCGCGATCCCAAACCCAAGCCGGATCCGGGCGAAATCATGGTCGTGAGCAGCGGCGGTTCGATGCTGTTGTACGTCGCGGGCCATGACCAGGCCGTGATCAAGAAATTGGTGGCCTTTTTGCAGCGTCAAAGTTATCCCGGCGTCATCCTCGCCCGCGAATCGTTTCCCGGCGCGTTCCGCTTGCACGATGTCCATCTGGATTCGCCCAACGCGCCGGACGTGGTCGTCTCCATGCGTTGGATGCCGGACAAGAACAAGAACGGCGCGCCCGGCATGATCGTGTTCGATGCCTTTGATTTGGGCCCCAGCCAGGGCATGCACGGTACCCTCGGGCCAAGCGACATGCACAACACGCTCGTTGCCGCCGGTCCCGATTTCCGGCACGGGGTGGTCGATCATCTGCCGACCGGCAATGTGGATGTGGCGCCCACGGCGCTCTGGATTTTGGGCGAGAAAAAAGCGGTCCGGAAAATGAATGGCCGCGTCCTGACCGAGGCCCTTTCGATTCCCGGCCCTCAAATCAAATCGTACGAACCGCGCCATCTGGAAGCCAGCCACGATTCCGGCGGTGTCAAATGGCATCAGTATCTCAATTACTCCGAAGTCAACGGCGTCTCCTATTTTGAGGACGGCAATGGTGGGCAAGCAGAAAAGTGAGGGGGTTGGAACACCGAATTTAGGCAGGATGAACAGGATTGACAGGATGGAAGAAGACGATTCCAAGTCAAACACACGGGCACTACCGAATGATGGATCATCCTATCGGAAATCCATCCTGTTTATCTTGTAAATCCTGTCTCAATTTCTTCCTGGCCGGCGCTCCGTCGGCATGGTTACGGCTTCAGGCGGCGGGGCGTGGGCAGATTTGATGGTTGGAAAAACTTTCGACCCGCCCGGGCGTGCCATCGCCCCGCCGGCTAAAGCCGGAACTCCATACCAAGATGCGAATGGCCGCGTTAAGGTTGAAAAGTTGGGCCTATTTTCATATTGGGGTTCAGGTCTGGAGGTTTCGTATTTCCGCAACGCGGTCCCCACTCTGTCGTCTCGGGACTGGTGATTTTCGCGGCGTTGTGGCAAACTCCATGAAGTGACAACGATTAAAAATATCCGAAAGCATCTCTTCGCCGTACTTTTGCCGGTCGCGCTGCTGCTCACCGGCGGCTGCGCCTCGTTCAACCACGAGTGGGCCAAAGCCGCCGGGCAACCAGTGGCGCCAGGGGACATTCAGGGACGCTGGCAGGGAGTCTGGATCAGCGATGTCAATGGCCACTCCGACAACCTCCGTTGCGTGATCACCAAAAAATCCGACGGCCTCTATAGCGCGCGGTTTCACGCCCATTATCGCAAGGTAATGACGTTCAATTATACCGTGCCGCTGAAAATCGAACCGGCCGGTGACGGCGTCAAATTCACCGGTGACGCGAACCTGGGCTGGCTGGCGGGCGGAAAATATCACTACGAGGGCCGCGCGGATGATGCGCGCTATACCTCCAGTTACTCCTGCAAATACGACAACGGGACATTCCAAATGGAACGCCCGCCCGAGCCAATCAAGCCGGCTCAGAAATAATCCGGCTCGTTGCCGGGTTTCCATTTGATATTGCAGCCGATGCCCGGCTTCTGGGCCGGGGACACGGGCTTTCCCGCCAGCAGCGCCTCCAGTGCCGCGCGCAAATCCCGCCCGGTGACGGGCACGCCATTGCCGGGTCGGCTGTCGTCGAACTGTCCGCGATAAACCAGTTTCCGCGCGCCATCGAATAAAAACACGTCCGGGGTGCAGGCCGCGCGATACGCCTTCGCCACCGCCTGCGTCTCGTCGTAAAGATACGGAAACGTGTAGCCAATCGCCGCCGCCTCGCGCTTCATTTCCGCCGGACTGTCGCCGGGATGAGTCGCGACATCGTTGGAACTGATCGCCACAATCGCCACTCCGCGCGGCAGATAATCGCGCCCCAATTGCGCCAAACCATGCCGGATCAGTTTCACGTACGGGCAGTGGTTGCAGATGAACAAAACGAGCAACGCCTTGGCGTCCTTGAAATCAGCCGGCGAAACCATTTTCCCGTTGGTATCGGGCAATCGGAAATCCGGCGCGCTCGTCCCGAGCGGCAACATGGTGGAGGGGGTGAGAGACATGGTTATCTTTCCGTTAGAGTTGGGGCGGTTTCAGCGGTATTTTTTTAACAACAACCGCAGTTCGTTTTTCGTTTTCGCGGGCCAGACTTTCTTGTCCGTCATGATCGCGTTTTTCAATGCCTCGTGACACGGCCAGCTCGGCTCGTTGGGAATCTCGGAAATCGTCCGCTTTACAACCTCCTTGGCCATGGCGGCGTTGCGCATAAGATTCGCGATCACCATATCCACCGTCACATGCGCCTCATCCACTTTCCAGCAATCATAATCCGTCACCATCGCCATCGTCGCGTAGGCGATCTCCGCCTCGCGAGCGCATTTTGCCTCGCCCAGATTGGTCATGCCGATCACATCGAAACCCGACTTGTGATTGGCGATGGATTCCGCGCGTGTGCTGAACGCCGGGCCCTCCATATTCACATAAGCGCCGCCATCATGCGCGCGCGCGCCCTGCGCGAGGGTGTTTTTCAGCAACAATTGGCGCAATTCCTCGCAAATCGGATCGGCGAACGCGATGTGCGCCACAATTCCACGCCCGAAAAACGTGTGCTCCAGCGATTTCTTGGTGCGATCCACAAACTGGTTCACCAGCACCACATCGCACGGCCGGTATTGCTCCTGCAATGATCCGACGGCGCTGACGCTGATGATCCACTGCACGCCCAATTGCTTCATCGCATGGATATTCGCGCGATGATTCAATTCGCTCGGCATGATCCGATGCCCGCGCCCGTGCCGCGGCAGGAACGCGACCTCGCGCCCGCCCAGTTTTCCCGTCATGAAACTGTCCGACGGCGCGCCAAACGGCGTCTTCACCTTGACCCACTTCCCGCCCGTAAACCCCTCGATGTGGTACAAGCCGCTGCCGCCGATGATACCGATCCGGTTATTCGCCATAGTGAGGTCATTAAAGAGTAACCGCCCAAAATAAAAAAGACGTTTTTGACTGCGCAGATTCATCCACGCAAACATTCCACTCTGATTATAAAATCACCGATACGCGGGTCCTTCCCCATTTGAGGTTCATCGGGAGCGAACACATCCAAAATCGAATGTGAATCGTAGGCGTAAACCGGTGCGGATGTTTCACCAGCCTCAAATCGCCAGGGCATGCGCGGAAACTGGTAGCGCGGGCGTCCTCGCCGGCGAGTGCCCGCACCGTCCCGGTGCGCGGACGCGTGGTTCGTCCAAGCAAGTGGTTGTTCATCGGGAGGGGCAGGGTGGGGCGTTCCATTTTTATCTGCGCCCATCCGCGTCAATCTGTAGCTTCCCCATCTCCGACCCCCTGCCTTTAATCTTGTGACCGCAAATCCTCGTCGCTACGGTTGCGCCATGAACCGTTCAATCCTTGGCGGTACCGCGCGTTGGCATTGGAACACAATATTCTGTCTCGCTTGGCTCACCACCATCCTTCCCCAATGCTCGAGCAAAGCCGCCGGCGTGACCCTGGTCACCCATGGCTTCGAGCTCGCCAGCAGCTACCCCGCCTGGGTCACCGCGATGGCCGACGATATCCCGACGTATCCGCAATTTCCCGGCATCAATTTTACCACCTACCGGATAACGGTCGGCTTCGGCAGCACCTACACTTCCGCCATCGTCCGCACGAATGGCAGCCCGCCCTCCGCGACGGACTCAGGCGAAATCATCATTGAATTGGACTGGACGGCATTATCCGGCGACTTGTTTGACTCGTACGCCAGTACGATTGACGTGGCCACCGTCGTCAGCAAGTTGCTGATGCAAACCAACCTGACGCCGGAGTTGGAGGGCCACGCGCTCGCGGAATTTCCGCTGCATTTGATCGGTCACAGCCGGGGTGGATCGCTGGTGTCCGAGCTAGCCCGGCAATTGGGCACCAACGGGGTCTGGGTGGACCACGTGACGACGCTCGATCCTTATCCCATCAACAACGACGGCAACCACGATTCCCCAGCCACCGTCGTCGATGCCTCCGCGTCGAACACTTGGGCCAATGTTTTGTTCGCGGATAATTACTGGCAAAAACTCGGCGCGGGCTTCCTGGAAGGTGATCCCGATGGCGAGCCCGTGTCCGGCGCGTATCGCCGGCAACTCACGAGCCTGTCCGGCGGCTACAACAACGACCATTCCAACGACCATCTCTGGTATCACGGCACCATCGACCTCGCCACTCCCGCCAATGATGGCCCCGGTGGCGGGACCATCACCGCCGCGCAGCGCTCCGCGTGGTGGGTCGCGGCCGAGAGCCAGGGGGCGCTCGCGGGATTTTATTACTCGCTGATTGGGGGTGGCAATCGTTTGAGTTCCCTCGCGCCGCTCGGCGCCGCGTATCCCGCCATCAACTCCGGCTACAACCAAATGTGGAATCTCGGCGCGGGTAACACGACCAATCGTACCAAACTCGCCGCGAACAACGGAAGTTGGCCGAACCTCATCAAATTCAACCGCACCGACACCAACCAAGTCCCGCAGAATGGAAGCGTCTCCGTAACCTACTACTACCAATGGGCCGGCACCAACGCCACCCCCGGCACGATCAGCTTCTACCTCGATAACGACCGCAACCCGCTGAACACGGGTCAAACCCTCCTCGCGCAAATCAATATCGCGACCAACGGCGCAACCACAGTCGCCTCCCAAACCATCGCCCTCCCTTTAACCAGCGCCACCCCCGGCCCGCACACCCTCTTCGCCGTGATCACCGGCGGCGGCCGCACCCGCTACCTTTACGCCCCCGAACCCGTCCAAATTATCCCCGCCGCGCAACCGCCGACTCTCGCCATCGCCCGCCTAAGCTCCTCGCAAGTGCAGATCACCGTATCAGGTTCCATTGGCCAAACCCTCATCCTCCAAACCGCCTCGACCTTGACCGGCTGGCAACCCACCGCCACCAACACGCTAACCGCAAGTTCGTGGATTTTCACCGATACTGTGGCCGGTGCTAGCCAAAGCCATTTCTACCGCGCCGTTGTGGGGAATTAAAAGCGGGATTAAGGGACGGCTGCGCGTAACCATTTATAACCTCCAAGTCACACAGGCTAAAGCCACGTAATTTTTATTTCCTTCTCAACCGCCTGGAATTCCCGGTCGCCCGCAATGAATTCCGCGTTTTTGATCTTGGCGGGGGCCGCGCCGAAACAATCGGCATAGGACATTTTTCTGGCCGCCTTGAAAATGGCCGCTTGTTTGGTCAAATGGTGGTCTGCGTCGATAATCTCGATTTGCATTTCAGCGATCTCCCTTAACTTCTGTTCCGCGGCCGCCAAGGAAACCTCGCGCGGAGTCGTGTAATAAATCTCACCCCAGTTCACCACACTCATCAAGAGGGTATGGCGCCCGAACGCGGCCTCCTCGAGAATCTTTTCGACTGCTTCCGCTGCTGGTTCATCCTCGAAAAACGCCATGAGCGCCCAACTATCCAAGACCTTGATCGCCATTTTAGATTTGCCGCTCGCGTTGACGATCCTCCATCATTGCCTTCAGCACACCGCTACCCTTAAGCGAACCGCGTACGCTCTTAATAAATTTGCCGGGGATCGGCTTCAAGACGATGCACCCGTTTTCCTCATAAACCTGGACTTTTGTTCCCTCCTCAATGTCAAACTCCTCCCGCGGCCGTGTCGGAATGACCACCTGGCCGTTTGCGCCGAAATTAACCGTTTCGGGCTTCGATGTCGCAATCACAATAACACGTTACACAACCGCAAAAAGGGAATCCAATTTTTAATTCGTATAACAGCCTGCAATTTTACGGGGAAGGCAGCGCCATTATTATTAAACCACCGCCGCCACCCCGCCGGAAACTTCCGCCGCCCGGCCGCAAAAGTGGTTCATTCGCGGCGAAAATAAAATCAGAATCCACAAAGCCGGCAGCCCCGCGGTCCAAAGCAATTGCCAATCGCTGATGCTCGTGGGCGCGCTGGAATACCGGTTGCCGTGATTCATTAGCACCTGGAGAAATCCATAAAGAATTTGGATGAGCAACGAGAAAATCACGCTAAGTCGCATGGCGTTATATGGCCGGGTGGTTCGCCGACGCCAATTCCATTGCGCGAGCTTCCACATCCAAGGATTCCACCCCTCCGGCCTGACCAGCGGACGGGCGTCCACCGGGGGCACCCGCATGAAAATCAGGAAAAACGCGAATTGAACACTGAACATATAGCCCACGTCGGGCGATGATCCCATAATCGGGATTGGAAGGTCCCGGTCGTGTTTGAAAGCCCAATATACCAGCGACAATTTTAAAACTGTGGCCACCAGCGCAAAAACCGCGTAGCAGCGCAACTCCAACGGCGCTTCCGAAAATCTTGCAAGGACGCGCAATGCACGGGCGGAATTGGATTCTCGGTTCATAACCGGCTCGTAATCTGCTACCTCAGACAGACCGCAGCCGCAAGCGAACTTTACGAGGCATCACACAGGAAAAACCGTGGAACTGCAAAAATCCCCCCGGTTTCGCGCCTTTGGAGTATTTCGCGGTTAACCGTCCCGGCTCCCTCACGCCGCCTTGGCCGCCGGGGCACGGTCCTTTTCCCGGGGAAGCAGACCATGCGCCAGCGCAGTGGCTTTGCGACCGGACACACGGAGGCGCAAGCCAAACCGCAAAAAAGAATACGCAAGCCGGCGCTCGTCCAGAAACGCGACGATTTCCGTCCGGGCGTCGCGCCAGGCTTTGGTTTCACCCATATGGCGGATCAATTGGAAATCCCGGTCGAAAAAACGCGGAGCCGCCATGCGAATCAACGGGGCGAGAATTCTGGCGTGGAATGGCAGGCATTCTTGAAATGCCCGTTCCTCAAATTCTTCCGGCTTGCAGTTAAAACGTCCGCAAAACAGGTTTTTAAGTGTCTGTATCACGGGGTCAAAAGACTAAATGTTTGGCGATGTCACTCAAGAAAATTGTGGAAATCTTGGCCCTCGCCAGGTGCTTTCGCCCTTGTCGGCATTGCAAAATGCAAGGTTTAATGTCTCGGCATCTATTACCCCACATGTTGCAACGGTTTGTGCCGGCTGACATTATCGCCATCCTCGGCTTTCAATTCATGGAAAACGATGGTGGAGAGAATAGTCAATCCACCCAGGCAAAGGAACGCCCGATGGATGCCGTGGATCATTTCGGCCGCGTTGCTGTTAAAACGGTCGGGAATAAAAAACGCGGTCGCCAGCGACGCCGTTGCCACACCAAAGCTGATCGACATTTGCTGCATGGTGCTGGCGATGGTGCTCGCGCTGCTGGTCTGTTCCTCCGTGACATCAGCGTATACCAGCGTGTTCATGCTGGTGTATTGCAGCGAGGTGAAGAACCCAAAGACAAACACCTCCGTGACGATGAGCCAGACCGGCGTGCCCGCGCCGATGGTCGCAAACAGCAAGATAAGCGCGCCCAGGATCAAGGTGTTGGAGATTAATACCTGCCGGTAGCCCAACCGCCGCAGAATCGCCGGCATGGTCATCTTGAGGCTCATGGCGGCCAGCGCTTGAGGCATCATCAAGAGGCCGGATTGAATCGGCGTGAAGCCAAGGCCCACCTGGTATAACAGTGGAAAGAGAAACGGAATTCCGCCGATACCCAAGCGGGTAAAGAAGCTACCGCTAACCGACGCGCGAAAAGTTCGGATGCGAAACAACGGCAACCGGAGCAGGGGAAATTTAACCCGCGTCGCCCGCACCCCGTACGCGGTGAGGCAGGCTGCGGAAATTGCCAGCAATACCAGCATGGCGCGACCGCTCAACGTATGCTCGCCAAATACTTCCAGCACATAAGACAACAGCGCAATTCCACTGCCGAACAGGATAAGTCCGAGGACATCCAGCGGGTGAGTATTTTCCTCCCGATAGTTGGGCAGATGCCGGTAAACCATATACAAGCCCAACAAGCCAATCGGTAGATTGATGAAAAAGATGACCCGCCAATGAAAGTAACCGACAATGAGACCGCCGGCGATGGGCCCGAGCATCGGGCCAATCAAACCCGGTATCGCCACAAAGCTCATGGCGCGGATGAGTTCCGACTTGGGAAACGTCCGCACCATCGTGAGCCGGCCCACCGGCACCATCATCGCGCCGCCGCAGCCCTGGAGGACCCGGCACCCGACGAGCACATGGATGTTGCTGGAAATGCCGCAGAGAAACGACCCCAGCGTGAAGAGACCAATCGCGGAGGCGAACACCCGCCGCGTGCCGAAGCGGTCGGCCATCCAGCCGCTGATGGGAATAAATACCGCGAGACTGAGCGTGTAGCTCGACAGCACCGCCTTCATGCTGAGCGGGGCGATTTCCAGTGCTTTCGCGATCGCGGGGACGGCGGTGTTCAGAATCGTCGTGTCGAGCGATTCCATGAAGAACGCCACCGCGACGAGCCACGGCAGCATTCGCTTCGCGGCTTCGCCGGGCGCGGCGGGTGGCGCGGAGACCGCGTCGGAATTGGTTGGAATCATTCTTCGCCCGGACGGTGATCCGCCCGGGCGTGCCTAAAGTAAAAGTGGCGGGGCTCAGAATGCAATCCCGGTGCTGGACCCAGGGGAGCCCCCTCAGTTTTTGCGAAGGTGCGCATCACATGGAACTGGTAGATCGCGCAACCACTCGCGGATTACACGTCGGGCCTTCTCCGATTGCGCCGCAACCCGGCGCGGACGGCGCGGCGCGCCATCCCTACCTCAAACCGCCATTTTGAGGGACCGGCGGTTACTTCTCGGTCACCGCGCCAGCTACGCCCTCATCCGGCACCAACTTCCATTCGCCGTCGGGATTGTATTCCTTCATCGCCCGGCCGATACGCCCGGACTTTTCATCAAAATTCCGCTGATAAACCTGACCATCCTGGTTCACGATAAAGGTCATGATCCCGGACCGGTCCCAATGTTCCGGATAAGCCACCAGCGCGAATCCTTCCTTGAGTTTGCCATCGCTCATATAATTCTTTTTCCCGCCGGGCGCGTCCTGGCCCTGGCGCGTCAGAATTTTGAAATAATAACCGTGAAACGGCTGCGGTCCCTTGCCGCCCTCAACCATGGCCTGGGCGACCACTGGTCCGAATGGACTGGGCGTTTCGCCGCCTGTGACCGGCCAATAGAGGCCGTCCTTCTTACCTTCCGTGCTCTTGAATCTCAGCGCATACGAGCCGTCGCCGCGGGCGAACTCCCGTTGCGCTGTCACAAATGCCCGGCATACGCCGATTGCGTGGAGTTCATCCTTGCCAATGTGCCGTGCGATGACCTCCTCTTTGCCCGCCTCCGTGTCGAAGTGCCATTGCCCATCCGCTTTCACCAAGGGAATCGGCATCGGCCAATCATTGGTGCCCACTTCCAGCGTGATTTTGTTATCCCCGTCCGGCACGGGCTTGCAGCCCTCGGCCATGGCGGTGGCGAAATTCTTGTGGTTTTTGGCGTCCTGCGTTTCATCGCCGGTTTGAAGCTCATCGAACTTCGGGCCAAAAATTTCATGCAGGGCGCTTCGGTCGTTCGCTTCCGTCGCCGCCCGCAACGATTTAATGGCTTCCTCCGGCGAGGCAAAGGACTTCTGTCCCGCCGCCGCTGTCGGTTGCGCGTCCGCCAATGGAGGAAGGCATAAAATGCCGCAAAGGCCGGTCAGGGCCGCGAAGTTTGTCAGACGGCCAATTTGGGTCAATGGATTGGAAATTTTCATAGTTTGATCAGATCGCATTTAGGGTCGTGGTTGCGGTTTATCGTCGGTGCGCAAATCCGCGGCTGGCGTGTCCGCGATCACTAAAGACATGCACATCGTGCCCCCGGTCATGGAAATCGCCGTAAAACACGGGCCCCGGTGCGATCACCGTTCCCCCGTATCCGCCGCCGTCCACGTAAGCGGCGCATCCCATCAGGGTCGTCAGCAACGCAGCCGCCAGCGCGGTTTTAACCAACTCGAAAGAACCTCTCGCTTTATTCATGTTGGCAACCTAATCGGGGAAGAGGCACTTCTGCCATACGGTGTTCCCCTGCCTTTTGACGGTGCGCCCCGCCCGGCGGGTAACATCTGGGAGCATCTCAATTTATGTAAATATGTAAACGCGGCAAAAATTTGGCGCCGGCACCAAAACCCGGGTAACGTGGGCGGTGCTTTACACGTTGGGTTGCGAACGGTTCCACCCGCTGAAACGCGGGCGGGTTGGTTCGCAGCGCGACCCAACCCACCTTTTCAGAGTTTCAAGCATGTCCGTCATAATAGGAGACGCTCAAAAAGTGAGATGCGCCCGTAACATCTTTGCGAGAAGACTTGCGGTTGGGCCGCGGTGGTTTTACATTCCGCCGTCGCATTATGAACAATCAACGCCCGGCCAAGCTCTCAGGACTCACCGTGATCATCATCGCGGTATTAATGGGCACGCTCGCCGACGCCCGATCGGACACGCCTCCGCCCGCCGTGCTTCCGCCATTGCCGCCGGGAGTCGAGGCGCGGGTGGGTACCAACGCCCCCACGACTTTCTCGGCAGTTCCCCCCGCCTCCGCGCCGCCATCACTGGCCGCGCCGACGCCCGCCCAGCCCGTTCTGACTCATCCCGCGATCACATCCAAACCGGCGACGGACTCCGGTCCCGGTCCAACCCCGTTCACCAGCGTAAAAATCCATTTGACGGCCTCGGTCACGAACGACCTGCTCACGCTCACTTGGACGAGAGACGCCGGGGGCGCGTTGCTATATCAGTTGTCCGGTAGTTCAGTTCGCTGGGACCCCATTCCGGCCAGTATGTACCATACGAATGCCCGGGATTTCTCCGTCACCGTGCCGGCGCCCATCCTGACGACGTTTTACCGGATTGGCGCGGAAGTACCCGCCGAACCCATGGCCCGCCAGCGGCCGCCGTCGTCGGGTGCATCCCGCCGTCCGCCCACCCGGACCGCGCCGCCAACTTCGGGCGAGCCTTGAGGGAGCGGGTTGGTCAATGCAATTGAATTCCCGCGGCTTGGAGTTGCTTTTTGCCGCTTTCCCATAATTCATACTTCAAATCGTTCATCGCCTGCGGGTCGGAACACCAGACCTTCAAGCTCAATACCGCGACAGAATTTCCCAGTGACGTGACCGGGCAGTCGGCGTATTCCATCGTTTTGGGATGCAGTTTGGCCAGCTCAACGAGAATTTCCCGCGCGCGTTCGAGATCCGCCTCGTAACCCAGGGTGAATGGAACAATGCACATCAACCGTCCGCTGGCCATGGAAAAATTGACGCTCACCTGGCTGGCCATGACGCTGTTCGGGATCACGACGCGGCGATGGTCCGGCGTGCGTAAAATGGTGTAACCCAGGTTGAGGCTTTCCACCACGCCGGCTTCCAGGCCCGTCGGCGCCGCGACCACCACCCAGTCGCCGAGGCTAAAGGGCCGGTACAGCAGCAGCGAAATCCCGGAGATCAAATTGCCCAGCGTGTTTTGCGCCGCGATTCCCAGCACCACCGACACCACGCCCACGCTGGCCAGCCAGGCGGTCCCGAGCGAGCGCATTGCCGGCACGAGGTGCGCGTAGGAAACGAAGGCGAAGAGATAGACGCCCAGCCGCGCCAACTGCCCGAGGAAATAAATCGCCGTCGGGTCCGGCGGAATATGCTTGGGGCGGTTCAGAATCCGGCGGACGGTCAAGCTGAGCAACCGGCCCGTCAGCCACGCAATAAAAATGAAAATAATTCCCCAGATCAGCGCGCCCGCGTACGTGCTTGGATCCATCAATTCCCTGGCGGTGGATTCCACGGGGAGGTTCATGCGCTTTGCCGGGTCGAATTGCCCTTATTCAAGAACATACTTTTTTAATCCCAGCCACTGACAGAAAAAGCGGAACACAAAGCGCGGGTTGTTCCGGAAGTAACGCCGCCAGAGCCGGCGCGGCTCGCACGCCAGGCGGAAGAGCCATTCCAAGCCGCCGCGTTGAATCCAGCGCGGGGCCTGCCGCACCCGGCCGGCGTGGAAATCAAACGCCGCGCCCACTCCGAACATGAGCGTCGTATCCAGCTTTTGCCAGTATTGCGCCATGAATTTCTCCTGTTTCGGCGTACTCAAACCCACCCAGATAATGTCCGGCTTCGCGTCGCGGACGGTCTGAATCAGCGCCGCCTCCTCCGCCGGATTCAGCGGCCGAAACGGCGGCGTGTAAGTGCCCGCGATTTTGATGCCGGGGAATTTCGCCTCAAGCCGCGCTTTCAGTTCCTCCGCCACGCCGTCCCCACCGCCGTAGAAGAAATGAGAGTAGCCGTGGTCACGCGTGTATTCGCAGATTAGCAGCATCAGGTCGGGTCCATACACCCGGTCCATTTCCTTGTGGCCGTTCAATTTTCCCACCCAGACCATGGGCATGCCGTCGGGTGTGTTCAGGAAGGACTGGTTGAGAATGGCGCGAAACCTGGGGTCCTGCTGGGCCTCCATCACGCCGTGAACGCCGGTGACGCATATGTAGCCCTTTGTCTTTTGCGCCAATGCCGCGCCCACGGACTGCAAAGCGAGCTCGAGATTGAGCACGCTGAGGCCCACCCCCAGCACATTCACCCGTTTGGATTCGTTGATTGGCGGCATCGTTCGCGTTTGAGCTTAGATCAATCACCGCCCGCCGCCAAGTCCGCGACGTCCGCCTCGCTTTCGCCGTCCGCGCTCCGCAAAACCAATTTCGTTCCCGGCTGATTGGCCTCCCGGCGCACATAGCCGAGCGCGGTGATTTTTCCGGTTCGAGGCGAACGAACCGCGCTGGTGACGTAACCCGCGTCCTTTCCATCCCGGAGCAATTTATCGCCGCGCGCGGGCGGGGTTTTCAAATCATCCGCGAGCCGCAGGGACCGCAACGATTTCGCCACCTGCCCATAGGTCCGGATGCGCGCGATTACTTCCTGGCCGATGTAGCAACCCTTTGAGTAGCTGATGGCGCGGCTTTCGATTCCACCCTCGGGCGCCAGATTCGTCTCATCCATATCGATGCCGAAACGGGGAATGCCCGCCTCGATTCGCGCGATTTCCAACGCCGTCCAGCCGCACAGGCAGCCGCCAACGAGCTTGACTGATTTAACAAGGTTTTCCATCACGGACGCCAATGCGGAGGTCGGAACAAATAAATCAATACCGGTGGTTCCCAAACGCGGATGGTTTACCAGATAAATTTCGCCGAGGGCGGGATCGTTGAAGGTGGTAAAGCTGAACGGCTTTTCGGGAATCAGCAATGGTAGGAGCCGCAAAATTGCCTCCGCCTTCGGCCCCTGCACGCTCAGGAGTCCGTACGGCGCGCCGGCATCGACGATCTGCACATCATCCGCGATCACATATTTCTCCAGGCGCGCGGTGACCTTGGCGGCGTAACCGGGTTCCAAGTCCAACAGCAATTCGTTTGGCAGGCAAAAAATATTCAGGTCACTTTCCATTTTGCCCTTCGCGGTGACCAGCGCGGCGTAGCAGCCCTGGCCGGGCCGCAAATCCTTGACGTTGTTGGTGACCTGGCCATTGAGAAACCGCGCGCGATCCGCGCCGGTGAGGCAGAGCCGTCCGCGAAAACTCAAATCCAGCACGCCCGCGGTCGTGCGCAAGGCGTCGTATTCCGCGCCCGCGTCGCCGTAGTCCGTCACCACTTCCATTCCGTTCACTTCCGTGAACCGCGCGTTCCGCGCCGCGTGCCAGTCATGCAAAGCCAGTATTTCCATCATGGCGATTATACAGCGGGAGCGGAGGAATGGAATACAAGGAAATGGCCGTGAAAAAGCGCAAAGACCCCGGCGGGCGAGGCTGCAACCAAACAAGGGATTTAACAGGAGTTTTCATGAACTTCGTTCACCACCAAGGATGAAAATTCCGACTCCATTGATTTGCAACGACTTGCAATTTCATTTTCACGGGAGGAAACCGAGAGAACAGAGATCGGATGGGGAGAGGGTTGGGCGGTGGTGTTCCAATCTGGTAGCGACCACGCGCGACCATTCGCGAGTAACGCATTAGAAACGTCTCCGATTGCGCCGCGACCCGGCGCGGACGGCGCGGCGCGCCAGTCCCTACCAAAATTAGGATCCCACCGGTTCGGCGGATGGATTGACAGCGGGGCGCGGAGATGTTACGGGATGACAGGCTTGGCTCGGTGTCCAAGGTCAAATTGATGCTATGATTCTATTTTTAAAACTCGCATTGGCCGTCGGCACGGGTTTTGTGCTGCTGGCGTTATGACCCGGTTCGGTTATTTGCATGACCGGCTGTTTTGGTTCGCCTCCGCGGCTTATGCGCTTAACCGATTGATCCTGAAATCCCATCTGGGCGCGCTCCGGCATTCGCACCTTGATTTTGTTTGGTCCTTTTTCCACTCCCATTTTGACGATTTGCTGCTGATTCCGGCCGCGCTGCCGGTGGTGCTTTGGGTTCAGCGTCTGCTCGGGTTGCGGAAACACGATGGTCCGCCGACGTGGCGGGAGGTGTGGCCGCACCTGTTGATTTGGTCGGTGATGTGCAAATTTGTGGGGCCGTACTGGCTGCACATCGGCACGCCTGATCCGTGGGACATTGCGTTCTTTGCGGCTGGCGGGCTGGCGGCGTTTGCTTGGTGGAATCACGCGGTTCGCCAGCCTGCCGCAGTGCGTCTGTGAATTTCGACCGGCTGGCGCCGCATTATTCCCGGATGGAACGGCTCTTTGCCGGGAGCTTGATGCAGCGGTGCCGGACCGCATTCTTGGACCGGGTTCAGGACTGTCGTCATGCCCTTATTCCCGGCGAGGGGCCGGGGAAATTTCTGGTTGAATTGTTGCTCCGCAATGAACGGATTACCGCAACGGTGGTTGAGCACAGCGGCGGCATGATTGAACAGATGCGCCGCCGGGTGGTTCGCGGGGGAATTGATCCGGCGCGGGTACGATTTGTGCAAGCGGATGCGCTGGATTGGCGGCCGGAAAATGCCGTGTTTGATTTGGTGGCGACGCATTTTTTCCTCGATTGTTTTCCAGAGGAGCAACTTGGCCGGTTGATTCCGCGACTTGCCGCCGCTACGACACCTAATGCCTTATGGTTGGTCTCCGATTTTCGGTTGCCGGAATCGGGCTGGCGACGCTGGCGGGCGGGGATCATTCTGCGGCTGCTCTATTTGCTGTTTCGGGTGACGACGGGCTTGCGGGCGTCATCGCTGACGCCACCGGATGAGTTGCTGCGCGAGTCGGGATTTGTCCTCCTAGAACGGCGGTTGGAGAATCTGGGCTTTGCGCACGCTGATCTTTGGCGGAGATCATGCCCTACGTTGCGCCGCTGAACGCGGCACTGCTTGTCGCAGCGCGACAAGCTCCACCACCCGAGTTCCACCGACCGACAAGCTCGACCACCCGATAGAAGGCCAGTGAGCCGGTTGGTTAGAATTCAAAATTCCGCAGTTGGCGGAGGGCGAGGCGGAACGGCAGCCAGCCGATCAGGAACGAGAGGACCAGGAAGGCACCAAGGCTGAGCCATTCCAGCACCGCCGGAAATTCACCGGCGTGCGTTTCCCGGGAGCCGGCGGCGAGAATTAGAATGGAGCCGAGGACATAGACGAAACTCAAAACGAAGCAGAACGTCCCGCCAAAACCGCTCACAATTTTGCTCGGGTTAGTCTCCTTGAAATTGGGGTACAGCACGCCCAGACCGATGGCCAGCGCGTTCAAGGTGAAGGTCATGATTGTGATGATCGCGCTAAAAAAGGCGATCCGGTCCCACGACATTTTTAAAAGGAAACTGGATAACATCACGAGGGTCAGGGTCACGAAGAGGGAGGCAAAACTGGCCAGCCAGTATTTGATGCGCACCACCTTGGACAGACCCATCGGCGCCATGCCCACGATCCAGACGCGGCGGCCCTCCAGTGAGAATTGCGGGAACACGAAGCGGGTGCTCAACATCGCCAGGTTCAGCGCGCACGCGCCCAAGTTCAGGTGCGAGACAAGGCGGATCCAAAATGGATTCGTCAGGTGATTGGTGGTCTGCCGGAGGTTGATGATATAGACGCCGAGCAGGCCGAAGAATACGACCGTCTGGCCCCATTGGGTCGTATCGCGCCAGAACATGCGCATGTCCTTCACGAGCATCGCGCGGGTGTCGGGGTTGAACCGGCCAAGCTTCGCGACGACGCGATCGAGAAATCCCGGGGGATATGCGAACGCCCGGGTGCGCCGGGCGGCGGCGCGAAACCACTCCCACTGGCCCCAAACGCTGGCCCGGCTTTGCACTTGCGACGCCGACTCGTAATACAAGCCGCCCAAACGCGTGAACGCGATAAAGCCGAAAAACATCACGTTGCTCAATAACACCAACGCGAAAAAAAAGGCCAGGGTCACCGCGCCCTCGGCCCATTGCAGCACGCTCATGGTCAGCCAGTAGCTGGGCAAAAACGGGAATTGCGCGAACTTGGTCCGCTGGAGCAATTGATCCAGCACCGCCAACACGCGGGTCTCGTTAATGTCAT
>Ga0206847_10018_pt1 | contig 56505 bp, 47 predicted proteins | sample Alteio_BWOrgCont_17_FD_152880 | JGI IMG/M metagenome (GOLD analysis project Ga0206847, IMG submission 152880) | Enriched cells from forest soil in Barre Woods Harvard Forest LTER site, Petersham, Massachusetts, United States -... | ecosystem: Environmental > Terrestrial > Soil > Temperate forest >... | reverse complement strand
GATGTGCTCTCGCCATCGATCTGACTCCTTATCAGGCTCATTCTTTGAGCTTTTCTACTGATTAAGGCTACTGGGATCGTGTTAAGAAACAGGTTAAGTTTGGTTACAGGCAGTTGAAAATGAGACCGATGGTCGAATAGCCCGTCGGTGCAAAGGGGAAAGGCCTGCAATTCACTACATTATGAACGATTTCTGTTGGTAGTCCAGTTCTTTTTTCGATTGCGCGACGGCGAGTCCTTTAGCGGTCGTCTTTGGGCTGGGGCAATTTGGAACGAGCCGTCCAAACGAAAGCCGCCCTTAACGTGCGCCAGAGGCTGTCGGGGCGCCCGCAATTGCCGGCAGCTGGATCGTAGGCGGCAAAGCTCCACACATGGACAGGGCAAGGAGTGGGTAAACCGTGCCGCTATAGCTGATGAACTGCCAGCCATCCCGGTTCAGCGAGCGCGTCCACCATCTGCCTGAGGATCGCTGGTTGGTCAACAGCCATGAAACGCCGCGTTGAAGTCGAGGATCGCTCGCCGGAACCCCTGCCTTGCGCAAGGCAATGATCGCCAGGCCCGTCATGTGACCATCGCTGGGCGGATCGGCAAGCTCAAGTTCCGCCCTGAGCTTTTCTGCGCGATTGCCCTTGCCCCACTCTTCCGGCTTGGCAAAGGTCCTGATCGACCATCCGCCATCCGGCCTCTGGTGCGCTGAAATCATCTCGACCAATTGCTGCTTTCGATTCGGGTCCAGCAGACCGGGAAGCTCCGCTGCCGCCCACAGCAAGTCCGTTCGATCGTAGTCGCCCTGCACCTTGCGCTCAGCCCTCAGGTAGTTTTCCAGCAGATTGATTTTGGCTTCAACCGGCGCACCCTTTTGCTGAGCCAGCCACCCCGGTGCGTTGCCAATGGCGCGGGCCGCCACGGTCGCTAACTGGTAGCGGTTCGACTCCAGCGGCGGGTTGTTGTCATCGCTGATCGTCCAGTCCCCATCGGCTCGCTGCAGCTTGAACATCATGTCCAGGGCCTGGGCTGTCTCCGGCGACAAGCGGTGGGTTACATGAGAATCCCATATCGCCAACCCAGCTGCAACATAGACGGCTTGCGTTGAATCCAGTTCGGGGCGCAGGTCCTTCGGGTCTTCGGCCATTTCCGCCTGCAAGGTCGATATGAAAAACGCGCGAAGCTCTTTCTGCGGCGGCCCCAGTTGCTCCGTCATCAGCGGACGCACCACCATGTACGAACCGTTCGTATGGCAGGCTACACATTGCCAATCGCCTGTCCAAGCCGCCGCTCCCTGCTCCATGTAGTCGAGTGCGAGCTTCGGCGTAAACGGAATCTTCGGCTCCTGCGGCGATGGCCGGAGATACGTCACATTCTTCATGTGGTACTGGTAGTTGAATGGCGTCGACCAGGCTGTGTCTCCGGCCGCGCGCCGCAGTTCCAGGGGCACACTCTCCTGGTTCCAGGCCCATGTGCCGGAGATCGAGTTACCATCCGCAGCGATCTTCCCGTCAAACGCGCCTTTGCCGTCATTCACCTTGAATTGCACGCTCGAACCATGAACGCCGAACGAGTCAACTTTCGCTGGATCATGAAGAAATTCGATAAAACAAGCCGTTGCCGCCAGAGTGCCGCTTTCGCCTTTGGCAATCTGAAGCACTATGCGCCGCGGCTCCGAGCCTGCGTGGAAGGTACCCTGCCAGTTGGCGGCAATATCCTGCGCATGAAGCACGCCGGCAAAAAGCAGTGCCAGTGCACCAAGTTGGAGCATGAGCCGTTTCATCAGCAGTTTCTCCGCAATAGGAATGGAGGGTTGGAATCTCTAGGTATTTAGAATAGCGCGATCTTCGCGGAGTCGAATGCGTAACGGCAAGAAGTGGGCTTCGTTGGTCATGCGAGTTTGCCGTGACTTAGCCCCAGTCAGAAAGCCATTGTCATTTTGGGCAAATTGGGCAAAAAAGCGATTGTCATCTTGAGCGCAGCGAAGCGGAGTCGAAAGATCTGTGGTTGCTTTTTCGGCGTCGGTCGAGGCAAGGCATACTAGGCGAGTCACCGGTGATCCAACAACTTACCTCTGATTTGCCAGATCCGCCGTCAATCGTAAGAATAGGGGAGGAATTGCCAATGGACGATGAGAAATTCGACACGAAAATTTCTGACGCGTGGCGCGAAGCCGCGCGAGACCTGGGAGTGCGAGTGACAGTTCCAATCGCAATCACAATCGAAGGTCAGGACCTCACGTTTGAAGCTCATGTAGCCGACTTTGGCGGGCCGTCGGGGACGATCGCGGTTGGACAAGAAACCTGCCGACACCGCACAGCATTGATAAAAATGGGGTATTATGTCTCTGAATTGTTTCCGAACTATCGTGAGTATCAGCGACAACTGTTCACCGCAACACTGGATGATTGGCGGTGGTTCGGCCCACCGAGGGAAGAACCAGTCTGGTACACTGGCGAGCCTTGGTCCTAGTGGGTAATCTTCTTTCACCGTCTCTTGCGGCGAGTAGGCCTTTGATATTCGCTTCTCGCCCACGGCCATACCTTCGGCAAGAATTACTCGCTACACGCGCAACTCCGTTCGAATATCTCCGCGAAATGCATACCCTCGCGATCGGACAACTGGCTGATCTGCTCACGGCAACTGAACCCATCCGCCACAATCAGCGTCATTGGCCCCGCCGCATTCACTGCTGGCATCAGCCCGAGATTCGCAATCGCTTTCGACACTTCAATCTTGTCCGCCTCAAACCCGAACGGCCCGGCCATGCCGCAGCACGTAGTGTCAATCATCTCCACTTGCGCGCCGGCTTTGCGTAGCAGCGCGATCTCGCTCTTGGGCCCGCCAAACACGGCTTTATGGTGGCAATGCCCATGAACAAGAACTTGCGTGCCCTGCAACCGCCCTTCGACCCAATCAGGAGCTTTTGCAGCCAGCCAGTCGGCCAGCAGCCACACATGTTTGCTCAGTTTTTGTGCGCGCGGATCGTTGGGGAACAGTTCCAGCGCTTCGTCTTTGAAAACGCTGGCGCAACTTGGCTCCAGAAAAATGAATGGCAGCCCAGCCTCAATCTCCGGCGCAACGCGATCGAGCACGTTGGCCAGATAGCCGCGCGCTGTATTCAGCAGCCCGAAGTCATAGAGCGGCCGCCCGCAGCAGATGTGGCCTTTGGTCGTCTGCACGCGAAAACCTGCCTGCGTGAGAACGCGCTCAGCCGCAAGCAGCGTTTGTGGATGGTAATAGTTATTCCAGGTGTCGGCCCACAAAACGACAGTTTGCGACGGTGCAAAGGTTCCCTCAGGGGCTAAAGCCCGGGGCTCTTGGGTGGGGTTAATGTACGGGCTAAAGCCCGTACCCTTCACGGCGGGGTTGCGAGGAATATTGCTCGTCTCGTCCTTACCGCGAGCAGCTTTGTAGCTCTTGCGCGCCAGTTGCGGCATCTTGCGCTCTTGCGCTACGCCCACAATATGCTTGATCAACGGACTGGTGATGCTGCCGCTCAATACGAGGTTAGTCAGCGCGGGCGTAAGCGAGCCAAGCCGCGCCATCTTGTCCGCAAATCCGAAAACATAATGATGCAGCGGATGCAGCTTGCCCTTGTATTTCTGCGCCAGAAATTCCGACTTGTACTGCGCCATGTCCACTTGCACAGGGCACTCCGTCTTGCATGCCTTGCAGCTCAGGCACAGGTCCAGCGCTTCATGCACGGCTTCGCTCTTGAAGCCCTCCTTTTGAAGCGCGCCGGCCAGCATCTCCCACAACAAGCGCGCCCGCCCACGTGTTGAGTGCTGCTCCTGGCCAGTTGCGCGATAACTTGGACACATGACGCCACCATCTTTTTTCAAGCACGCGCCAACACCCACGCAGCGCGCCACGGCGTCTTCCATCGACCCTTGGTCCGCGGCAAACACAAAATGCGTTTCGAGCTTCTTGTGCGAGTGGCCGCTTTCATGGCCCACTTCGCGCGGGCCGTAGCGCAGATTCTCTACCGGATCGTAAACGCGGACAGGATCGATGAGCTTCCCCGGATTCATCTTGTTATCCGGATCGAAAATCGCTTTGAATTCCTGAAACGCCTGCATCAGTTCCGGCCCAAACATCTTGGGCAGCAGCACGGCTCGCGCCTGCCCATCGCCATGCTCACCACTGAGCGAACCACCCAGTGAAACAACCAGGTCGGCAGCGCGATCGATAAATTCGCGGAATTTCCGCAGCCCTTCGACCGAGCGAAAATCAAAGTTGATGCGCAGATGAACGCAGCCCTGCCCAAAGTGGCCATAGAGCGGACTGCGATAGCCGTACTCGCTCATCAGCGCGTTCAGCTTGCGCAGATACGCGCCCAGATGAATTGGAGGAATGCCGGAATCGTCCCATCCCTCCCAGCGATCCGGCTCACCCGGCACGCACACCGTCGCGCCCAGAGCGGACTCGCGCACCTTCCACACGCTCTCCGCGTCTTCGTGGTTATAGATACGCGCGGTCGGCGCTTCGGGCCAGCTTTCAGCCGCGGCGGCAAGCGCTTCAGCTTTGCTCTGCGCCTCTTCCGGGGTCCACGCGCCTATCTCCACAAGAAGAAAACCGCCGCCCGGTGGAAGCAGTTTCACATCGTTCACGGCAAGGTTTTTGCGCAGCATGAAGTCGACAAGCAGCCCGTCAAAACCCTCCAGCCCGATGGGTCCAAACTCAAGCACGCGCGGCACAACATCGGCGGCAAGATAAGGGTCGGCAAAGGCCAGCGCAGTGAGCACGCGATAAGGCGGGCTTGAGGTAAGGTTCAGCGTCGCGGATAAAACGCTGGCGCATGTGCCCTCAGAGCCCACCAGCGCGCGCGCCAGGTTGAAGCCGTTCTCAGGCAGCAGTTCGTCGAGGTTATATCCGGAAACGCGGCGCGGAATACGCGGGAATCTTTCTCGGATCAGCACTGCATATTTATCGCGCAGTTGCTTGAGCCGCGCATAAATCTCGCCCACGCGGCCGCCGCCGGCAATCAGCGCTTCAAGCTCTTCATCGCTGGTGCGACCAACATTCATGCGGGTTCCGTCGTAGAGCATAATGTCCATCCGCTCCACGTTGTCCACGACTTTGCCGCCCAGCAGTCCATGAACGCCGCAACTGTTGTTGCCTATCATGCCGCCCAATGTGCAGCGGCTGTGCGTTGCGGGGTCGGGCGCATAAGTCAGGTGATGAACCTCGGCAGCCTCGCGCACACGGTCGAGAACAATCCCCGGTTGCACAACCGCCAGCTTCCCTTCAGGATCAATAGAGGTAAGCCCATTCATATATCTCGAATAATCGAAGACGACTGCGACGTTCGCGCATTGGCCAGCAAGGCTGGTGCCAGCGCCGCGCGGTAATACAGCTGCTCCCATTGCACGACACGCAGCCAGCGCAGCTTCCACATCGGCAGCATCGCGCGGAGTGACCACACCGACCGGCATCTGCCGATAGTTCGACGAGTCAGCCGCATACAGCGCGCGAGAACCAAGATCGAAAAGCACATCGCCGCGGACCGTAGCCTTGAGCCTGGACTCCAACTCATCGTGCGCGGAAAAATTCTCGTGCTCCAGCGGCTTCTGATTCAGCAAGACGGAAATAGGAAGAATGCTCACGTTGAAATCGTAGCCCAATTGCTGGAAGGCGTGCGTGTAATAAGTCACAAAACCTGTCAGCAATTGGGATTATTCAGAATTTGCGGCGAAAAATACCGGATGGTGAATTCGAACCTTCGCGAGCCGGAGAGGTCCGTTGCAACGCAGCCCTATTCCATTCGCAACTTTGTATGCAGATACGTATCGCGCATTCGATAACTCATGGCCTGGAGTCACTTCAATTTCATTCAGCGCTGAATTGATTCGTATAAATTCACAGAGAATAAGAAACCCATCTATCTATCGAGTTATTTTCCTGATATTCATCTTGACCTAAAAATCTTGGCTTTCGCCTCTCTATGTTATCGGACAAAATCAACAAGTTATCGGACAGGCCATTCTTCAACCACAATCCCCAAATCATTTAATTGTTGAATAGCGGCTTCCATATTGCGTCGCACCGTGGGACGATCTTTGCGGTTGGCCAGCGGAGACTCCGCAACAGCAACAACGCGGCCATAGCGCCATGCACCCGCGGGCAGAGCAATCAACGCTTCGGCAAGGTCGCCGGGCCGCAACTGCACTTCCTGGCGTCGCGCGCCTTCGGGACGCAACATGGTTCCCTGCCCCAGTGTACTTGGATTTGCATCGATCATTGTTATATGCAGATTAAGTGAGTTGGCATCCACTGAAAGAAATGGATTGGCCCATTGCGATGGCTCATGCACATCGACATAAAGGCTTTTCGTCGGCAACGGTATGTTAGCAAGCACAGCCCGCTGCTGATCGTGCTTCGCTGCTGCGGCCTGTGCGGCTGCTTGCGCTTTATGCTCGGCGTTAACAGCGTTCTGCGCAACTCCAACTACTGCCTGTTCTTCCTTATGGCACGCGGCCACGCTCAAAGCAGCCACTAGCGCCAAAGTTGCAGTGAGGCCTGCCGATAAGTAGGGTTGAATGCGCTGACTCACCATGACAGGATAACAGTACGCAAGAGTAAGTGTCATTGAACTTGCTGTTCGTGTAGTTAACAAAAATGAGCCTGGCTACTCGAAAACCCTTGTCATTGGCGAGGATGCAACTGGCCTGAAAGTAACCACATAATTGTGACTTGCGGGTTACAGACGTTATTCCAGAATTGAATTATTCTGCGATTCTGGGCTCTTATCAGGATATGCTCGGAAGGCGCTCGATAAATGGGTGGGGTTACTTCGTTGGATCAGTATTGCTGTGGAGGTAAACGCGTGCACTCTCAGAAGCTTCTCAAGATAAGCCGGGTTCTTGCGCTGGCATTAGTGGCTTCAATGCCATTGGCCATGCAAGCTCAGGTCCCGGTCAGCCAGGTCAAGGGCAATCCAAACGCTCCTGCTTCCAAGTGGGACGTCTTTGCGGGATACAGCATCCTTGATCCAAGAGGGACGTTTTATCCCATACAGCCAGATGGCTCGGTCCTTCCTGTTTCGTTCAAGCTGGAGAAGACGGGCCTGCTTGAAAGTGCCGCCTATTTCTTCAACAGGCATGTCGGTCTCCAGGTAGAGTCGGGACAGCACGATCTATTCACCAATACTGGATTCGCCATGACGGGTTCCAGCAACAGCGGCATCTTTACTGCTGAAACGGGCTTGATCTATCGCTGGCCCGGAGTTCATCTCACTCCTTTCGTGCATGCACTTGGCGGCGCGGCGGACATCGATGGCCCGGATCACGAGCCTTATACATGGGGTCCGGTGATTGTTGCAGGCGGTGGCCTCGACTGGTATTTCAGCTGCCATAACTTCGGCATCCGTTTGTTTGAAGCGGACTATGAATATCTTCACGCCGACTCTGGCGCCTCTCACGGCACACTTGCCGGAAACGATTTTGTGTGGGGTGACGACGAAAGCATTAACGCATTCCGTCTTGCCGCCGGCATCGTATTCCGCGGCGCATCTTATTATGGTCCCGTCATAGGCTGCGGAGCGCTTCCTCCACCACTGCTCGCGTGCGTAGCAACACCCAACATCGTTTTCCCCGGAGAACCTGTCACTGTTACTGCGACCGCTACGGGCCTCAATCCAAAACAGACGGCCACGTATTCCTGGGTGGGATCGGGCGCTGCAGGCAACGGAGAGGTCGCAACAGTTCAAACCGCTGGGCTGGCGGCCGGCACCTATACGGTGAGAGCCACAGTTACAGAAGGAACGAAGAATCCTCAAATCGCGAATTGCGATGCAAGCTTTGTGGTCAAGCCCTGGGAGCCGCCCACGCTTAGTTGCGAGGCTGGTCCGATGACCATCCATTCTGACCAGACCAGCACTGTTACGTTGACTGGCCGCAGCCCGCAGAATCGCCCGCTCACCTACACCTGCACGTCCAGCGCGGGAAGCATGGCAGTGAATGGCACCACCGCAACGTTCAGCCCCAACGGAGCTCCAGAGGGCCCGGTCACAATCAACTGCAGCGTCGCGGATGACAAAGGACAGACTGCGAATTGCAATACGAGCGTGACCATACAAGCACCTCCGCCATTGCCGAATCTGCATGTGCTGCCGCTTTGCTCTATCGAGTTCAGCAAGGACAAGGAACGCCCGACGCGCGTAGACAACGAAGCCAAGGCCTGCCTTGATGAAGTAGCTCTCGCTCTGCAACAGCATCCCGACAACAACCTTGTTGTAGTGGGTGAAGCACAAAGCACAGAAGGCGCAGACGTCGTTGGTGCACAGCGCGCCGTCAACACCAAGAACTACCTCACAACAGAGAAGGGGATTGACCCCTCTCGCATCACAGTCGTCACCGGCAATGAAGGTACGCAGGGCGTGGAAGAATACCTGGTGCCGTCCGGTGCGGTCTTCACATCCGACGTGCAGGGTACGCACCCGGTGGATGAGACTGTGGTGAAACCGCAGGAACGCAAGCCACTGGCAGTGCGCTCGCACCCTGCGCACAAACATGCTGACGCTAAAACGCCAGCAGATTCAAAGAAGAAGAAAGCAGCAGGCACCGCGCCTCCGGCCAAGGGGACTGACGGACCGTAGGCGCCTAGCTTCCCTTCAAGAGTAATGAGGCCGACCGGAATTCCGGTCGGCCTCATCTCTTGCAGTCATAGCCTTGGTCTTGACGGGCTGTGGGTTTTTAGCCCGTTACTTGCCGATCAGTTCGCGTGCAATCGCGTCCAGCATTCCATTCAAAAAGTTGATCGACTCCGGCGCAGAGTAGCGTCGTCCAATCTCCAGCGCTTCATTGATCACGATCGGAAACGGTGTGCCCTTGAAGCCCAGCATCTCGCCAATCGCCATGCGCAACAGGTTGCGATCGACGGCAGGCATGCGTTCCAGCCGCCAGTGCTTTGAGTTCGCAACAATGAGCTCGTCAATCTGTTCCTGATGCGCAACTGCGACGCGGAACAGATCCTCGGCAAAGCCACGTACATCAGGCTCGACCTCGTCTCCGGCCTTCCAGAAAGTAGCTCGCACCTGGTCCGGCGTTTGCTTGCCAATGTCCGCTTGAAACAGCATCTGCATGGCAAGTTCGCGCGACTTCCGCCGCGTCCCGGCCGTCAAGCAGTCACCCCTTGGCCTAAATTCCCCTGCACAAGCTTGCGCTTCAAACTTACCATTTCAATAGCCGCCAATGCCGCTTCAAATCCCTTATTCCCCGCCTTGATTCCTGCTCTGTTGAGTGCCTGTTCAAGCGTCTCGCACGTCAGCACACCAAAGCTGTGCGGAATCCCGGTCTCCTGCTGCGATTGACCTATGCCGCGCGCTACTTCGTTGTAGATGGCCTCGTAGTGAGCCGTCTCTCCACGCAACAAACAGCCCAGCGTCACTATCGCATCCACACCGCCGCTTTCATGAGCCCCGCCTTCACAAGAAAGCATCGCTACGGTCCTCGTCGCCGCAGGTATTTCCCATGCTCCCGGCACGCGAATCACTTCAATGTCGGCCCGCTTAGCGCCACTGCGCAGCAACGCATCCAACGCACCGTCCAGCAGCCTCTCGGTAATGACAGCATTCCAACGCGCCACCACGATGGCAAACTTCATTCCCGCGGCAGAGAGATCGCCCTCCACAGCGACAGGCTTGCCCTTGATCGGATCGCTCCACGCCCAGAAGGTGAATGCGAAACCCGGCTCTGGCACTACGGTAAAGATGCTCGACTTCCAGTGCGTCTCGGTGATCGGTGTCAAGCGCGCCTCAGCCTCATGGCCGGCTTGATCGCACAGCCACGCCCGTGCCGCCTGATGCACCGCATCCAGCGCTGTCACTTCCACAAGGACATCTGCTGTCGAAGGAAACTCGCCGTCCACAATCTCAATGTTCCCCAGCGGCGCATGAAACGACGCGCCTGCACTGTTCGCTTCGTTCCATCCCGCTCCGCGCGCAAAACCCAGCGCCGCAAAAAAGCTGGCCAGCCGGTCATAGACCGCTCGGCTCCCGGCAGGACGAAAAAAGGAAATCCCCTTGATCATGGTTGGATTCTCTTGAACACAGTCTGATTCTATCGTGCGGGGGCGGCTCTGCCCCGCAGCACTCTGCTGGCGTTTCAACAGAAAGGCCGGCGATTTGCCGGCCTTTCCGCATCAAGCTGGATGATGCTGAATTTACGTCGTTGAACGCGGCTTGACTGCGATAGCAGTGGTTGGGACCACGCTGCCACTGCCCGTATAGGTGCAGCCCAGGTCGTTGCCGCCAGCGGAAACCGGAATGCAGGCAGGCAAGTTCGGCGCGATCTGCTGCGAATCCGTGGGCGGCGTGGCTGGCGTTACAGTCTTGGGAATGCTGATGTAGTGGATCAGGTTGTCGCCAGCCGTTGAGACAAAAAACAGCGAGTCGTCCGGTGAAAACGCGCCGGTGAGCGGAGCAGTGATAGCAGAGCCGCCGTTGAACTTTACATAGCCAACTGTTCCTGACGTACCGTCAGCGCCCGGAACATAATAGGGCAGAGTAGCTCCTGGCGTGGTTCCGTCATAGGTGATAAAGGCAACGGTCGAATTTGGCGACGGGATTACCTGGTTGACAGCGGTGGCGCTCACGCCGCTCACGGGAACCTCGCTGACCTTGTGTCGAATTGTAAGCGGAGACAGCGTCTGCGTGGTCCCCGTTGTTGTCTCGGGACATTCGGCAACCGGAATCGTAACGCCGATGTCAGATAGCGTAACTGCGCCACCCGCCGCAGCCGCACCCAGAATGTGCTCTCCATCGGTAGTGGCCGCCAACACGTCGGTCAGCACAGGCACCGAATCGCCTTCCGGGTAAAACAGCATGCTGGCCGCATTCCCGACGGTTCCCGACGGGCACCACGTATGCGCGACTGTCGGGGCACCGCTCAGATATACTCCGACGCCCGGAATCGTAACAGCCAGATTCTGCGCACCCGGATTCCCTCCGCCTGAAGTCTGTAGCGGGTAACTGGTCCATCCGGTATTGATGTTGTAGACGTACAAAGTATCGCTGTGTCCCGGCCCCGCGGCTGCGCTATCACTGATGTAAAGGGTCTTCGAGTCGGGAGTCCATTCCGCCGCGACGCCCATTCCCCCAAATGTCGAGGAATTGCTACCAGCGACGCTATAAAGATAAAACAGTTGGCGCACCTGATCGTTGATCAGCAGTTGCGCATCATTCGGCGATACCGCCAGCACCACGCCCGGCGCACTTACATCCTGCTTGCTGATCGAATTCGAACTGGTCGAGAAATACATCAATTCGTGCGACGAGCCGAAATAAAGGTTGGTCCCATTGCGGTCCATGACCATGGAATTCGGCACAAACGGCAGCCGCACCGTCGAGCCTACGGTCCCGCTCAGCAACTCCACAGGCACAAAGTATTGCGACTGCCCCGGCGACGAGAACCAGACATAATCGCTGGCCGTGCCAGGGGTGGTAATCGTCACCGGATTCGACGAAATCGACAAGCCCGTCCCATTCAAACCCGTCACATTGATTGGCGCGGGATTGCATGTGCTGGGCTGGCAGATCGCATACACAGAAGCGACACCCGGAAAAGCCGCTTCCACGGAGCCGGTAGAGCCTACCTGAATATCGATAGGGTCAGTGGATTGGTAATCCAGCGTCAGGCCCGTGATTGGGTTGCCCAGTGTATCGATAACGTTGGTCGTCAGGTTCTGCTGCACGCCCTCGGTGATGGTGCCGGAGGTCGCTCCGTTCGCCAGCGTCACGCTGATTGACTTCGGCGGGCAAGTGGAGAAATAACCAGCCGACGATGCACCTTGCGCCACCGACGCGGTAATCACGGTCGTGCCCGGCTGCTCCGCCGTAATCTGATTCGTTTCCCCGTTGATCGAGGCCACGCTTGAGGTTCCGACGCTATAGCTCAGGGTGCCAAGCGCAGCAGTGCAATCGGGAATCGAACTCAGGCTGACGCCAGGCGGCAAGGGGCATGCAAGGTTCGGGTTGGTGGCCCCTGTTATTGAAGGCGGCGCGCAGAACAATGCTTGTGTGTTGCTCGCAGCAAAGCATGCCTGCGAATCAAGCTGGGCCAGTTGCCCCTGCGATAAGCATGACTGTGGCCCCGCTAAAGTAACGGAGGTCACCTGCGCATGAACGTAGACCTCTACCGGATTCGAGGTCACGGAAGCTGCGGAAGCGGTAACGTAAGCCGTTGCGTAGGGCAACCCACCCGTCGCAGGCAGCGGATTTGGGAAGTTACAGATCGTATAGTTGGGAATGCCGCCGCCGGAATTGCGGTTCCATGTGCCAGCGCAAATATTTCCCGTCGGCGAAATATCCACCAGTTGGTTGTTGGTGGTGCCGTATGTATAGCTCGGAGCGCTCGCCGCGGTGCCTTTGCACGTCTTAGCCTGCGGAGACGCAACCTGCAGCGTCTGTCCAAAGGCAATTGATATCCCCGTAGTCTGTGGCGACAAAAAGATGGAGGCCACGTCAGTGTCCTTCAACCCGTAGCCCAGGCCGTTGCAATAATTCCCCGCCGGATTGCGCGTGCAGCCGGAGATTGAAATCCCGGCCGGAATGGCCACGCACAACAAACAAACAAGCGTCAAAAACCGCCGCATGAATCCTCCCCGCCCCGCCTCTTCAAACCGCGGAACGGTCTTTATCGAATAACGTCAGAAAAATTTCAGTTTAGGCACCTTCAGAAACCGCTTGATCGAAGCCACTGCCCTCATAACTTCTGGCCCCCGCCGCAACACACTACGCGCGATGAAACGGCGCTTGTCAACTCCGATCCAGCAACCATCCTGTCTCTCAAAATGCTCGTTTGCAGTTCGCCTGCACACCCAACGTTGGCCCACTACCGAGGAAATCCGCTTGAAATGCGGTTCCCGGCTGTACGCTTTCCCCTGCCGTCGGCAAGCGAAATCCGCTTACAAATCTCCAATGAAAAGTGTATCAGGGCAGGCTCTCCCCTGCGGGCAGACGCCCCGTATGCCCTGCTCCATAGACTCCGCCCGCCCCGGTTTGGCGAGCAGCCCTAGCTCCCCGCACCCATATACTGCGCAAACCATTCCACCGCTCGATACATAACATCCCGCCGATGCGCCGGGTCGACAAACCCGTGCCCTTCATTCGGATAGACAACCAGCTGCGTGGGCACGTGCTGGTCCCTGAGCGCATGCCAGAATTCATACGACTGCGGCGCAGGGCACTCCCCGTCCCGATCTCCAACCACCGCCAGCGTTGGCGTTTTAACCTGCTTGATGAAGTTGATCGCCGAGCTCTTTGCATATACCGCCGGATCGTCGTAAACCGACGCGCCAAAATACGGAGTCATCCACTGGTCAATCGAGTTCTCACCGTAGTAGCTCTGCCAGTCCGAAATTCCCGCCCCCGCCACCGCCGCCTTGAACCGCTGCGTTTGCGTCACGGCGAACATGCTCATAAAGCCGCCATAGCTCCAACCCGTCAAGCCCACGCGGTTTGCGTCCACGGGATACTTCGCCAGCACCGTATCCACCCCCGCCAGAATGTCGCGCAGATCGCCGTAGCCGAAGTCCTTGCGGTTAGCCTGCGTAAACTCCTCCCCCTGGCCGTAACTGCCACGCGGATTCGGCTGAAGCACGAAGTAACCGAGCGCCGAGAACGCCGTCGCGCTCAACCCGCCGCTTCCGCCCCAGTGCGACACGACAGCCGCTGCCGGCCCTCCATGCACCTCCACAATCAGCGGATACTTTTTCGCCGGATCGTAGCCCTTGGGCAGCATCAGCCACCCCTGCACATGGAATTCGTCGCTCTTCCACTCCAGCGAAACACTCTTGCCCCACGCCGGTTCCACGCCATCGTTCAGGTGCGTCAGTTGCGTCACGCCTTCCAGGCCCGCCGCCATCGTCGTACCCGCCTTGGCTTCAAACACTTCGGTCGCATGGTCGAAAGTGCTGGCGTGAAAAATAAAGATCGAGTGGTCTGCTGTAGCGGAGATGCTCAGTTCCATGCGCCCGTCGCCTACGCTGCCCGGAATGCTGAAGATCGGCGATCCAAAACTGGTGACCACGCTTGGGCTTGTACGGTCCCCTTGCAGCCCGATCCGGACCAATTGGCAGTTGCCGCCCGCCAGTTCACTCACATGGATGTGCTCATTGTCGGCCCACTCAATCCAGGCCGGAGATGAAGGCCGCTTCGGGGTCAAATCAACCGGCTGACCGCCGTCTGACGAAACAATCCACACGTCTCCGCCCGTCGAGCCCTGGTCGCTCATCAGCCCGCCGATAAATGCAATTGCCTTTCCGTCCGGCGACCAACGCGGCACCGCAATCTGCAATCCATGTAATGCACCGGAAACCTCAGCTGGCGCCAAAACCGGCTTTGGTGCGCCACCCAATTCCTGCGCATAAAGCTTAGCCACCCACCAGTTGTTCTCTCCCGGCGGATCAGCCGCCACATACGCCAAGCCCTTCGAATCCGGACGCCAATCAAACTCATACACATGGAGATTTGCAGGCGTCGCGAAACTCGGCGCAACCGGCTTGGCCGCATCCGCCCGAGCCACAGCAACACGCTGAATCTCCACTCCATCCTCGCCTATCACGCCGGACGGCGGCTTCATCGCGGCCAGCGCCCCCGCCGCCCGCGTCGCTCCTTCCACATAAAGGAAGGCCACGGACTGCCCATCCGGCGAAAACGCAGGAGCTTCCACGTAGCCCTTCAGCTCCGTCAGCCGCCGCACAGCATTCCCGCCGAGCGTAGACAGATAGAGATCTGCCTGATCGCCCGGCTTGGCACAGTCGGAGAAAAACGCCAACGCCTTCGAGTCCGGCGACCAAACAATCTGACCCTCGCGGCAATGCTGGTCCGGCTTGGCCGCCGCTGTCACCCGCTCGCTCTTGGTCAGATCGTCGAGCGTAGCCACGCGAATCTCCAACCCGTCCTTGCCGAATTGAACCCAGGCCAGCCGCTTCCCATCAGGCGACACCGCAACCTGCCCCATCGACCGCCCTCGATTCAGCCCTTTGAGGACCTCATCGATGTGCGCCCGGCCAGCAGTTTTGGCCGCAGCCGCGTCTTGAGCAGCCAAGTGAAGGTTGAAATTCAAGCCCAGAACAAGGGCAACGCCGGCCAGCATCCCAGCGCGAAGACATGTGCGAATCAGCGTCAAAAGCATAGAGAAATGCTATCAGGCAGGATTCCGGGCGAGCACCGTCGAACTACCGCCGCGCCATCTTGTAAAGAATCAGCATTGTCCTGTCGTCATCGTCGAACGCAGGATAGCTCGCCATCTTTTCCAGTTGATACGGCGCAAGCATCGCGTCATTCTCCGGCGCAACGCCATTCCACGCCAGATACCAGCCCGGCTGATAACGCGCCACCTTCTCCGCCGCATCTTCCGTGCCGTAGAAGTCATTGATGGAAGGAATTCCAGTCATCAGAGTTATCTGCGGACCACTAACACCAAGTATTAGTGGCTTCTGTTCTGGATGACTCCGGATAACATCACGAATGGAAAGCGCCGCATTGTGAAAGTCATAATCGCGATGAGTAAGAAACTGACTTATCATCACGACATTCGCAGCCACTGAGGCAGCTATGCCGACCAGCAAAAGTGCCGCTGTCTTTCTGGCATGAATCATTAGTTCGCCAAAGGTGAGCACAACGACCCAAACCAGCGGCGCAAGCATTACCAGGAAATACCGCGGCGCATAATCGTCCTGCCGCCTGAAGATGAAGACTGCCTGGGCTGCAAGAGCGATCCACGATGCAGTAAACAGCGGATTGCCCCAAAGCTTTCGCTTCCACGCCACCGTCACCACAAGGATCAGGAGACCGATGGGATACAGCACGCGGTCAATCCATATACAGTTTTGAAACAAGCCCGAAAGAGTTGAAAAGGTCTGATGCCAATCGATATCCGGCATCGCATTGACGCCGAAAAAATAATCGTAGTCAACGCCGAAACCCAACGCAGAAACCAGAGCCGCATAGCCCTTCACCAACGCGATTGGCAGCACTCCCACAGCCATGATGGCCCAAAACAGCCCAGCCAGTTTGCGTCTCATCGCCGACCACGCCACCCAAATCACCGCTGGAATCAGCAATGCCGACGTAGTTTTGGTAAGCCACATGATCGCAGTAAGCAAGGCCAGCGCCGCCAATATCCAGACTCGCTTCGTAGACGCAAACGACGCGACCAGCAGCAACAAGCAAAACTCGAAGACCACCAGCGTCTCCAGTATCGCCAGTCGGCTAAAGACAAACGCAAATGGGCTGGCCGACAAAAGCAGCACTGCAAAAATCGCCGGCGCCTCGGATTTCGTGGGCGTATACCGGCGCACAAGAACAAATACGACGCCCAAAGTAGCAAGCGAGACGGCCACATTCAGCGCCCGCGCCGCTACTACGCTCACGCCCGTGAAATGAAATATTACGCCAAGCAGAATTGGCCAAATCGGCAACGCGACAGCAGGGTTATAGTCACCCGCTACATACCAATGGCCAGTCAGTGCGTGCATAACTGCTGCATTCGCCCACCAACCTTCATCCGTAAATTTAGCCTGATCGATCATCCATAGCGACCAGTTAGGAAAATCCGCATTTAAATAGAAAAACTTCAATATACCCAACGTAAAAATAATCGACCAAACAGCAATGCGAAACCACCGCGCGCCTAACCAACGATCTAAGTCGAAATTCATCTAACTCAAGCTTCCTCGCTGGGTGCTCCATTTCTCGATTCTGAAACTTGGAAAACCGCTGGCTCACTAACTCGCCGCCTTATGAATCGCCAGCAGCTTTTCCAGCAATGGCCGCAGCAGCTTCAAGTCCAGCGCATTCGCCCCATCAGATTTGGCGTTGGCCGGGTCGTCATGAACCTCCAGAAACAGCCCATCCACTCCCGCCGCAACCGCAGCCCGCGCCAGAAGCGGAATAAACTCCGGCTGCCCGCCGCTGACCCCGCCCGCCGCCGAAGGCTGCTGCACAGAATGCGTCCCATCAAACACCACCGGCGCCATCCGCCGCATCACTGGCAGTGACCGATAATCCACCACCAGCGTGTTGTAACCAAAACTCGCCCCGCGCTCGGTCAGAAACACCCGCTCGTTCCCAGTCGACCGCACCTTCTCCACCGGGTGCGTCATATCCCACGGCGCAACAAACTGGCCCTTCTTGATGTTCACCGCGCGCCCGGTCTTGCCGGCGGCCACCAGCAGATCGGTCTGCCGGCACAGAAACGCCGGAATCTGCAACACATCCACAGCTTCGGCGGCAATCTCGCAGTGCCCTGGCTCATGCACATCGGTCAGCACCGGCAGGCCCGTATCCTTGGCCAGCCGACCCAGAATCCGCGTGCCTTCCACCAGCCCCGGCCCGCGAAAGCTCTTGACGCTGGTCCGGTTCGCTTTGTCGTAGCTCGCCTTGAAAATGTAAGGCACACCCAGATCAGCGGTAATCCGCTGAATCGCCTCAGCCATGCGCCGTACGTGGGCTTCTGACTCAATCACACAAGGCCCGGCAATCAGGAACAATCGCCCCCCACCCACCTGCACCGGCCCAATTTCAAAAGATGAATTCACGTAACTGATTTTATCGCGGCGGCGCGGAAGTCGGCGGTTGTGTTGACCATTTCAATCCCATGCAGTTTGATTCCCGCGAGTATCTCTGACAATCATGAGAGATTTCATTCATGCCGCTAGCTAGAACGGCATTGCACTTGCAGTTTTCTAGCAGAGACATCCTATGACGGCAACCATCAAGATCGTTCATGATGGGCGAATTCTTATTCCTAAGAAGTTTCGGGATGCCCTTCATCTATCTCCCGGAGCCAAGTTAACAATACGTCTCCTGGGCAATCAGCTGGTCCTACAATTGGCCGCACCTTCCGGGCAAGGCTCCGGGAAACAATACGTTCGATGACTAACCAATGCGGAAAACGGGTATGTCTAAGCCTTAGTGAACGCCGCCTCACGAGCAACCGGATCTAAGTTCCGTTGTCGCGTCCCGTAGCTAGCCTCGATGAATTTATAGAACAGCGGATGCGGCTCCAGCGGCTTGGACTTAAACTCCGGGTGAAACTGGCATCCGAGAAAATAAGGATGCCCGGGAATCTCGACAATCTCCACATAAGTCGCGTCCGGCGTCGTCCCGCTTATCCGCAAACCGCCACCTGTCAACAGAGCCTCATACTCGCGGTTGAACTCATACCGGTGCCTATGCCGCTCGCTGATTTCCGTTGCTCCGCCATAAGCCTTTGCGGCCAGCGAATCTTCTTGCAGAATGCATGTCCACGCCCCTAAGCGCATGGTTCCGCCCATCTCTTCAACGCCCAGCAGTTCGCGCAGTTTGTAGATGATGCGGTGCTGGCTTGCCGGGTCGAACTCGCTCGAATTCGCATCCTTCAACCCGCAAACATTGCGCGCAAATTCAATGCATGCAGTCTGCATACCCAGACAAATCCCAAAGTAAGGAACCTGCTTTTCGCGCGCATACCGGATCGCATTCAGCATGCCTTCAATACCGCGCTTGCCAAACCCGCCAGGCACAAGAATTCCATCGAATCCTTCTAACTGCGACTCATAACTCTTGTCATCCGGCGTCTTCGATTCCAGCCCTTCCGCTTCGATCCATGTAACATTGAGTTTTAAATGCTGCGAAACTGCTCCATGAGTTAGTGCTTCCTTCAGCGACTTATAACTATCCTCGTATTCCACATACTTACCTACGATAGCTATCGAAACAGTATCCCGAGGGTGGTAGCAGCGGTCGACAAGGTCTTTCCACGCAACCAGGTTGGCTTCCGGCGCTTCCTTGTGCAGGTATTTCAAAATCAGCGCATCCACACCCTCCTGCGCAAACCCCAGCGGAACTTCGTAAATGGAAGGCACATCCTTCGCGCCCACCACGGCCCGCTCCTCCACGTTGCAGAATGCGGCAATTTTCTGCTTCATCTCCCGGCTCAGGTTGCGGTCACAGCGGCAGAGCAGAATATCCGCCTGAATTCCGATACCCAGCAGCTCCTTCACGGAATGCTGCGTCGGCTTGGTCTTCAATTCCTGCGCAGCAGCAATCCACGGCACCAGCGTCAGATGCACAAACACCGTATTCTCGCGCCCCAGTTCCTGTCGCATCTGGCGAATCGCCTCAAGAAACGGCAGCGACTCAATATCGCCAACCGTCCCGCCAATCTCCACAATCGTCACATCTGCGCCGTTCGACGACACCTTCCGCATGGCATTTTTGATCTCGTTTGTCACATGCGGAATCACCTGCACCGTCTTTCCCAGGTAGTCTCCGCGGCGCTCTTTTAAGATGATCTGCTCGTAAATGCGCCCGGTCGTCAGGTTGTTGTCGCGCGACAGAGGGGCATGCGTAAAGCGCTCATAGTGGCCAAGGTCCAGGTCAGTCTCCGCGCCGTCGTCGGTCACGAATACCTCGCCATGCTGGAACGGCGACATGGTCCCGGGATCGACATTCAGGTAGGGGTCAAACTTCATCAGGTTCACGCGCAGACCGCGGCTCTCAAGCAGACAGCCGATCGAAGCCGCCGCCAGACCTTTACCTAAACTGGACACAACTCCGCCTGTCACAAAGACATACTTTGCCGACATCGCCGCAACCTCGCATTTGAATTGTTTGGATTGGCCGTACAAGGGGTGCACAATCAAGTATGGCAGAGATCGGGTTGGGAATGAAGCAGAAAATTCATATTCGCTGCATCGAAAAAAGCACCAACGGCCATACTCGATTTGAATTCAATAGTTTGCCGCCGGAATTTCTTGTGCAAAACGGGACGTTATTGCGGAGCAAGCAATGATTGAAAAAATCGCCATCCTCAAGGCCGACATCACCACGCTCGCTGTCGATGCCATCGTGAATGCAGCCAACAGTTCGCTCCTCGGCGGTGGCGGCGTGGACGGAGCAATCCATCGCGCTGCCGGACCCGACCTGCTGGACGAGTGCCGCCTGCTCGGAGGCTGCAAGACCGGCCAAGCCAAGCTCACCAAAGGCTATCGCCTCCCCGCGCGCTTCATCATTCACACGGTAGGTCCAGTCTGGAACGGGGGCGGGCACGCAGAGCCGGAACTGCTCGCCAGTTGCTATCGCAATTGCTTTGAACTGGCCCACAAACACAGCCTGCGCACACTGGCATTCCCCGCCATCAGTTGCGGCATTTATCGGTTTCCGGTTGACCTCGCCGCAGAAATCGCGATGCGCGAAACGCTGGCGGAATTAAGTTCCAGCAGCATCATAGAGAAGGTCACCTTCGCCTGCTTCGACGATGTAGTCTACTCGTCCTATCAGCGCGCGCTCGCAAAGGCGCAACAGGCTTCCTCATCCATTGAACGACGGTAGCAGCCGAACAAAAAGGGCAGGCCGAAGCCCACCCTTCTCAGCTGCCTGCAATTCAACGAACCCTATTTCAACTGCACCTTGATCAGCACATCTGAATCCAGATCGATGTCCGTATGAATCCCCTGCAGCGCCGTGGTCCAATCGGCATCCATGTGACGTCCCAGCGCAACGCCGTCCATCGTGCTTCCCAGCGGAATATCGTCTTCGTCCTTTGCCCCGGCGGAACCAATCCCCGTGTTCGGGTCCAGCCCATTTGAAGAACCGGTTCCCTGGGCTCCCGCGTTCACGCCTGTCCCACCCTGAACATTTGTGTTGCGCGCCATTACGGAGTTCGCTCCAAACAGGTTCTTGGGTGTCAGCGCTGGTCCAATTGCAATTACCAAACCCTTGATTGGAACCGTCGCCCCACCCTTTACCTCGATCGTATCCAGCCGGAAAGTCAGCATAGCAGTCCCATTTCCCGCCTTCTTGGATTCAACAGCGGCCAGCTTGCCAACAATCTTCGATCCCTTGGGAACGTCAGTGCCATCCGGCAGCTTGTATCCCTTCAATGTCTTGGCCGCGATGCTATCGCCGACCTTGGCATTCTTGGTGCTCAGATTCGCTGCGATCTTCGCCACCAGCACCGGCGCTACAGGCGCAGCAGCTGCCGCCTGGGCCGAGCCAATCGCTGGAAACAACGCAGCCAGCAAAGCCGCACCTGCCATCATTGACACTATTTCTCTACGTGAGCGATTCATGGATACCTCCCCGGTGGATTTCTCACACCTTAGGGCGCTGGCGGAAATCCCCGCCCAGCCCGATAGCCATTCTCTCAGAAGTGATGGGAATGTCAAAAAAGGCCTCAGCTTCCGACCGGACAAAACCCCGTGCAAGACGGCCGGAAGCTGACTGATTCGCAGCCCCTTACTTCAACTGAACCTTGACAACAATATCGGAATCCAGGTCAATGTCCTGATGAATTCCCTTAAGCGCCGTGGTCCAATCCGCATCAATATGACGGCCCAGGCTGACTCCTTGCAGCGTGCTGCCCATCCGAATGTCTTCTTCATTCATCGCGCCCGCCGATCCCATCCCGGTATTAGGGTCAAGCACATTCGCCATGTCCGTTGCGTTGCGATTCATCACTGAATTCGCTCCGAAAAGGTTCTTCGGAACTACCGCGGGGCCGATGGCAACTATGAGGCCATGTATCGGAACCGTGGATCCGCCCTTGACCTCGATCTGGTCCAGCCTGAAAGTCATCAGGGCGCTTCCGTCGCCCGCCTTCTTCGATTGCACCGAAGACAGCTTGCCAACGATCTTCGACCCCTTCGGAATATCTGTTCCATCCTGCAATTTGCACGCCTTCACAGTCTTTGCCGTCACCACATCCCCGGCCTTCGCATTCCTGGTGCTCAGACTTCCGACAATCTTGGCCACCAGCAAAGGGCCGGCCTGTTGAGAGGGAGCTGACAGCTGAGCCAAACCAACCGGTTGAGCCGGGCCAGTCTGTTGAATGAGGCCCGAATCTTGTCCGCGCATATTCGTTGGGAAGAAAGTAACAGACAAAGCGGCGACTGCAAGCATCACTGGCATATTTCTACAAACGCGATTCATGGGTCCTTCTTTCATGGCTTTCATGGAATTACGATCTTATGGTCTTAAAAAGTCTGCCGTACACAGCCGGGAACTCAAATCTCTTCAGAGAATTGAATTTCGGCTGTGCTCGGAACAGCTTACGATTTGACGCTGCGAAAAGTTCAAGGTTATTAGAAGTTAAGCGTAATCTTCGCCGTCAACGCCCGCGGAGTTACATAATGGGTTCCGCTGAACGTCGAAAGGAAGTTATACAACGCATATTTGTCAGTCACATTAATGGCTGTTAAATCCAGGTTCACTTTGTACCGATCGGCATGGAATATATTGTCCTTGCCAAGCGACGCGTCGAAAAGATCGCGCGGCTGGATCCGCTGCGGATTGTGGTCGTTATCGCCAGTGCCGGGAGCCGGAATCTTCAACAGCGACGAGCTATATTCCGAGGCCAGGCAAACCGCAGGTAAAGGATGCCCCGGAGTCGCATTCACCCCATTACAGGACAGCCCCGCCTGGAACTCCTCGTCCGCCGTAAGGCTGCTCAAGTTCACTGCAGGCTGCCCGTTCAGCATGGTTGAAGTTGGCCCGCATGCGCTGTTCGGATCGTTCGAAAGCGGGTTATAGCACGGCGCCGAACCAGCCACCTGTCCTGAATCGTAGCGCCAGTTGAAGCCGCCCCACAGCCCGTTCAGCACCCTGTTATGCGTGAACGTGTACTGCACATGCGTCTCCTGGTTGAACCGCTCGTCGTGGTCGATGCGGAAGGGCAAGCCGGTTGAGCCAACGGTAGCTCCGGCTCCGGCAACCTGCGCCGGGAAGAACCGCGCCGCCACCGATGACATCACCACATACGCGCTCACGTTGTGGTACTGCGGAATCTCCACGTGCAATGCGTACCCGGGGATCTTCGAGTTATGCCAATCGATGGGGAAAGTTATAGGAGTGTTACCCAGCACACTGAAGTCGAAAGCATTATGCGTATACTTCCAGATGTACTCCCCGCTCACCACCACACGCTTGCCGAAAGCCTGCTGCAAACCAGCGTGAAATTCATTGCGGAAACCCGGCTGAAGCGTTCCCGATACGCCAGGACTGCATGCCAGCAGCGGCGCCAGCACCGCGTTCGAGCATCCTTCGCTTGAAAGCACCAGGTTCTCGTTGAACGGCGTCTCGAGAGTCCGCGCGTAGGAGATGCGCAACACGCTCGCGGTCGGCTTGATGTTATACGCAACTCCCAGGCGAGGCTGCGCCTGCGTAGCGGAAGTCAGTCCGTTGTAAACGTCCCCACGCATGCCCAGGTTGAATAGCCAGTTGCCGGCCTTGATCTGGTCCTCGACAAAGAGCCCCAGTTCCTTCACGTCCGTATGGCCGAAGTACTTGTAGTAACTCCCGCCACGCGTAAAGTCATAGGGTGCAAGAACTGAGAGATAATTCGGATTCCGCCCCGCCGCGCCGCCGGGGCATTCAGACGGATTGGAATAACCCGCCAAGGGATTCCCGTTAGCGTCAACGCACGGCGCGCTCAAGCTATACGTCGGGTCCACAACGCCCAGGCTGTCATTCTCCCGTAGAAAAGTCTGTCCGTATTGCGCGCCCGCCTTGAACGTATGCCTTCCCTTGGAATACGAGTAATCCGCATGCACCGCCGAGTTAGTCAACGTCCGATACTGCGCAATCGACGAAGTCTGCAGGTTAGCGGGTCCCAAATCAGCCAACGGGTTATCGCTGGGAAAGTAGTTATATTCATCGCGCCGAACAAACGCGCCAATATTCAATACCGAGTTATCGTTGATAATCCGCGTATAAGTCGGCGATACATTAATGGTCCCGATCTTCGACCGCTGATCCGCATTCCCAACGCCGCCAAACACCGGGCTGTCACCGCTGCCGTCGCCCACCACATTCTGCACGGCCAGGTTGTCGTATGAGTTAGGCGTCTGGAACCACGACCGGCTATAGTTCACATCCAGATGAACGGAATTCGCGGGCGAAAACATGTAATCGATGCGATCGAAAACATTTTGCTCGTTGCCCTTGTCATGAAAGACCTGAAACTCCGGCGGATCGAGGAACCGGCCTGAATTCATTCCATCGGCCTCGACAAAATTCCCCCACTTCTTCCCGCCATAAGCCAGGTCGAAGCCCGCCGACCCCGATCCAAAAGCCCCATATGAACTCGTGATGCTACCCGTAGGCTTTGTAACTCCCTGGCCGGAACGCGTCGTGGCCACAATCACCAGGCTGGTCTTTCCGCCATACTCAGCCGGCGGCGCGCCGCTGATCACTTCAATCGACTGAATCGACTTGGACGGAATCTGGTTCGAAAACACCTTGCTCTGCTGATCGGTAATCGACTGGCCATCCACTGAAAATGAATTCGAAGCGTGGTCTCCAAGTCCATGGAAGAGCCCGTTCGAATCCGCCGATACGCCGGGCGTGGTCGCCGTCACCAGGGCACTGAGCCCGGAGGATTCGCTCTCCATGGGCACCTTTATAAACATGTCGCGATCCACATCCGTATGGAATGTCGGATCGGTCTCCACCAGGTCGCCCGTAGCCTCTACAGTCACGGTCGAGTCGGCAGCCGCGATCTGCAAAACCAGCTTCACATTCGTGCCCACCACCGAGTTAATCTCAACCGCTTTCCTGAGCGGAGCAAACCCATCAGCCGTCACGCCGATTTGGTAGCTGTTGAATGTCACGTTGGGAAAGGTGAACTGCCCCAGAGCGTCGCTCTGAACGGTCCTGTTCACGCCGCTATTGGCATTAGTCAAATGAACCGCTGCATTGGGGATCACCGCGCCTGTGGGATCGGTAACCGTGCCGCGAATGGCTCCAGCGTTGCCGCTCTGCCCCTGGGATGAGGCCGCCATGGCGCAAAAAATCAAGATAGGAAGAATGCGAAAAATCTTGCCGTGAGTAAACGGCATAAGGTGCCTCCAAACGTTGGCTTTTAAGATGCGGAAAAGGCCGCGTGGGAAAACCGCGGAAAGCCGTGGGCATTGTGGGCGTCTGTCCGTCGTCTGCTCAGTCTGGTTCGGTCAGCCTGCTAAAGATGCGTCGCTGCTTCGTTCTGAAAAAAACGAAGCGCGCTCAAAAATGCTGGCTGAAAAAACTGGAAACGAGATCGGAACCTAGCCCTGGAAGCCGTTCGGAGGAGGGCGTGTGAAAAGCTGGGGATGCCAATAGCGAGTGACGGTGTGCGCCTCGAAAATCGGGGCCGGACTCTCGAACTGCACCAGAATAACGACCGCTGCCGCAACCGCAACCGGCGCCGCGGTATGCATCACTATGCACAGTGGGCAATGGTCGGCATCCGTTTCAACCGGATGAACGTGCGCAACCTGGACCACAGCCAGAAGCGCCAGCAGGATCAGACACACCACGGTAGCAACCGGCAAAGCACGTAGCTTTGCGCGCCGTTTCCCGCTCAGCAATGTCTCAAATCCTGTCAATACACGTGTCCCTTGCTTTAAGAATACACATTATTAGATGTGGTAGTGCTGAAAATGGTAACGATTCACCGCTCTTTTACCGTACAAAGCCGGCCAACGCTCACGAATCCCGCCCGTCTAACCCTCATTGGTCTACACTTGTTCATCAACACTTGAAGCGGATCACCACCCGAACAGATCAGCCACTCTCCCGGCCCATGAGCCCAATTCTTCATCTCCGCCGCCTGCTCACAGCTTCCATCGCGATCCTGCTGCTCGCCGCGTCCGCTGCACTCGTGCCGGCTCAGAAGACCCTTCCCCTCAAGCCGGAGATCCCCGGCACGCAAACCAATCATCGCCTCATTCTCAAAGACGGAACCTATCAACTGGTTCGAAAATATGAAGTTGTCGGTGATCGCGTGCGCTACATCTCCATTGAGCGGAGCGGCGAGTGGGAAGAGCTGCCTGAAAATCTCGTCGATTGGGACGCCACGCGCAAGTGGGAGCGAGACCACGCCGCACAAGCCGAAGAAGCTTCCCCGGCCATGAAGGAAGCCGCTGAAATTGACAAGGAAGAAGCAGCCGAGCGCAACGAAGCGCTTTCCCGCCGCCCAGAAGTAGCCAAGGGCCTCGAGCTTCCAGACGAGGACGGCGTCTTCGCGCTCGACACATTTCAGGGCACGCCGGAACTGGTGGAAATGCTGCCCAGCGAATTAGGCGCGGTTGCCAAAAGCAAGCACGGCATCAACACCATCAATCCTATGGCCGGCGCCAAGGCCAGCATCGAGCTCGACGGCGCTCACGCCAAAGTGCATTTCCACATTAACGATCCGGCCATTTATCTTTCCCTGAATGCACGCGACGACGCCGAGCAAGTCGTCTCCCACGCCATGACCGTCAACACCGGCGGCGCCAAGGATGTAGCCAGCCGCAAGCATGGCGCGCACTCCGCCACGTCCGGCTTCGCCATCGTCCGCGTGGACGAGCGCCGAGCCGTCCGCATTGTCGGCGCAATCCACATGAGCCCCAACGGCACCGTTTCCCAGGACGAAGACATCATCCCCACCAAAGTCGAAGTCCTGCCCGGCAAGCACTGGCTCAAGATCACACCGCAGAAGCAGCTCCTCATCGGCGAGTATGCGCTGGTCGAGATTCTCTCAGCCTCCGACATCAACCAGTCCGTATGGGATTTTCGCATCGACCCACAATTAGGCGACAACCCCGCATCGCTGGGGCCGATATACAAGTAGCTCTTCTGCGGAAATCCAAGAATTGCCCCTAACGAGCTTCCGGCGACTTAGCCTTTGAGAACCGCACCCTCCGCTTCTCCCACTCCTCGGAGTTGAAGAACCGAGGCCCAACCTCAATCAGCCGCGGAATCATATTGAAGACCGAAATTCGGCTCCATGGCCGCCCATCGCGCATCCTGAAGCCCTTCTCATTCAGGTCGCTCACGATAGCCGAGTAGCTGAAGTCCTGCACCAGCAACTCCATCATCAGCATCAGCGCCTGGTGCTCCCTGGGATGAACCTCAAGCCGGCGGCAGTCGTCGGAAACCCGAAGCCCATAAGGGATATCTTCGTCGAAACCACCCTCCGGCGGCGTCTCCGAGTCGGGCAGCTCCCGCCGCCATTCGATAGAAACCATTTGCCATCCCGCCGTCGTCCGTTGCTGAATCACGTCAGGGCTGAATGGACCTGAGACCACATCCCGTACCCGCTCAAAATACGCCATCGGAAGCCTCCAGAGTCGTGCTAATGAGTTAGGACTAAGCAATTCAGTAACCAAAGATATCATCTACCGTCCAGCTGTCAAGTCCTACACGATCAAAACGATAGCCAGAATCGAAGTGTGCATCCAGACTCTGCGGTATGTCCGGTTTCGCAACCCTGTGTTCGCGGTTGAACATCGTTTGGGACCACGAACGCCTTGGATCACTCGCTACGTTTCGCCGTCCAGACCCCATCTGAACGCCCTTCCACGCGCATCCGCCCCTTGGCGGAATCGCCATCAATCCAACCCGTCATGAATCCATTCACCGGCCCCGGAGCGCCCTGCCCGGCTTCCTTCGGCCATTCACATGGGAATGAAAGTTCCACGTAGCCGTTCCTCCATGTACCCGTGATTGCGCGGCCCTGTCCAAGCGGACCGGACCACTTACCGGTCACCTTGCTTCCGTCGCGATGCAATTCCATGGTTGCATCCATTGGCCCCCCATCGCCTGCATAATGCATCTGCCACTTCCCGGCGGCATCCGACCCGTTCTTCAGGTTTTGTGGCGTCGAGGGCGTGATCGACACATTGGAAAAATATGCCTCCTCGCCGCTGTAACCCCACAGCCCAACGCCGCCATGCAAATCCTCGCCCTTCAAACCATCCACCACCAGGCTTGGCCTGGTTGATCCGTTCAGATAGAGTTTTGCAGCGCGGCCCGCTACCTCGATCCTCACCTTCGTCCAGGTCTCCATCGCCAGTTCCGCGTGAGACTCATATACCCAAGGCCAATCGCGGCGCAAACGATACCAGCCAAAGTCGGGCTCGGAAACATACTGGACAGCATGGTTCCTCATAGCCTGGTCCGCGGCCTCAGAGTTTCCCGGCCGCAGGTAGAACAGCTCGTAATGCGATGCGTCAGAGCGCATGCGAAAGGCAATCCCCACGAAGCCGGGAAATCGGACACCCGGCGGCACATTTGATTTCAGTGCAATCTCCGCCTCGATCGTTCCATCCTGGAAGTCGGTACCCGGCAGCGGCACCAGGCCCGCTCCATCCTCATTCCCCGCGGTCACCTTCACGCAATTGCGTCCCAGGTAATTCGCCGCTTCAATCTTCGTTCCGGGCGCGGACAGGCCGGCAGCACTCTGAAGAGGAAAGCTCTGCACCCCGGTCGGCGACTGCGGACACAAGCAGCCCGCTGTCACCAAAGCGAATGCACTCGAAATCGCCCAATTCGTTGGCATGAAAATTCACTCCCCATGCATTGCGCCCGAGGAGGCGCTCGATAGCTGAAAATTCAGCAATTCCATTGCCACGAATGGGGGCGGTACGGCCAGGTCAAATCGCTCAGATGCAGAGTGTTCAGGGGCAGTCATGCGCATCGCTTGCGGACCCGCTGTCCACTTTCGCAATTCCCTGTTCAGTTCCGGACAGCGGCGAAAAGCGATTCGGTTTATCGAATCCATGCATTTTAAGGATGAGGTGTAATAGCGATGACCGTGATCACGGCAACCCGCTTCTTCCCCTTGACCTCATCCGGCCCGTAACACCAGAAGATTCGATAAGCGCCGGGAGTATTGTTTTGCGCATACGCCTCGAAGACCTTCTCGCCATTCGCTCCTGACAGCGAAGTAAATTCATGCGTATTGAGGCTCCGATGGTGCGGATCGATCTCAAGATAACCGAGAGCTTTCCGAACCTGCTCAAAAAGTCCAGTGTTCGATCGTGATTCTTCGAGCGCCCTGTATTGTTCATTAGCTGTAGGGGTGAACTTGATCTTCCGCTGCATGCCTATCCCTTGGCGTGCCTGGCGAACGATCCAAGATAGACGGTCTTCCCTTCGGCCACATCCCTCAGCCCCCGCTTCACGCTGGCCAATGCCTCGGGGTTCTCGTAGAGCCATGCTTCAGATGCCGGTATCGTCTTGACCGGATCGAGAATCAGCTGCCCGAGTGAGTTGCGATAGATGTTGTAGGCCCTGGCCCCGCGCACAGCCTCACCGAGCGAGAGGCGCTTTTTCGCATCGGGCTGCGCAAATTCCGAAACCAGCTCAAACTCCGGATCCCTGATAATCGTAAAAGTCGCCATAAATAGGATCATAGCACAAGTAGGATAAATATCTAGGTGGGACTAGCCCACTAAACGCACAAACACCCATTCGCTCCATTTGGCCATTTGGCTGATTGATCATTTAGCCTGACTACAGGAATGCGATGCGACCTCAATATCATTTTCGACCTTCGGCTAATGGCCTCTGCGCCTGGGACGTACGACGGCTCGTCCAGCTTTCAACAGCCCTCGTTCCCGAACGCGTCCCCCTGTCGGCAATCAGCGAGCTCGACGAGCCATATTGGACAGGCGGACCCAGCCAGCGCATGACTTGCCGCGAGGTGGTCGACCACGCACGCCTGATGCTCGATTGCGACCTGGCTTATCCCGTAATCCTGTCCAGTGACGGTCGCGTCATGGATGGAATGCATCGGATTTGCAAGGCCCTGCTCGAAGGACGCAACGAAATCGAGGCGGTGCGCCTTGTCCATGACCCGGAGCCCGACTACATTGGAGTGCAACCCGACGATCTGCCGTATTGATATTGGGAGAATGCCGCCTACTCCCGCACGCTAATCCCCAGCGCCTTCATCTTTCGATATAGATGGCTCCGCTCCAGCCCCAGCAACTCCGCCGCATGGCTGATGTTATTCCGCGCCTCTTCAATCTTCTTCAGAATGTATTCCCGTTCATAAGCATCCCGCGCCTGCTGCAAAGACGAAAACTCCTCCGTCGAACGCGTCCCGGCCTTATGCGTCAACGGCGGCAGATGCTTGCGCTCAATCCGCAGCACACGCGGGTTCAGAATCATCACCCGCTCGACAACGTTCTTCAACTCGCGCACATTCCCCGGCCAATGGTATGCCGCCAGCGTAGTCAGCGCGTCTTCGCTGATCTCCATGCGCGGCCGCCCGTACTGACGTCCAAACTCCGCCAGAAACTCCTTCGCCAGCGGAGCAATATCCTGCTTGCGTTCCCGTAGCGGCGGAACAAAAAACGGCACCACATTCAGCCGGTAAAAAAGATCCTCGCGAAAATTTCCTTTCGCAATCTCCTCTTCCAAATCTTTATTCGTTGAAGCGATCAGCCGCACATCCACGCGCAGTGGCTGCGTGCCGCCCACCGGCGTAAACAGCTGGTCGTCCAGCGCTGAAAGCACTTTGGCCTGCGTCTTCAGGCTCATGTCCCCAACTTCATCCAGAAACAGCGTTCCCCCATCGGCGCGCTCCAGCGTCCCACGCTGCTCTACAGGGCCGCCCGGCTGCGCTCCATGCCGATAGCCAAATAACTCCGCCTCAATGTGCGCCTCCGGAATCGCCGCGCAATTCAGCTCGACAAAAACGCTGTCACGCCGCAGGCTCTCCGCATGAATGGCGCGCGCAATCAGCTCCTTGCCTGTGCCCGACTCACCGTAGATGAGCACCCGTCCATTGGTCGGCGCCATCAACCGAATCTGCTGCCGCAGCGCCTTCAACGGTACGCTGTCGCCGGTCAGCACAGACCCCGCGTTGAACTGCCTTTTGAACTCCAGATTTTCCGTGCGCAGCCGCCGCGCTTCAACCGCATTCTTCAGGACAATCAAGGTGCGATCAATCGAAAGCGGCTTCTCCAGAAAGTCGTACGCGCCCAGCTTGGTCGCCTTCACCGCAGCCTCAATCGTCCCATGGCCACTGATGATTACCACTTCCGGCCGCATCTCCACAGCCAGCTGGTGCATCTCCGCCAGCACATCTAGGCCGTCGCGATCCGGCAGCCAGATGTCCAGCAGAACCACGTCGTACGGCGCATCCTGCAGCAGCACCAGAGCTTCGGTCGCGGTAGCCGCCGTGGCCACGCCGTAGCCCTCCTCGTGAAGAATCTCTTCGAGGGAATTGCGAATCTCCGCCTCGTCGTCAACCACCAGAATGTGGTTCATGAAGTCAATCCCTTGACGACCGTTTCTTGAGCTCCTTCAAGCACAGGCGGCACTCCGACACCAGTCTCCATCAGCGGTAAACGCATCAGGAACCGCGCACCTTTAGGACTATTCGATTCCGCTCGCAAGCTGCCCCCATGCTCCTGCACAATCTTCGCCGCAATCGAAAGTCCCAGCCCCGTGCCCCGGCTCTTGGTCGAATAGAACGGCAAAAACAGCCGCTCCCGAATTTCATCCGTTAGCCCATGCCCAGTATCCGAAACCGACATCTCAATTGAGCCGCCATCCTCACTCAGCGAACTGTGAATTCCCAGCACGCGCAGCAAACTTCCGTGCATCGCCTCGGCCGCATTGTCGATCAAGTTTGCCAGCGCCCGGCGAATCCCCTCAGGATCCGCCAGCACCGGCGGCAGTCCCGGCTCAAGATCCCACTGCACCGTAATCCCATCGAGCCTGCCCGCGAACATCGCCAGCGCCTCTTCGGCCACACGGTTCAAATCGCATGACCGCGGCTGCGGCGCAGGAAACTGAGCCAGCGCCGAGAACTGATCCACCAGTGTCCGCAGCGTCCCCACGCATCCCAGAATCACCTCACTGCATTTGCGAATTACCTGCCACGAATCCGGCTGTCCGCGCTCCACATGCCGGCCAATCCGCTCCGCTGAAAGCGCAATCGGCGTAAGCGGATTCTTGATCTCGTGCGCCACACGCTGCGCCACTTCCTTCCATGCCAGTTGCCGCTGCGCCCGCAGCAACTCCGTCATGTCTTCGACGACCAGCACGGTACCCTGTTTCCCGTGCGCCAGTTCAAGCCGCGCGCTGGTCACGCCAAGGTGGATGGTCCGCCCACGCGCATTCAACTCAATCTCCGTGGACGCCGCGCCCATCCGCTGGCCGCGCCGGATCACGCCCGCCAAGTCTTCCCAGCACTCCGCCGGAAGCAATGCCTCAATCCGCTCCCCGGCCAGGTCCGTATCTTCTCGCCGCCCCATCAACCTCGCAAACGCGCGATTCGATTGCAGCACCATTCCCGATCCATCCAGCGTCACCACCCCGCCAGGAATCGTCTCAACAATCGTTTCCAGCTCCCGCCGCCGTTCTTCAATCGCCAAGTTAGCTGCCGTCAGTTGCGCCGACGAGCTCTCCGCCAAAAATCGGCTCGTCTCAAGATCGGCCGCCATGTGGTTGAAGGCGCGCACCAGGTCGCCCATCTCTCCTGTTGCAATCGTCGCGACGCGGTGGTCGTACTTGCCATCAGCGATCTCATCCATTGCGTCGGCCAGCGCTTCCACCGGTCGCGTAATCTGCTTCGACAAGAACAGCGCCAGCCACACGCTCGAAAAGAACACAAACACTGTAATCAGCAGCAGCAGCAGGATGAAGAATCTGCGGATACTGTTGCGCGATCGGAACAGTTGCCAGTATTCATCCGCACCGGCGCGAATGCGGGTCACGGTCTGGCTCAAGCCTTTCGGCATTGGCAGCGCGACCACTACCACCTTGCCTGAAGCCGTCGCAGCCTTGCCCAGCGCGTACTCCTGATCGCCCACTTTGAACACAGCTTCATCACCCCGCTGCGCCGCCGACAGTAAATTTGCCGACAACGGCCCGTGCAGAACAACAGCAGCGCCCCGACTGCCTGTATCGTCCTTTTCCGGCAACCACGGAAGCAGACTTGCGGGACTTGACTCCGACGGCGCTTCAAAGCTTGCCAGCCTGTGCTTGTCTTTCCCGTACACAAGCGCAAAGCCGCCGCCCAGCGTAATCCGGTGCGTTCCCAACTCATCCTGCAGTTCCGAAAGCGGCTTGTCTGGAGCGCCGGATGCCGCAATCGATTCCGCCTCAACCCGCGCATTGTCCGTCACGTATTGTGCAAGTTCCAACACCACCCGTGTCGAATCCTCGCGCAATTCTGAAGTATTCGGCGAGAACCACCGGTCGATGGATCGGTTCATCAGGTTGAAGCTGAACAGAAACATGAAGACCGCCGGAGTGAGCGCGATCAACGCCGCGCCCAGCACCATGCGCGTCCGCAGCCGCGCGCCCAGCGCACTACTGCTTTGGCCCACGTAGAGCTTGAGAATGTTCCTCAGCAGCAGCATCAACAGCAACAGCAACAGCAAGAACACCAGCACCGTAAGCCCGGTAAACGCCAGCGTCTCTCCCGACGTTTCTGGATTCAGGAAGCGCAACGGAGGCGGAAGCGGGTTGAACCAGTTCAGCGCGCCCAGCAGAGCGAAGAACAACACCACTCCGCCCGCAAGCAAAGCGACCGATCGCCGCCGTGGATCGCCACCAAATCGCATGCCGCGATTATAGTGCGGTAGAGGGCCAGCGCGGGGCAGAGAATCGGGAGCCGTCCGTCACGCGACAGAAACTTGAGATTACTTGATAATCACGCTCTGTAGCCATCCTCCCCAAACATCCGCCCATGCATGAACAACAATATTGGCCCGCAGATTTTTGCGCCGCGCCGCCAGCACGCCAAACAACACCCCAAGCACGCTGATCACAACAGTATTCTTCCAGCCCTGATAAGCATGGACCAGTCCAAACACCACTCCCTGGGCCAGCACAGCGAATACAACACCACCGCCCAATGCCTGAAACTGCTTCTGCAAATAGCCGCGAAACGCCATCTCCTCGCACACGCCAGCCGTGATTGAAACCCCAATCCATACCAGAATCTCCAGCAGACTCTGCGGCAGCAGGCTGTTCACAGTCTTCGCGTCGCTCGCGCCCAACAGCCAATGCACGCCCCATGCCGCGCCCTCCCATACCGCCCAGAACGGAGCCGCAATAGCCAAATCAATGGCGACACTCTTCCATGTCTTCCATCGCCCTCCGGAGAGAGTCTCAAGCGTGCCACCGTGATAGTGGTGCACGCCGACCCAGCAGTAGTAGAGCAGTGCCCAATCCATCAACGCCGCAACCAGGTAAATCTGGATCGCATGGCCATGGCCTGCAAGCTGCCCACCCGTTGCCGCGCTCCCGCCGCCCGCAGGTTGCGCCCAGAAACCCATCCCGACCATCCCCGCCATAATCGCCAGAAATCCCGCCAAGTGTCCCCATGAAGCGACCTGCCGCGTGCCCACTCGCTCTTCCATTGTTGCGGATGCATCCACGTCATCTGCTTGCATGTTTTTTCTCCTTGCGGACCTCAACTTCGCTCCGCTGTTTCCGGGCTATCTTGCGCAATTCGCCCAACGTCTCTTCCGCCCAACGCAGATGCGCCTGCAATTCCATCTGGCCAAAATGCGCCGCCATCTTCCAGTAAGGCGCACCAGGGTAATGCGCGTTTTGGGCTATCTCCTCATGCCCCAGCCGCGTCAACTCGCGCAGCACCGCGCCCTCGCTCTCCATCATGCGTTCGACAAATCCAATCAAGATTTCCGGAGAACTCTGCGCGCCAAAAAAAAGCTTCAGCAGTAATTCATTGCGTGCTATCTCCGGCTGTGGTGGAATCGCCAGCCACTGCTTCAATCGCTCATTCCCTTTTTTCGTGATCGAGTAAATCCGCCGGTCCGGCTTGCCCTTTTGCTTCTCCGTTTTCGATGTAACAAACCCGCCGGCTGCCAGCTTCTTCAGGTTCGGATAAATCTGCCCATAACTCTCGTTCCATATATGTCCTACCGATGCCCGGATGCTCACACCCAGGTCATAGCCTGACATCGACTCAATCGCCAGCAGCCCCAAAAGCACTTCCATACTCGAGCTTGAACGCTTAGCCATATTGCTATTAGATATATGCCTATTAGAGTTATAAGTCAACAAAATCTTTCCCGGTGCTCATGGAGCAGCCCTATCGCCAATCGACTGAACTGCTTTCGCGATTTATCCTTCAAGCTTTCATCTGTGAAAAGGTAGGATTCAATCCAGACGCGCAGCAGCGCGGGTAGGTATACCAGATGGATCGACGTCGGTTCTTACAGAAGGCCCCTATGGCCGCAACTTCGATCGCGGCCGTCGCCGGCATCTCAGGGTGCATGAGGCGAACCATCGCGCCGACTTTGGCGTCGCCCCTCCTTGCTGCGAACCTTCCGGAAGACCCATGCCAATTGCCGCCCGTCCACGTATCGCGCGACCGGATCATCAGGACAGTCGTCGGCTTGCGGCCCTACCGGCCATCCGGCTTTCGTGTGGAGCGGGAGCAGCTTGGCGATACAGCCCTGGTTCACAACTATGGACATGGCGGAGGCGGGATCTCGCTAAGCTGGGGAAGTTCGAAGCTGGCAGTCGACCTCGGCGCACCCGGCCACGTTGGACCGGTAGCAGTGATGGGGTCGGGCGTCATTGGGCTGACGACTGCACGGATGCTTCAGGACGCCGGCTTCGATGTGACGATCTATACCAAGGCGCTGCCGCCGGATACAACTTCCAACATCGCCGGTGGACAATGGGGCCCATCGTACGTCTATGACGATCCGGACAAGCTTACGCAGCGGTTCACCGACCAATACGTCTTCGCCTGCAAATTTGCATATGAGCGGTTTCAGATCATGACCGATTCGCGCTATGGTGTGCGCTGGATGCGCAACTACTTGTTGAGCGATCATCCTCGCATACCAAAACCCTCGCCTCTCGGACCCACCGGTAAACCGACCGTCCAGGGCGCGACCGATGCACTGATGCCCGAAATCAAGGCGCTCAAGCCGGGTGAGCATCCTTTTGGAGTTAAGTACTGCCTGCTATTCGATGGCATGTTGATCGAGCCGCCAATGTTTCTCTCCGCGCTTTTGACGGACTTTCGAATGGCGGGGGGAAGGCTTGTGGTGGGAGAGATCAAAACGCCTGCCGAAGTACAGGAATTACCGCAGAAGTTGGTGTTCAACTGCACCGGGCTCGGAGCCAAGGCATTGTTCAACGATGCGGAGCTGACGCCGGTTCGCGGGCAACTTACATTTCTGTTGCCGCAACCGGAGATCACTTATTCCATGCTGTACGAGGACATTTACATGTTCTCGCGACGCGATGGAATCTTGCTCGGCGGCACGCATGAGGAAGGTAACTGGTCGCTCGAAGTTGACGAACCGACGGTGACCGATAAACTGGCGAAGCATGCGCAGCTGTTTGACGGAATGCGCCCGTGCAGCGCCAACAAGCAGACATAAGAAGCTCTAACCTCTCAGATGATGCGAACGATCGACCGCTCTATGCCATTGGCATATAGTAATTCCATGCAGACGGTGGTCGAAACACCGATGTACCTGAGAGCAAAGAATGGCGAAGAGCTTTTTTGCTGATTACAGGGGGACGCGATGAGTAAATTGTTTGAAGAGATGGCACAGGGAACGGCTGAAGCTCGCGCTTACATGGAAGGCAAGTGCAAGGGTTTCAAGGTCACTTTGCCTGAGACCATTGACGTGCGGGGTCTGCGTAAGCGCCTACGCCTGAGTCAAGGGCGTTTCGCGGATAATTTTGGCTTGTCGGTGGATGCCGTTCGTCATTGGGAGTCCGGTCGCCGCCAGCCGGAAGCCGCTGTGCGCGCGCTTCTCATCGTCATTGCCGCCGACCCTGAATTCGTTATGCGTTCGTTGGCTAAACATGCGTAAGAATGTGTCACTATCCTTGCCGCTGCGCCGCCGCAAGCCGAGCTACTCGCTGGCCAAGACCTAAAGGCTGGAAACCCATACCCGCAACGAATGCCAGTCTCTTGAACAGGCCCTCAGATCTGCGAACACCCCAGCGGGCTCAAAATCAAATTCGTAATATTAGTCACGATCTGATCGTAAGCAAATCGAGGGCTCGAAGAAAGCTTCTTCCAATTTGGATCGTCGCGGAATAAATCCCACTTCGCTTCCAGTTCCGCCTGGTCCGCAAAGCTCAGCATGTAAGTCAGGTTCGGCATCCGCGAGCCAATCAGCGTATCGCCAAAGAACACCGGATGAAACCCGGCCTTCAGGAATATCTCGAACTCGCCGGAATGAAACATCTCCACCTTGCGCACATGTTCCCCGTTGCTGGGACTTTCATAAGTACGTAGTTGAAAGATGCGCTTGCCCTTCGTTGCCGCTGAAGCCGGTGGAGTCACCTTCGGCCAACCAACGAAGGCCGCCAGCAGCGAGCTCTCTACCCGCTGAAATGCCGGCGCAGCAGCAGTCGCATTCCAGAAAGGCTCAGCAGCTTTGAGGAAGGCCGCATCGTCAACCAGATGAAGATCGAGTTCCGCCAGACCCTGTAAAGACGCGCCCGGAATTAGCAGATAGTAGACCGGCGTCTCCGGCCCAATATCCACGCGAAACGCGCCAATCGGACCGATCCCCATGCGCCCAAGCGCCGGAATCAACGCATCGCCAAAGTAGCTTTCTGTGAGTTTAGTCTGCGGCCCTGATTGCAGCGCATAACGGCGCAATTGATAATACTCGCGACCAGCAGCGCCAGCCTGCGCCGCAACATTCCCCGCAACCGCAAGTGCCGAAGCCGCAACCGATGCCGTTAAAAACTGACGCCGTTCCATAGTGCCTCCAATCGCAGCACCATTCTACGGCAACCCCGGGCTCCAGTCCCTTAGTCCCTAGTCCCTGCTTTTAACCAATAACGCTAGCCGGCGCCGTCCAATCGCGATTCTGGCTCTCCGCCACGCCGCGATGCGTCAACACGCCAAGCCAAGTATTCAGCCCCTCCGCCAGCCCCGCATCAAGCTTCAGCGCCTCGCGCGCGCCGAAGTTCGCCAGCCTCAACAAATAAGGAAAAGTCGAGTTAGTCAGCGCCAGCGTCGATGTGTGCGGAACAGCGCCGGGCATGTTCGTCACGCAATAATGCACCACGCCATCCACCACATAACTCGGGTTCGAATGCGAAGTCGGCCGCGCCGTCTCCACGCATCCGCCCTGGTCGATGGCCACGTCCACAATCACAGCGCCCCTCTTCATGTTGGACACCATCGCGCGCGTCACAATCTTCGGAGCCGTAGCGCCCGGAATCAGCACTCCGCCGATCACCAGGTCTGCTTCCTTCGTCGACTGCGCCACGTTGTAACTGTTCGATGCCAGCGTGTAAAGCCGGCCACCAAATATGTCATCCAGTTCGCGCAGCCGATTCATGCTCACATCCACCAGGGTGACCTTGGCGCCGAATCCCAACGCGATCTTGGCTGCGTTAGTGCCAACAACACCGCCGCCAATAATCGTCACATTGGCCGGAGCAACACCCGGAACACCGCCCAGCAAAATGCCCCGTCCACCGCGTTCTTTCTCAAGATAAGTTGCCCCCACCTGCACGCTCATCCGTCCCGCAACCTCGCTCATCGGCGTCAGCAGCGGCAGCGTGTTCTGGCGATCGCGCACCGTCTCATACGCAATCCCAATCACCTTCTTCTTCAGCAACTCATCGGTCAATCCAGGCAGCGGGGCAAGGTGCAAATAAGTAAACAGCACCAGCCCTTCGCGGAAGAAAACATACTCGCTTTCGATTGGCTCCTTGACCTTGACCACCAGGTCGGCCTTGCCCCACGCGTATCCCGCCTCACCCACAATTTCCGCGCCTGCATTTTGATACTCAGCATCGTCAAACCCTGACTGCGCGCCAGCCTGCGTTTCCACCAGCACCGTGTGCCCGGCCTCGGTAAGAGCCTTCACGCCCGCCGGAGTTACCGCAACCCGGGCCTCGTTGTCCTTGATCTCTTTGGGAACACCAATGATCATTGCTGAGTCTCCTGACTGACTGGTTGGATACTAACTGATTGCTTGGATGCCGGAGCGAGTCGAGTGGCTTCAATGGGAAAGCCCGGCGCCGACTCTGTTTTCCTGGGGAGGGCTGCTCGGCGCCGGGCGCGCATCACGGTGCATCTGCCAAGAATCCTACGGTGCAACCCGCTTCCAATGTATGCAAACTTCGTGATAAAACGGCAATATGAGAACGAAACGTGATAAAAACTCAACGCTCGTGCAAGAATCAAGCGCGACTGTTGCCAAATCCGCCACAGAATACGCGTCGAGCCCCGGAGCACCCGATCTTGACGAGCTAGACGAAGCAATTCTTCACCATCTCGAGCGCCACGGCCGCGCCACCAACTACGAAGTCGGAGAAGCCGTAGGCCTGTCTCCCTCCGCCGCCTCGCGCCGCATACAAGCTCTTGAGACCGCCGGCGCAATCCGCGGTTATCGCGCTCAAATCGACGACCGCCTCCTCGGCAAGCGTATGACCGTCTTTATCCGCGTAACCCTCGAGCGCCAGTCAGCTCCCGTGCTCGCAGCCTTCGAGGCCGCCATCCGCAAATCCAAGGGAATCGTCAGTTGCCATCTCATGGCCGGCCAATATGACTACATGGTTGTCGTCCGCGTTGCCGGCATAGACGACTACGGCCGTCTCCATCAAAACGAGTTATCCCGCCTCCCCGGCGTCACCCGCCTCGAAACCAGCTTCGCGCTCAGAGACGTTCTGGAAGGAAAACCCTGACAGAATCCACTCGTTACGTTACCGAGTTACCCCAAAGTGATGGTTTCGTTATTACTAAACGGGTCGGTCAATCACCCATTGGGACCATTGCCCCTACAACGGAAGAATGTTCAAATCACCTTGAATAGCCAGAGAAGAAAACAGCAATCGCGCCGAAGGAGTTCCGTCCTATGCAAGATACTTTTCAGCAACAACCCACTCCGAATACGCCGGTTGGTTATCGCCCGCTCGTTCCTGCTGGACTCACAAAAAGCGCAGGGAATGCAATCTATGCCTATATCGCCGCAGCCGCGGGCATCGGGATGCTGGTTGGCATGGGCATCGCCATCGGTGGCACCCATCCAAATGCAGCCGCACCGCGCGTCGCCGATGCGATCAGCACTCATACCTCCGGCCTCAATGCTCTTCAAGCGGCGTATACCGGCCCCGCTCCCTCTCTCCTCAGCACGGTCGACAAGCTTGAGAAAGCCAATTCAGGAACGCCTCTAACGTCTCCGCTCACCAAAACGACAGCCAAAAAGCCGACCGAAGCCAGGAAGCGCGGCCTGCATAAACTGCTGTTCTGGAAGAAGGACTCCGGCAACCAGGCCAAGCGCAAACCATACGTTTCCCCGAACGCCCCGACTGACGCTGCCGAGCCCACTGCTCTTGAGCTGGCAACCGCCGCAGCGGCCACTGGCCCATTCGTTCTCGGCATGCAAGGAGACGCCACCATTGCCAGCTACGACGTTGCCACCGGCGCAATCGGGACTTACGAAGGTACTTCGTTCGTCCTCGACAAAACCAACGCCGACACCAGCGCCATTGCCTGGCAGGACTTCCCCTTCAACGTTCACTACAGCTGCGAAAACAACAGCTGCACCATCTTCCGCCACGGCGCAACTGCTACCGCTCGGCTGACTCGCTAGCGACGAAGCTGCGCGCTCAAGTGTCATGAGTCCGAAATACGCAGCACAAAAACGGGCTGTCATTCTGAGCGAACGGGGCCCCGAACGTTTTTCAGTTCGGGGGTGGTGAGTCGAAGAATCTGCGGTTGTTCTTTGATGAAGTTCAGACTCACCAAAATAAAAGCCGACTACTAAAAATCGGACTTCGGAATTTGAAAACGCCTCGGGATCTCCGAGGCGTTTTTTGCGTTTCCATGTGGATTTTCGCCGAATAAGTGGCCTCTTGTGGCACCTTCTGGTCATAAAGATCACCAATTTGTATGAGTTACAAACAATATTCTCCGGCGTAAATTGTGGGGATGCACCGAGAGTGGTGCACGCTCCAATCTGGCTAGTCCCAGCATTTAGCCCGAACATTCAAACTTCGCTCAACCGGGAAAGGATTTATCCGGATGACATATCAAAACCAGCAGGATTCCAGCGTGATAACGATCGATGCCGACCCGCAGCATGCGCATGCCACACCGGTCGGCGATGCCCAGCAACTCGCCCTCGTCCCGGCAAAAGCCGCAATAGGTAAATCCGCCGCCATCGAGTCCAAAGCGCCCTCCGCGAACCGCATATTCGCCTACGCAGGTGTCGCCGCGATCATTGGAGTTGGAGCCGGCTTCTGGCTCGCTTCTCTTCCCGGACATGCCGCCCCTCGCAATGAACCATCCGCCTCAGCTTCGTCCAATTCGAATGCGACCGCGATGGCTGCAGTAGTGAATTCTCAGCCCACCGCGCCTGCGCAATCAATTATGCCGCCTGTGGACTTGCCGGCAATCCAAACTCCTCCCGTCATTGCTCTCAAGCCCACCTATCACAAGAAAGCAAAAAAGAAAGACACCGACAGCCCCGACAAATTCGCAATTGAAGGCGATGACGAGTTGGTTGGCTACGACTCGTCGAACGGAGTCATCCAGACCAGCGCAAGGAAGACCTTCCTGATCAGCAAGACAGTGGTCGGCAACTCATCCGCCTGGCAAGATTGGCCCGCCAACATCCACTACAAATGCGATGCGAACTCCTCATGCACCCTCACCCGCAGAGGCGCAACGGTCATCTACGCGCAGTTGAAAAAGTAGCTCGGTTCAGATACAAGGAATCGGAGCTACGCCATTGTTCGTCAAGGGAGAATCACCAGCGCCAGGATCATGGGGCAAACGGCTGCAATCATGCCGTCCGAGATCGTCGCAAAAGGCAGAATACGATTCAGAATTGCACTGGCCATTTTCGTGCTCCGCGGTAAACCCGAAGGATCCTGATCCGGCCTGAAGCGATGCGATAAGCGAGTATAAAGGGAGTTTTACCAACCACTCGCTCACGTGTTCCTGGGACGCGGCCTGAGCGCCCACTTTGCGGGAACCGGGAAAGCAGCTGAGCATTCACTGTGAATGCGCGCCTCGACCAGTTCTGCCACTCGGTTGCTGTCCGCAGCGATATGGAACGCGATTTCATCCAAGTCTCGGATTGCAGCCTTGCTCCAGGCAAGTTTCACGTCGTGGCTTTCATCTTCCGAGCTCTGAGGATCGCCTTGTGAAAATACTCCATCGCCTCTTCATGAGGAACGTCCCCTGAAGTATCGGCAAGCGCCTCCTCTACTCCCGCACGGAACCATTCTTCATATCCCGGCTCCGGCTCACCGACTTCCTTCTGCCATGCGGCAAACCGCTCCTCTTCTGATTGCCCATCTTCATCATTAAGAAGGTTCTGCACAAGCCATTCGAAATCGCCCGGAGGCAATTGGCGAGCTTCTTCGAGAAGTTTGGCGGCGGCGCGGCTCATGAAGAGATTGTAGCGCGAAATCGGTGCAGCACGCCTGCAGAACTCTATACCAGACATGTTGTACTTGACAGATCCAGATTCGCGGTGAATTCAACTCAAGAAGTTGAGGTTCAAACCGTTTTGTCTGCCCCAGTTGATACTCGCAGCCAAATCTCCGAAGTTAGGGACGGTCACGCCCTCTCCCGGGAAATAGACTCCAAGGCAATTGTTATTCCAGCAGAGGAACACGAACACAAGAAGCACCTCGTACATGTTCGCTAACTCCCCTGCCTCAGACAGTGCCTGGGTGCGAAGCTTGGGTAGATCGACAGACATCCATGCGCTGTGGTCGTCCCATGGCCTTTGGAGGATGCCGTCGCCGCGTTCACTTAGTTGACCATACTTCGCGTTTGTGCAGTGAATCGAAAACGTCATCGGGCCACAGTGAATGACATGGCTAGCTCCATTTCGCAGAGTTCCTGCCAATTTTGCCTGTCCTGCATTTCCCCATGCCGTTTGAGCGTGCGAAAGAATCTCGTCACCGCTTGGAAATACAGGCTGTGACATTAGCACGACCACGCTTGGCCAATAATCGGCAGGATACCGGTCGGGTCTCATCTTCTGGCGCAGCTTTTGCAATATGCCCATTCTCACTCCGCATTATCAATCTGCGCCCTCTGCAACTTATCCGAATAATCCACATACACCGCCTTCCACGTCGTATAGAAGTCAATCGACCCCAGCCCTTCGCGATGCCCGTTTCCCGTCTGCTTCACCCCGCCAAACGGCAAATGCACCTCAGCCCCAATCGTCGGAGCGTTGACATAAGTAATCCCCGCCTCCAAATCCCGCATGGCCGTAAACGCGCGATTCACATCCTTTGTATACAGCGCCGTCGAGAGCCCATAGTCAATCGAGTTAGCTATCTCAATAGCTTCCTCAAACGTCTCAAATTCAATCAGACTTACCACCGGCCCAAACACTTCTTCGCGCGCAATCCGCATCGTCGGAGTAACTCCACCTAACACTGTCGGCTCAAAAAATGTGCCGCCCGCATAACTCCCCTCAGTTAAAGCGTGGCCGCCGGCAAGTAACTGCGCACCTTCCGCCAGAGCTATCGCAACATATTTGGTCGAAGTAGCAATCTGGCTCTCATTCACCTGTGGCCCAACTTCAATCGATTCATCCAGCCCATTGCCCACCTTGAGCTTCTTCGCCCGCGCCACAAACTCGTCGGTAAACTTCGCCGCAATCCCATTCTGCAGCAGGATGCGGCTCGTCGCAGTGCATCTCTGCCCAGTCGTTCCAAACGCGCCCCAAAGCGCGCCGTCAAGTGCCAATTCAAGGTTCGCGTCGTCCATCACAATCTGCGCGTTCTTGCCGCCCATCTCCAGAGACACCGGCTTGAACGTAGCCGCCGCCCTCTGCGCCACCAGCGAACCCACTTCGCTCGACCCGGTAAAGCTGATCGCCCGCACGTCCTTGTGCTCCACCAGCGGCGCGCCTGCATCCGGCCCCAGCCCGCTGACAATATTCACCACGCCCGCAGGCAGTCCGGCATCCATCAGCGCCTGCACCAAGTTATATGTCGATAACGGAGTATCCTCCGCCGGCTTGATCACGCATGTATTGCCGGAAACCAGTGCCGGAAAAAGCTTCCAGCTCGGAATCGCCATCGGAAAATTCCACGGCGCAATCATCCCAATCACACCTACCGGCATCCGCACGCTCATCGCAAACTTGTTCTGCAACTCACTCGGCGTAGTCTGCCCGAACAGCCTGCGCCCCTCGCCCGCCACATAAAACGCCTCGTCGATAGCCTCCTGCACATCGCCGCGCGTCTCGGCCAGCACTTTGCCCATCTCCCGCGTCATCTCGCGCGCGTACTGCTCCTTGCGCTGTTGCAGAATCAGCCCAGCGCGCATCAGAATTTCAGCCCGCTTCGGCGCCGGAACCAGCCGCCACGTCGCGAAAGCCTTTTTCGCCGCAGCCACGGCCAGCGCCACGTCCTCAGCCCCACTCGCCGGAAATTCCCCCACCACATCCGCATGGTCCGCCGGATTCAGGTTCAACATCGTCTTTCCACTCAAAGCAGGCAGCCACTCGCCGCCAATCAAATTGTGATACGTCTCATGTGCCATCAATAACCTCGAAAAAGTGATCGAAAAGCCGAAGCGGTCACAGAAGATCGTGCCAAATCGGCAAACAATTGAGTTTACCGCATCGGGAATAATTTCGCGCTGTTTACCGCAATGGAACTGCTCTCCAAGGATTTATCCAGATTGATGCGCACAAATTACGACTCCGGCTCGCTGGCCGTACAATGAGACTTGAGGTAGATTCAATTTTCCAATGTCATTGAACGGTTATCCATCCCGCTCTTCGCGGTCTCACGGCCTTCGCTCGCTCTTCAGCATGTTTTCAAGCGACCTGGCCATTGATCTTGGCACCGCAAACACCCTGGTCTTCGCAGCCGGCAAGGGCATCGTTGTCAACGAACCATCCATTGTAGCCATCAACAAAAACACCGGTGAGGTGGAAGCCGTAGGCAAAGAGGCCAAGGAAATGCTCGGCCGCACGCCCGGCAACATCGTGGCCATCAAGCCCATGAAGGACGGCGTGATCGCCGACTTCAAAGTCACCGAAAAAATGCTCAACTACTTCATTCAGAAGGCCCACAATCGCAAAATGCTGGTCCATCCACGCATCGTTATCGGTGTGCCTTCTGAAATTACCCAGGTTGAAAAGCGCGCCGTTGAAGATTCGGCCTATCGCGCCAAAGCCAGCGAGGTTTACCTGGTTGAGCAGGCCATGGTCGCGGCGATCGGCGCCGGCCTGCCCATCACCGAGCCATCCGGCAACATGGTTGTCGATATAGGCGGCGGCACCACCGACATCGCCGTCATCTCCCTCTCCGGCATCGTCTACTCCCGTTCCGTGCGCATGGCCGGCAACCAGATGGACGAAGCAATTACCAATTACCTGAAGCGCAAGTACAACCTGCTCATCGGCGAGCGTACCGCAGAGCACATCAAAATCGAGCTCGGCTCCGCTTTTCCGCTCGACAAGCCCCTCACCATGGAGATCAAAGGCCGCAACCTGATTGAGGGTGTGCCCAAGACCATCACCATTGAAGACAGCGAAATCCGCGAGGCTCTGGGCGAGTGCATCGCTGTGATTCTGAACGCTATCCGCGTAGCTCTCGAACGCACCCCTCCCGAGCTTTCCGCCGACATTTCCGATCGTGGCATCGTACTCACCGGTGGCGGCGCGCTCATCAAGAACCTCGACAAGCGCATCCGCGAAGAGACCGGCCTGCCCGTTTCCGTTGCCGACGACCCACTGGCCTCCGTAGTTCTAGGCACGGGCAAAATGCTCTCCGACTTCCGCCTCCTGCGCAAAATCAAAATCGACTGAGTACAGGGGTTAGTGATTAGGGATTAGGGATTTGCTTCCGAAGCGCGGATGGATCACACGCAACCTGAAATCTCGATCGCGGCCGGCCCGCATGAAAATGACCCGAGCTTATGCTGCGGTTCATACCGAAGCCGCTTTTCCCTAACCCCTAACCCCTAATCACTAACCCCTGCTTTATGGATTCCTTCTTCGTCCGCTATCGAAACCTTCTCGTGCTGCTGGCTATCTTGCTCGCGCAGATCATTGGCCTCGCCGTGCAGGTCCGTCGCACCGGCGGTGGCCACAGCACACTCGATTCCAGCGACGGCTCCGGCGTTCGCCTCATTCGCCTTTGGGCGCAAGCCATTGTCTCCCCGCCAGAGCAGCTCATCCACTCCTCAAAGCTGGGCTCCACAAGCCTGTGGCAGAACTATGTGGACCTGCGCCACGTCCGCCAACAAAACCAGGAATTGCAGGCAACCATCGATCGCTTGCGCCTCGAGCAGGCTTCCCTGCTTGAAGACGCCAAGCAGGGCCAGCGCCTGCAAGCCCTCGCCAATTTCCAGGAAAAGTACATCTACCAAACCGTCGCCGCCCAGGCCATCGGCTCCAGCGGCAGCGAGCAGTCCCGTGTCTTCTATATCGACAAAGGGTCCGGTGAAGGCCTCAACCGCGACGACGCCGTCATCACCGCCGACGGCATTGTGGGCAAGGTTCGCGACGTTTTCCCCCACACCGCGCAGGTGCTTGCCATCAACGACCAGACCAGCGGCGCGGGCGTCATTCTCGCCACCACCCGTATTCGCGGCATTCTCCGCGGTAACGCCGCCGGACAGCTTCAAATTGTGGATATCCTCGCCGACAAGCGCATTCAAAAGGGTGAAATCGTGCTCACCGCCGGCGGCGACCAGATCTTTCCCCGCGGGCTCCCGGTCGGCGTGGTTGACAACGTGATCCAGGACCCCGAGCGCGACTCCTTCATCATTGTGTTAGTCGCCCCGGCTGCTCATCTTGATCGCCTCGATGAAGTTCTCGTTGTCACCTCCACCCAGCCCCGTTTCTCAGACCAGCAGCAGCAGGACCTGGCCACCAGCGAGGCGCTAAAAGGCTCTGAAGCCGCGGCCATTCGGGAAGAGAGTATAAAGGAGCAGAAGAAAGCCTCCGAGGTCATGGCCGAGCGCCTCCCCGGCCTGGTCGATCCCAGCCTTCCGCCTGATCAACAGCCCGTTAATGGCACCGCCAACCCCGCCCCCGTTCCCCACCCGCCGCCAGCGATCCATCCAGATCGCTTCACTCCCGGAAACGTTCCAGCAACGGTTCCCGGCGCGCCCTCCGACGCAACACCAGCAACCGAACCTGACGCGAAAACCCCAGCCAAGCCAAAGAAGACCGAGCCCAAAACAAGCCAGCCGCAAAAAGACCAGCCCCAAAACAACCAGCCAGGGGGGAATACTTAACCATGCCCCTCCTCGGCGACGATCGCCGCAATCAGGAAATTCGCCGCTATCCCATCCTGGCCTACGCCCTCGTGCCGCTTGCCGCGCTCGTCTTGCAAGCCTGGCTCCCGCGCGTTCTAGGCCGCTTCGCCTGGTTCGACCTTCCGCTGGTCGTCACAGTCTATTTCGCCCTCGACCGTCGCAGCCCCATCCAAGGCACGCTGATGGGCGCAGCCCTGGGCCTGTTTGAGGATGCGCTCTCGCATCATGCCATCGGCGTCAACGGAATCGCCAAAACAATAGCCGGCTTTCTAGCCGCCTCCATAGGCGTCCGTGTCGACGTCGAAAACCACACCATCCGCCTCGTTCTCAACTTTTTGCTCTCCCTGCTTTCAAGTGGAATTTTTGTCTTCGTCTCCCGCTTCCTGCTAGGCCTCGATCTGGAGTGGCGATGGTACACAGCCTTGTTCGCCGCCATCGGCAACTCGCTCATAGCTGTAGTGCTGTTTCCCCTCCTTGACCGTCTGCAAATCAGAGATCATGGACTAGGGATCAGGGACTAGCAATCGGAGACCATTTCAAAAGCGAGTTTTGTAACAGGGCATGGCTTCAGCCGTGCCAAAATGCGCTGTAAAGATACGGGCCTTGGCCCCTGCCGCGTCCCTTAACGGTCCAAATCTTTCCCAACACACCAACAATCTCGCGAAACCCTTCCGCAATCGCAGTATCCTGAAAGCGTAGACAAATGGACACCGGCAGAATCGATCGAAACGAAAAGATCCCCACCCTCAAGCTCACGGTGGTGCAGTACGGCATTCTGCTCATGATGCTCGCGCTCGCCGCCGGCCTGTGGCGTCTCCAGGTGCTTGGCGCAGAAAACTACCGCGTGCTGGCCGAGCAGAACCGTATCCGAAAAGTACCCGTGATGGCGGCGCGAGGCAAGCTCTTCGACCGCGAAAACCGCCTGATCGTCGACAATTATCCCTCCGTCTCCTGCTTCCTGGTCCGCGAACAGAACCAGAACGTAGATGCTGACCTGCCTTTGATCGCCAAGGGCCTCGACCTCAATCTGGACGATCTGCGCGCCACTCTCCGCCACTTCCGCGCCTTGCCCGGCTATCAACCCATCCCCATCAAGCAGGACATTACCGCCGACGAGAACGCCTTCATCGAGGCCCACCGCAACGAGCTCCCCGAGCTCGAAACGGTGGACGAGAAGCGCCGCCTCTATCCCCGCGACGGATTCGCCGCGCACCTGATCGGCTATGTCGGCGAGGTTAGCGAAGACGACCTGAACAATCCCCGCTTCGCCTATTACCAGCCCGGCGACGTGGTCGGCAAAGCCGGTGTCGAAGAGACTTACGACGAATTGCTGCGCGGCAAGGACGGCTCTCGGGAAGTGATTGTGGACAGCCACGGCCGCGAAGTCGGATATCTCGGCGTGGAGCATGCCATTCCCGGCCAGGACCTCAAGCTCACCATCGATATCGACCTGCAGCGCACAGCTGAAGTGGCGCTGGGCGACGCAAACGGCGCGGTTGTGGCCATGGACCCCCGCACCGGCGAAATCCTGGCCCTCGTATCCCATCCCAGCTACGACCCCAATGCCTTCGCCGTCCGCATCAACCGCGAAGACTGGAACGAGCTGATCACCAACCCCAATCACCCCCTGATGAACAAGGCCATTCAGGATCAGCTCGCTCCCGGCTCGACATTCAAGATCATCATGTCCGCCGCCGGTCTTCAAGAGGGTGTCGCTCAGGATATGCATGTGAACTGCATAGGTGGAGGCGATTTTTACGGGCGCTTCTTCCATTGCGACCGGCACCATGGCGTGCTTAACATCAGCCAGGCCATTCCGCTCTCCTGCGACACCTTCTTTTACACCCTCGCTCAGAAGCTCGGCATCGACACCATCGCGAAGTACGCCACCAACTTCGGCCTCGGCCAGAAGACCTGCATCGACCTGCCCAACGAGATGGCCGGCGTCATGCCCTCCACGCAGTGGGAGATGAAGAACTTCCACCAGCGGTATTACCCCGGCAACACAATCTCTGTAGGCATCGGCCAGGGCGAGACGCAGGTCACGCCCCTCCAACTTGCGCGTGCCTTGGGCGGCATCGCGTCCGGCGGTCATTTTGTGCGTCCCCATGTGGTGATGGCGGACAACAATATTCCAGCCGACTTTCGTCAGGCCGTTTCGGACAGCTTCCCAGGTTCGGGGGACAAGGATTTCCCCCTCAATCCCGACACATGGTCCATCATTACCGACGGCATGGCCGCCGCCACAACCACCGGTACAGCGGCAATTGCCCATCTGGACGGGATCGACTTCGCCGGCAAAACCGGCACGGCCCAGGTGGTGGGCGGCGGCGACACCCACACCAAGGGTGGAGCGAAGACGCCCAACTCGTGGTTCGTCGGCATGGTTCCCCGCCGCAATCCCGAGATCGTAGTCGCCGTTCTTCAGGAGCATGGCGACTGGGGCAAATACTCCGCATTTGTCGCCGCGAAAGTCGTAGCCGCCTACGTGAACAAGAAGCGCAAGGCAGACCACAATCTGGTCGAACAGGCCAGCCTCGACAAACCCGTCGAAATGCGAGCCGTCTGGACAGAGTCCGCACCAGCAAGCGGCAAGCGGTCCAGGGTAGCGGGTCAGGATACCGCCCTCCATGCCGGACATTTCATGGTCGATCCCAGCCAAGTTGGCAGCGCGAAACAGCCGGGTGCCCAATCCCTGCCACTTCCTTCCGTCGCCAGGGCGGGAATCAATAACTCCCAACCCGCCGTCCCACCGGCCAAACACCCCGCGCCCGACCCGCAACCCGCCATCCTCACCTCCGGCAAGGGACGGTAACCATGCGCCGGATTCTCAGTTTCCGCGACTTCGACTGGGCCCTCCTTGCCCTTGTTCTGCTGCTTTGCACCATCTCCGTGCTTGAAATCTACTCCGCCACCATGCACACCAAGTACAGCGGCTTCCACACCAAGCAGATGTTCTGGATCGCCGGTGGCCTGGTCGCAATGTTCGCCTTCTCCCGCATCGACTACCACAAGCTAATCGACTTCGTTTCATGGGCCTATGGTGTCTGCCTTGTTGCCCTGGTCGTAGTCCTAGCCGTCGGCCAAAAGGTTCTCGGCGCGCGCCGCTGGATCAAGATCGGTCCCATGCACTTCCAGCCCTCGGAGTGGGTCAAGCTCGTCCTGATCATCGCGGTGGCCCGCTACTTCGCCAACCTCGGCGGCCGCTCCCTCACCTGGAAGGACATCTTCAAGGCCTTCGCGCTCGTCGGCGTTCCCATGTTGCTGGTAATCAAGCAACCCGACCTCGGCACCACCCTCACCTACACGCCAATTCTGATCGCGGGCCTGCTCCTTGGCGGCATCAATCTGAAGCAGGCGCTCATCCTCGGCACCTGCGCCGTGGCGTTGGTAGCCGGCGTCTGGTCGAGCGGAAAGCTGCTCAAGCCATACCAGAAAGCGCGCCTAACCAGCTTCATCAATCCCGACAGCGACCCCAAAGGCACCGGCTACCAAATCCGCCAATCCCTGATCGCCGTCGGCTCGGGTGGCGTTTGGGGCAAAGGTGCCGAGCAGGGCACACAAACCCAGGGCGACTTCCTGCCTATCCCACACGCCGACTTCATTTTTGCCGCTTTTGGCGAGGAACATGGCTTTGTAGGCGCGGTTTTCGTCCTGCTGCTATACTTTTTCATATTGATGCGTTTGATTCAGAACGCTCAAACAGCCGCGGACATGTCCGGCTCACTCATTATCATGGGTGTAGTGGCTGTGTTGACCTTTCAGATCGCGGTCAACGTAGGCATGGTAATTGGTTTTATGCCAGTCACCGGAATTCCTTTACCGTTAATGAGTTACGGCGGTTCTTCGGTGTTGTTTACGTTCCTGGCGCTGGGTACGGTAATGAATGTCCGTATGCGCCGCTTCGTAAATTAAAAGTCCAGCCCCATTGGGGGCCGGGCTTGGTTCAACAAGTTTGCCTCTTGCGCCCCCACCGGAACGGTCCGGCCCGCAAGAGATCGAGTTTCAAGCATTTACCGCGTTTTTCCAATTGGGAATACGCGCGATAGCCGGCCAGGTCCAGATGGATCTCCAGCCCGGCAGGACAAAGGGTTCATGAGCACGCAGAGACGGGAAAACCGTTGGCAGCGTAAAGGTTGCGCGGATGTCGCGAAAGGATCGAGCCAAATTTGGCTCCTTTTCATCGCGTGGTTCGCCCGTGCAATCGCCAGGGTTGGAACGGCCCCGCCGCACGCAATCAATAGATTGCAGGCGACTTGGTTGGCCACAAACTCTCTGCAATTGGGTCACCGCAACACACAGCTTGTTCGTCCGGATTTCAGCCGCTCCCCGCAAAGCTTGCCGCCCCTCAGGGCCGCCCGCATCGCGACAACCGGCACGCCAGCGACTCGCAGGTCATCCCTCCCGCTTACCCCCTCCCCTTCCGTTCTGGAGCCTCTCCATCCCTCCTTGCCGCATAACCCAGCAGGCAAATGCCGCTGGACGGAAAGGTACGATGGCAAAAGAGATTTGCATTTCCAGCACGCCGCATGAAACGCGGCTTGCAATCCTTGAAGACGATCAACTCGCGGAAATCTATTACGAACGCGAAAACGAGTACACCCTGGCCGGGTCCATTTACAACGGCCGCGTCACCCGCGTGCTCCCCGGCATGCAGTCCGCCTTTGTAGACGTTGGCCTGGAACGCGACGCCTTCCTTTATGTAACTGACTTCATGGAGCTTGAAGATCCGGAAGAGACCGACGAGCTTGAAAAAGCCGCCGCCACCGGCAGCAATCAGCCTCCCCGCGAAGTCCGCCATTCCGGCACGCCGGAACGCGGCACAGGTCGCAATGAAGAGAGCGGCCAGCGCTCCGTCCAGAGGCAGGAACAGAAACCGAATCAGTCCCAGCGCCAGGACCGCCAGTCGCGCCAGGGCCAGTTCGTTGTCGAACCGGTTTCTGAGACCGCCATCGCTCCGACAGCCCCACTAACCTCCGAGCAACCGGAATCCGGCGAGGACGAAGCCTCCGGCCCCGGTGCAAAACGCTGGCGTGGTCGCCGCCGTCGTCGTGGTGGCCGTGGCTCCTCCGGCGCGCCCGAAAATCAGACCGGCACTTCAGAGTCTTCAGAGGACTACACCGAGACATCCTCCGAATCCTCCGCCGCGCCTGACATTCAAGCCAGCGCTGCTCCAGCCGAGAGATCGCAGTCTCAAAGCTCCCCCGCTCCCAGCCCGTCCGCACGCGCCAGCCAGGTTCCTGCGCCCTTCGTGCTCCCCGGCGAGTCGCTCCGCAAATACGGCGGCACTGCGGAAGACGAATCGCCCAAACCAGTTGCTGCTGCGCCAGCCCGCCCCGCTTCCACCTTCAAGCCTGCCTCACTGGTTGAGGCCCCGCTAGCCTGGGATGGCAGCGGTCTGCTCCCCGGCGAGTCGATTTCCCGTCACCGCACCCGCCAGTCCGAACCGGAAGTCGAGGTAGACGGAGAGCCGCAAGGTGTCTTCTCCGATGCAGCCGAATTCAGTACCGCAGCCCCTGACGCGATAGAAGAGCAGGAATTCTTCACCGAACGCACCGAAGAAACCACCGAATTCGCTCCCGAACCGGTTTCCGAATCCGTCATTCCCGAAATTCACGAAGAGCACCAGTTCGAAGAAGAACAATTCGTAGATGAAGATCAAGACGAATTCGAGGAGACCTCTGAAATCGCCCAATCGCCCGAAGCTCTCGAGCCCATTGCCGCGCAAGAATTCGAAGAAGTGATCGATGAGCCGACCGTGGAGGTGCCTACCGCAGACCTGACGCCGCACTACGAGGCGGTTTCCGAATCTGAAGCCTCCCATATTGAGGAGTCTGACTCGAACGAACCGGATTCGAACGCCTCCGCTTCTCATCACGTAGACCCAGCGCCTCCCACCGGCTTCCGCCTCTTTGGTCTCGGCAAAAAGAAGGCCGAAGAGCCTCCTCCAGTCGCAGTTCCGGCCCCGCCGCCACCTCCTCAACCCGCCACCGTTGCCTCCGTTTCCGCCTATGCCCCCGGTGCCGGCCTTATTGAAGAAGAAGTCATTGAAGAGGAGGAGTTCGACGCTCCTCACCATCACCACAGTAAGAGCGACGATCATGATCTGGAAGATTACGAAGAGGAGACGCTGCCCGCTCAGCTTCGCACCGGCGACCTGGGCGAACTGCTTCAGGAAGCCCACCTCGACCACAAAATCCAGCTGAATTTTGACGACAAGAACGTCGAAGACGAGTCCTTCGACGAAGAAGAAGACGAAGAAGAGCCCGCCGCTGAAGGCCAACCCGCCTCCGGCCAGGATTCATCCCAGCAACGCCGTGATCGTGGTGGCCGTGGCCGCAGAGGCCGCGGAGGCCAACAAGCCGGACCCCAAGGTGGTCAGGGCCAGCGACGCGGCATGACCCGCCGTTCCGCCCAGACCTCTGACCTGCCTATCATCAGCGACTTGCTCAAGCCCGGCCAGGAAATCCTGGTTCAGATCGCCAAGGAGCCCATCGCCAAAAAGGGTGCGCGCATCACCTCGCACATCGCCCTTCCTGGCCGCTTCCTGGTCTTCATGCCCACCGTCTCACACATCGGCGTCAGCCGCAAAATCGACTCCGACGAAGAACGCCAGCGCCTCAAGCGCATCCTCGTCCATGAGCGCGGCGAAGCCACCGGCGGCTTCATCGTCCGCACTGCCGCCGAAGGCGCTTCGGAAGAAGATCTCCGCGCCGATCTCCGCTTCCTCATCCATCTCTGGAACGAGATCAAAACGCGCTCCGATACCTCCAAATCGCCCGCCCTCATCTATCACGATCTGTCGCTCATCGAGCGCATCCTGAGAGACCAGGTCAGCGCCAACTTCTCCTCCATCTGGGTCGATTCCCAAGACGATTACGAGCGCATCGTCCGCTTCCTCAACCGCTTTTCGCCCACGCTCGTCCGCCGCGTAAAGCTCTACACCAAAGAGGTTCCGCTCTTCGAACACTTCGGCATCCAGGACGAAATCTCCAAAGCCCTCCGCTCCAAGGTCTGGCTCAAGTCCGGCGGTTCCATCGTGATCAACCAGACTGAAGCCCTGGTCGCCATAGACATCAACACCGGCAAATACGTCGGCAAATCCGCCCGTCTTGAGGACACGATCGTCAAGACCAACCTCGACGCGGTCCCCGAAATCGTCCGCCAGATTCGTCTTCGCGACCTCGGCGGCATCATCGTCATCGACTTCATCGACATGGACGAGCGCAAAAACCGCTTCAAAGTTCTCGCCGCCCTCGAAGAAGCCCTCAAAGCTGACCGCGCCCCAACCAAAGTCCTTCAATTCAACGACTTTGGCCTCGTCGCCATCACCCGTAAGCGCGTCAAGCAATCTCTCGAGCGGACGTTGAGCGTCCCGTGTCCCACCTGCCAGGCCACCGGCATGGTCAAGAGCCCAACCACAGTCTGCAACGAGATCTACACCGAGTTGCGCAAGATGAAGAAGCATTTTGAAGGCGCCGACGTGCTTCTCCGCGTAAACCCCGAAACCGTCAAAGTCCTCAAGTCGAACAACGCCGCCTGGCTCACCGAATTCGAGGAATTGGTCAACAAGAACATCTTGGTAAAGAGCGACGCCACCCTCCACCCCGAGCAATTCGACATTCAGGGCTAACGCTCACCACCCACCAAAACGATCAAGGCCGGAGCACCCGCTCCGGCCTTGATCGTTTAACCAATCTTCCCGCGATTCCCATTCACCGAATCACATGAATCGGAATCCCAACCTTCAAGTTTCTCCAAACTTGTTCCGTCGTATAAACCGGAGCGTTCAGCGCAATCGCCAGCGCCAGGCACGAACGATCACCCAAAGACAGTCCATACTTCTCCGTCTTCGCGATCAGGCTACCCGCAGTCTTCGCCTGGTCTGCAGTGAAGGGTTCAGGGTCAGACTCAAGCAAGAGCGTATCCTTCCAGGCCGCTTCCGGATCGTGTCCCATCTTTACAAGCTTGCCTTGCACTTCTGCCAGGTTAACCGTACTGGCGACTGCGTTGGCCATGATCTCGTCCGTCATTGTTTCTGCCCCCCGTTCCTGAAATAAGATCGCGAGGATGACGGACGCGTCGAGCACCAAGCTACTCATGCTTTGCGGCCTCGCGCCGCTCTGCGCTCAACTCCTCGGAAACCAGGGTTCCAGGCGGGGCGAGGTGCCGGACATTCCGTTGCGCTCGGCGAATACGGCTCCGCAAAGTCGAAATGCGAAGTTCGCCGTCTTCCACCCGGAAAACCACTTTGTCGCCAACGTCGATCCCTAAAGCCTCGCGAATCTGAGAAGGAATAACGATCCGGCCTTTTTCGCCGATTTGACCCCGAGCCTGAAGTTCCATGTGTCCCCTCGCTTTATGAATGACACCAGCATAAGCCAGCACTACCCTCTTCGATGGCCGATTCATCGAACCCTACCTCATTCATGCTTTGCGGCCTCACGCCTCTCCGCGCTCAACTCGTCGGCAAGGCTTACTCCGGGAGGGACAATTTGCCGTACCCACTCCTGCGCTCGCCTAAGCCGGCTCACCATCGTCGAGATGCGCACCTCTCCGTCGACTACGCGCAAATCCACTGTATCGCCCTCTGCTAATCCCACAGCTTCCCTCACCGCCGCGGGTATTGCCAGACGCCCTTTTCCTCCGGTGGGTGTCCGAGCCTTAAGTTCCGTTCGTTCCAAGACTTCCATAAATCCCACCTCCAACATCCAGTACCACCACTCTACGTCAGTGGCACATAATCTACAAGTGGGAATAATCTACAATTTCCCACCAACCACCTTCGACCCACCGCAACCTTTCCACAGCAATCCGTGTCTAAGCCATTGCCCGGATATCTGCGTAATTCCCGGACGCACTTAAGACAATTCAATTATTGAGGTTCTGACATGTCTACCCCCCGTTCGATGTCGCTCAAGCGGCGTGTCTGTTTCCTTTCCGGCGCGCCTTTTCTCCTGGCCGTCCTGGCGGCTGTTTCCGCAAACGCCCAGTCTTCACCCTCCCCCAACCCTGGCCAATCGAGCTCCACCGCCTATCAACTGGTAGCCGACAACGACCTGTCCGGCGCATCCGCCCTTCACGAAGCGACCACTTCCCTGGGTTCCGGCTCAGGCGCCGCCTCCGGTCAGTCTGACCATGGCGGCGGTCATAGCCTCTTCAGCAGTCTCGCCTTCGAGGCCGGAGGCGGATTCAACGCCCCCATCGGCAACTCCTCCAGCTACATCACCTGGGGCGGCAACTTCACCGCCGGCGCCGGACTCCACTTTTCTCGTGGAGTCTCCTTGCTGGCCGAGTACCAGTTCATCGGCGACAAGCTCCCCGGCAACCTCATTGCCGAAACCGGAGCCAACGGAGGCAACGCGCACATCTGGTCGCTCACCCTCGATCCGGTCGTCGATCTCTTTCCAAAATCCACCAACAGCGTCTACATCACCGGTGGCGGCGGCTTCTATCGCAAAGTCACCAACTTCACCGACCCTGAAGAGACCGAATACTGCGAGTACTTCTACTGTGGAATCGCAACGGAGAATGTCGTAGTAGGCCAT
>Ga0206847_10017_pt1 | contig 58362 bp, 37 predicted proteins | sample Alteio_BWOrgCont_17_FD_152880 | JGI IMG/M metagenome (GOLD analysis project Ga0206847, IMG submission 152880) | Enriched cells from forest soil in Barre Woods Harvard Forest LTER site, Petersham, Massachusetts, United States -... | ecosystem: Environmental > Terrestrial > Soil > Temperate forest >... | reverse complement strand
GGCATCGTTTTTCGTGGCGGATGCTGGGCCGGCTGCGCGCATTCTTTGGTGGATGCATACGCTGGCACAGCTGACGTTTCTGCCACTGATTCCGCACACCAAGCATCTGCACCTGGTTCTCAGTCCGGCTACGATTTTTCTGTCGCGTGGTAGCTTCGCGGATATACCAGCGCTTATTGGGGACGAGGACTTCGGGCTGGTCGCAGGAAAGGATCTGACACAGCTCGTCAGCCTTCAGACGTATTCCTGTGTGGAGTGTGGCCGGTGTACGGAGCACTGCCCTGCCGCTAACACGGGCAAGCTACTCAACCCGAAGGAAATCATTCTCGGCGTGCGCGCTTATCTTAACGATCTGGGGCCTGCTTCGGATCAGCCGCTGCTGGGCAAGTACAACTCGCAGGAAGCGGTCTTCCAGTGCACGACTTGTGGCGCTTGCGAGTTTCAATGCCCGGTTGGGATTGAGCATGTGCCGATCATTGTGGGCTTGCGGCGTGGGGCTGTTAACACTGGCGAATGGGACGATGACCATGGGGCAAAGCTTTTTCTTGCTCTGGAGCGTGGTTCGAACGCGCTTGGAATCAGCCCGGTTGAGCGCGACAAGTTTATCCAGAAGCAGGCGCTGCCGATCTTTGACGGGACGCAGGAATATTGTTTGTGGCTGGGGTGCATGGGTGGATATGACCCAAAGGGGCGCGAGATTATTGCGGATTTTGCGCGCGTGATGAATTATCTGGGCTCGAGCTATGGTGTCCTGCGCAAAGAGAAATGCACGGGTGATCCGGCGCGTCGACTGGGGAACGATCTTGTATTTCAGCAACTGGCGGAAGCCAATCTGGAGGCGCTGGCTCAAAACAAGGTCAAGAAGATCGTCAGCATCTGCCCGCACTGTGTGCGCACGATCCAGGAGGACTGGAAGGAATACGGAACGCCGCCGGAAATTGAGCACCATAGTGAGTTTCTGGCTCGGTTTGCGGACAGGCTTCCGCAGCAGGCGAAGGACGAGAGGATTGTGTTTCACGATCCTTGTTATCTGGGGCGATATCGGAATGTTTACGAGGAGCCGCGGGCTGTTGCTGCGTTAGCCGGCACTGTCGTCGAGGCTCCGCGGAATCATGAAAGAAGCTTTTGTTGCGGGGCTGGGGGCGGGCTGGCTTTTCTTGGCGAGGAAACGGGACAACGGGTGAGCCACGTTCGGGCTGCTGAACTGGTGGCGACTGGGGCGCAGACGGTGGGAACGGCTTGTCCATTTTGCAACACGATGTTTCGGGATGCGCTGGCGGCTGGCGGTGAGGCTCCGCCGCAGTTGCTGGATATTGCTCAGCTGGCTGCGCGGGGGCTGCCGGAGGGGTAGAGTGGGTGTCGGAAGTTCGTAGCGTTTGGGATCAACTGACTGGCTTGATCTGGCCTTTCGAAAGGCTGGTCTTGCGACTCCGCTGAACTACGCTTCGCTCCTGAGGAACGGGTTGGAACTAGTGGCTGAAAATGTAAGAAATGCAGCAAGTTAGCTTCCGCTTCGCGGAAATAGCAAGTTAGCGAGTTTGCGGGTTTGTTTGGCGGGTCCACTGTTCAAATCATCTGTAACTTACAATGCGAGTCAGGCTGCTCGGGATGACAGTTCACTTTTGATATAAACCTTGTGACATGACGCTATTGGCGTTCTACTGCGAGGTAGACGGCAACTGCGCCAACCAACGCCAAGGTCGCGAAGACAGGAATCAGGATCATCAAGCTTCCGCCTGAACTCAGCAGAGTGGACGCGCTGAAGGGTTCGACATGAGGGGATGCGCTTTGCGACTGGGCCATCCAGTCAAGCCAGTCAAGCCAGCGAACGCCATGGTGGGCCTGGCTGATGGCGAAGGCTGTTGCGACCAGGACTGTGATTGAGAGGGCGAACAGATATGCGCCCATGATTGGCTTGCCTACGCGTTCGACTGCGGCGTTGCGACGGCGTAATTGGGCGCGCCACCAGATGGCTCCGGCTGGGGGGAGCTTGACTTGTGCCGAGGCTGCGGCGCGGGACTGCTGGAATGCTTGAGTTACAAGCAGCAAATCGCGGCATGAACGGCAGCCGGCGAGGTGAGCGCGAAGATCGGCGGGGCAGGCGTGGGGCCAGTGGCCGTGGGACAGCAGTTGCTGGACTTCGGATTGGCGGGAGCAGGGGTGGAGTGTCATGGCTGGCTCCGGTAGGTTGCGGATGGCTCGGGATGGGCGTCCTGGTCGCTTGCATGCTGAATGTGTTGGCGCGGCGCTGTTTGTGCAGTCAGGATGCGGGCAATTTTGCGGCGGGCTCTGAACAGCAATAGGCGGATGCTGGCGCTGCCGAGGCCGGTGATCTGAGCGATTTCGCGGTGGGAGTAGCCCTCGGCGTGGGCGAGCCATAAGAGCTGGCGGTCGCGCGGACGCATTTGGGCTAGAGCAGGACCGAGGACGGCTTGCGAATCGGCTTGAGCTGAAAGGTCGGGGTTGGAGAATAACTCCTCGGGAAGTTCCTCGATGGATGCTTGAGCGGGGCGACGCCAGTAGTCGCGAAGGAGATTGGTGGCGATGCGGAAGAGATAGCGGCGGGCTGCGATTTCGCCGTCGGCCAGAGAGAACTCCGGCCGATCGGCGGTGAGGAAGCGGACAAAGCTCTCCTGCATCAGGTCGTCGGCCAGTGCTGGGTCGGCGGAGACGCGCGCAAGGTAGGCCCAGAGAGGCCGGGCTGATCGGCTGTAGAAGGCGGCGAACAGGTCGCTATCCATCGACATGTCTTCGAGTAGCGCTTCCGCGGGCAGAACTGTGCCCAGGTCTGCGACATGCGGCGCGTTGCCGGTAATCGGATTCAGGAAAACGGCTTCCCAGGGCATTGGCGCTGGCTCTCTCAACGTGCTGGCTGACATTCAGGCTCACTCCGCGTCCCTGGTGGTGAAGGAACGAGGGGTGAGGCGGTTTTGGGGGCTTTCCGGGATGAGGCCGAGGCGCGCGGCCAGAACCCAGGTGATGCCTGCTGAGATGATAAACCCAAGTCCGGGCATAAGGGCGATGGTGCCGAGGACGAGCATGGGCTCGTACATTTCGACGCGGACGTGACGGAGGAGGAAGAAGCCGATGCCGAGGAGGACGAGCACTACTCCGATTTGCAGCGGGAGCAGGACCCGGCCGATGGCGTTGGGCATGCGCTGGTCGTTTTCGAAGCCTACGGGAATGGGTGCGGCTTCGAGGAAGCGCTTGCCTGCTTCTGTTTCCATGTAGCCGGTCAGTTCCTGGTTGGAGCTGAATTTATCGATGAGGCGGCCATGGACTTCGCTTTGCAGCTTGAAGATGCGGCCCCAGCGGCGGTTTTCAAGGTACTGGCGGATGAGCCAGACTAAGGCGGCGAGGAAGCAGGCGAAGGCTACAGTGGCGGCTATGGGGCCGATTACGTCATTGGCTGTCCAACCGTCGTTGCGTGGCACCATTCCTGGCCAGACTTCGCGCTCGAGGGCTTCATCGGGGCTGCCGTCTTCTCGGTGGACATGAGTGAAGAGATAGAAGTCGGGGTTGCGGGCTACTTCAGGATGCGCGACGAGAAAGTCCGCCAGTTGGGGATTGTTGCGGCTGACGTAATCCTGATTGGAGAGCAGGGATGGGTCGTGGGCTACGACGGTTGTGAGTGTGGGGCTGAGGCGCAGGAGACGGATGAGCTGCTCCTGGGTGACGGCCAGGTCGTGGTCGCTTACCGGTGCGCTTGTGACGGTCGCTGGAGGGGCGGGTTTCGCTGGGGCTGCGACACGGGCCGGCGTGGAGGGAGCTTGCGCGATCGCAAAAGTGGTAAACAAGACTGCGGGGAGGGCCAGAGAGCTAAGAAGCCAGGGGAGGATGCGGGTAGGTTTGTGCATTTCGGGGTTTTACCTCTTGAGAAGCTGAGATGTGTCGCTTCTGCCTATACAACGAATGAGGAGATGGATTGGTTAACAATGGCAGCGGGAATGGGGGAAAGAAAGTAGACTTGGTATTGGGCGGGACGATCGGTCCACCGCGGTGTTTCCGAAGTCCATTCAAGAAACGACCGCAGATCCCCGTTCGACTGCGCTCAGGGCAGGCTTTCGACTCACCACCCCCAAACTGAAAAGCGTTTGGGGCCCCGTTCGCTCCTGATGAACGGCCTTTGAGATTTGAGGTTTCCCGCCCTTGCGATAGGAAAAATCGCAAGAACGGGGCACGGAGCATTTTTGGCGCCAATGGCTTGCGGTTCATTGCAGACGTAACTCGACGCGGCGAGTCAGGTTGCTCAGGATGACAGCGTTTATTTTGTGGGAACTTCTGGGACAGGACAGTAGCCTGTTGGGTGTGTTGGAGGAATGCGGATGAAGGCACGCTTCTCGTTTGGAAAAGGCGGGATTGACGTTTCGGTTCCTGATGGTTTCGAGAGCCGGGTGATCATGAGTCACACGGCACAGGGACTGGACGATGAGCTGGCTGCGCTGGAAGCGGCACTCGACTTCCCTATTGGCTGTGAGCCGCTGCTGAAGATTGCGGCTGGTAAGAAGACGGCGGCCATTTCTGTCTGCGACATTACGCGTCCGGCGCCGAATCGGGTGACGCTGCCGCCGCTGCTTGAGCGGTTGCATCAGGCGGGTATTCCGGTGGAGGGCGTCACGATTCTGATTGCTACTGGCTTGCATCGTGGCGCAACCGACGACGAGATTAACACCATTGTGGGGCCGGAGATTGCGGACAAGTATCGCATCGTCAGCCACGACGCGAAGACGCTCAGTGAGCATCGTCATCTGGGTTCCACGGGCCGGGGAACGCCGGTGTATATCGACGAGCGATTCATGGCGGCGGACCTGCACATCACACTTGGCTTCATTGAACAGCACTTGATGCTGGGTTTCAGCGGCGGACGCAAGCTGATTGCTCCGGGGCTGGCGGCACAGGAAACAATCAAGGTGCTGCACTCGCCCCGTTTCATGCGCGAACCGCTGGCGACGGAGGGTTCCATTGCGGAAAATCCGCTTCATGCTGAGTTGCTTGAGATTGCCCGCATGGCTCGGCACGACTTCATGCTGGACGTGACGTTGACGCAGGATCGGCGTATCTCGGGCGTGTTTGCTGGCGACGCGGTGAAGGCTCATGCGGCTGGCGTTGCGTTTGTGGAGCGGACTTGCCTGGAACGGCTGAATGAACCTGTGGATGCTGTCATCACAAGCTCTGCCGGATATCCGCTCGACCTTACCTTCTATCAATGCGTGAAAGGGATTACCGCGGCGGCACACATGGTGAAGCCGGGTGGACGGATTCTGATCGTTGCACAGTGCTCGGAGGGTGTTGGGTCTCCGGAATTTGCGCGGAGGCTTTCGGGGCTTCGAGACTTCAAGAGCTTTCTGGATGAGATTCGGAGCGCGCCGGTCGAGGTGGACCAGTGGCAGTTGGAGAAGCTGGCGCTTACAGGCGAGAAATATGAGCTTTACTTCTATACGCCTGGGGTGACGAAGGGTCAGCTTGGATTTCTGGCGACATGGGCTTATAGCAGCCTGGAAGAGGCTGTGGCGGCGGCGCTGGATGGGCTGCCGGAAGGGGCGCGGGTGGCGCTGGTGCCGGAGGGGCCGTATACGTTTGCGCGGGCGGAAGAGGGTGTGGTGGCGGGTTGAGAGGGTGTTGAAGTCGAGCGCTAAAAAAGAAAATGCGGGTCCTTCGACTCCGCTGAAGTACGCTTCGCTCAGGATGACAGTTCATTTTTCATAATTAGAAAGTGCAAATACAACAAAACAAAAACGAAGGTAAATCAAGGGAATTGGTATTGGAAGTCAAAAAGCGGAGCGACTGTGCGCTCCGCTTTTTGTTTTTGCTGGATTGGGCCTCAGTACAGGCGGAAATCTATCTCTACCTGGATCATTACTGGGACGGGGATGTGGCCGTCCTTCATGGCGGGCTTGAACTTGTATTTGCGGACCGCTTCGAGGGCTTTTTCATCGAGGCCCATGCCGAGGGCACGGACTACGCGCGGGTTCTGCGGGTTTCCCTGCGCATCGACGATGAGGGAGACGACAACTACGCCCTGATATTTGGCTCGGCGCGCTTCGTCGGAAAACTCGGCTTCAACCTGGTTGAGGGGAACGGGGCCGGAGACGCCGTTGCCTACATGGTAGAGACCGCCGCCTGCGCCGCCGCCGGTTCCTGGGCCGTAGCCGTCACCGTTTCCTGAGCCGATTCCGCCGCCGGAGCCTGTTCCTATACCGCTGCCGGAACCCTGGCCGCCGGAGATGACGCTCACGTTGGGAGACTTGGTTACGCCAAGTGTGGGCAGGGTTGGATTGTCAGGAAGCTGGATGTTGGTCTGGACGTTGATGGCCGGATCGACTGCCAGCTTGGGTTTATCCACCGTCTCGACTTGCGGAGGAGCGATGGGATTCTTTTCAATCTTGGGGAGACGGCCCTTGATGGGATCGACGATGCTGTGCTCGCCACCACCGCCGCCGCCACCGTTGGAGTCGCTGCCCTTGGGGGCTTTTGGCTGCCAGACGCTTACGTCTACGTTGGTGGCACTGAGCTTGCGCTCGTTTACGGTTTCGATAATTTTTTTGCCGACGAAGAAGATAAGCAGCAAAAGGATGGAGATGTTGACAGCGCTGGCAATGCCTATGGCCAATGGGTTTGGTTTCACCGCCATCCGGTCCGGAACCGGGATTGGCGTCGAGGTCAGTTCCAGAGGTGGCAGATGGGGCGGAAAGAACACGTCCCGAATGCTCTCGTAGAGTCCGGTCCAGATGGGCTTCTCTTCAAATGCCTTGCCGAGAAAGCCGTCGAATTCGTGCCCGCTTGTCAAGGCAGCGGCCTGGGATTCGGTGTCTGACATAGGTGTTTCGTTTTCCATGGTTGTTGTTGCGCCGTTCGTTTCAGGCTGGGAGGGCAGGTTGGTTTCCGCCGTTCCTAACCCATCATCCTATTATGCTCGACTCGGGGCGTGCTTGTCTTGGGGGAATCTGTTACGGCACTGCAAAAACCGCACCAGAACTCCGAACCTTCATATTTCAGTTCGCAGTCGGCTCCCATAATCAATAGACGAGTTAGCGTGTGGTTTGTTACCGGAAATTTCATCGCCCCTCCATTTACACTGGATACTGAACAAGTTCGCACTGTCCCAGGGAGAATCGATGTCCTCAGCGCCCGAGTTGAAGGCGACATTAACATTGCCTCAAACGGCCTTTCCGATGAAGGCCAATCTGCCACAGAATGAGCCACTTCGGCTGGCTCGCTGGGCCTCGTTACGTCTTTATGATGAGCTTCGCAAAGCTGGCGTTGGCCGGCCGGCTTACATTCTTCACGACGGGCCGCCTTACGCCAACGGACCGCTGCACCTGGGCCATGCGCTGAACAAGGGTTTGAAGGATTTTGTAGTCAAGTCGAAAACCATGGCCGGGTTTGACTCGCCGTATGTGCCGGGTTTCGATTGCCATGGCTTGCCGATCGAGATCAAGGTGGATGAGCAGCTTGGCCGGAAGAAGCTGGAATTGCCTGCGGCGGCGGTACTGGACGCTTGCCGGGCCTACGCGCAGAAATACGTGGATCTGCAGACTTCCCAGTTTGAACGCCTGGGCTGCTTTGGGCGCTGGGATAAGCCTTACAAGACCATGGCGCGAGATTATGAGGCTAAGACGCTGGAGGCTTTTTACGGCTTTCTGGAAAAGGGGTTCGTTTATCGCGGATTGAAGCCGGTTTACTGGTGTATCCACGACCGGACGGCGCTGGCGGAGGCTGAGGTGGAGTACGAGATGCACACCAGCCCTTCAGTTTATGTGCGGTATCGACTGACTTCAGATGCGGGGGCGATTGCGCCGGCGCTGGAGGGTCGCGAGGTTTACACGATCATCTGGACGACGACGCCTTGGACGCTGCCAGCATCAATGGCTGTGGCATTTCATCCGGATTTTGAGTATGTGGCACTGCAGGCTGGAGATGCGGCGGACGCGCCGGTTTATATTGTGGCGGCGGAATTAGCTGCGCAAGTGGCTGCGGCTTGCACGCTGGGGGAGACGGTTGAACTGGCGCGCTTCAAAGGCGCGGTGCTGGATCGGGTGACGTTCAAGCATCCGTTTCTGGATCGAAGCGTGCTGGGCGTGCTGGCTAATTATGTGACTGCGGATACCGGGACGGGGGCTGTTCATACTGCGCCTTCGCATGGCGCTGAGGACTTCTACACGGGACAGCGTTACGGGCTGGATGCGACTACGCGCGTGGATGCAACGGGACACATTCATGTGGACGAGAGCGTGTGGAAGGGTGAGGCTGCGCCGCCGTTTGAAGGCAAGAAGGTTTGGGCGGCGAACCCGATCATTGTGGCGATGCTTGAGGAGTCTGGTGCGCTGCTGGCTACTGCCGATTTGAACCATTCTTATCCGCATTGCTGGCGCTGCCACAGGCCGGTGATCTTTCGCGCTACGGAGCAGTGGTTTATCGGGCTTGAGACCGAGGTGGAGCGGGAAGACGGGTCGAAGACTACGTTTCGCCAGCTCTCGATTGAAGAGATTGACAAGGTGGTGTGGGACCCGAGCTGGGGCAAGGAGCGCATCACGAACATGATTGCGACGCGGCCGGACTGGTGCATCAGCAGGCAGCGGATCTGGGGCGTGCCGATTGCTGTTTTTCTGTGCGAGGGGTGCAATCAGCCGGTGCTGGATGCTGCGCTGAATCGAAGGATCGTGGGACTGTTTGAGAACGAGGGCGCCGAGGCATGGCATAGCGCGGCGACTGATGGGCTGCTGGCTGATGATGCTGCTTGCGCGCATTGTGGAGGGAAGAAATTTCGCAAGGAAACGGACATTCTGGATGTGTGGTTCGACTCGGGAACGAGCTGGTTCGCAGTGGCTGAATCCGATCCGGATTTGAAGGATGCTTATACGGCGTTTCAGAACAACGAGGGTGTGCCGGTGCTGTATCTGGAGGGCGGAGATCAGCATCGCGGATGGTTTCATTCATCGCTGCTGACTTCAGTGGCGCTGCGAGGGCGTGCGCCTTATTCGCATGTGTCGACGGCAGGATGGACGCTGGACGAGCAGGGGCGGGCGATGTCGAAATCGCTGGGAAATGGGGTCGATCCGGTAGACATTGCGAACCGACTGGGTGGGGAGATTGTGCGGCTGTGGGTGGCTTCAATCGACTTCAGAGAGGATATGGCGGCTAGCGAGAACCTGATGCAGCGGTGTGCGGATATTTATCGCAAGCTGCGGAATACTTTCAAGATTCTTCTCGGTAACCTCAACGGCTTCGATCCCGTTCGCGATCGCGTTTCCGAAGGCGAGCTTCTTCCGCTCGACCGGTATATGCTGGCCCGCACTCGAGAACTCACTGAGAAAGTCCTCGCCTGGTACGCCGCCTTCGAGTTCCACCGCGTTTACCACGCCGTCAATGATTTTGCGGTCGTCGACCTGAGCAACTTCTACATCGATGTGCTGAAGGACCGCATGTACACCTTCGCGCCCACCAGCCATTCGCGGCGGTCGGCGCAGACCGTGCTGTGGCAAATCGCCGAAGCACTGGCGCGCCTTGTCGCGCCCATCCTCAGCTTCACCGCCGACGAGGTTTGGGATTATCTGCCAGCTCTTGAAGGACGCGAAGCCAGCGTCCATCTAGCGCAATTTCCCAAGCCGGAAGAAGTTTTCTCCGGCAACGCAACGGCGCTGATAAGACAGTGGAAACTTGCTTTCGTCATCCGCGAGTCGGTTCTCAGGACGCTGGAAGAGTTCCGCCAGGATAAGAAAATTGGTAAGGCCCTCGATGCAGACGTGCTGATCTACGCCGACGACAAGATGTTCCCATACCTTCGTCATGATACTTGCGGCGATAACCTGAAGGAATTTCTGAACGTGTCGAAGGTAAATGTAAATCTCCACCCGAATCCAGACGCAGTCATTGATCCGGCTGAAAGCACTCTTGTGCCGACCGGAATTGTCGGGCTTCGTGTCTACATCTGCCCCGCCAGCGGATCGAAGTGCGCGCGGTGCTGGAACTTTATGCCTGAGGTTTCTAACTACGGGATCTGGGAGAATGTTTGCACTCGCTGCCATGGGGCGCTTACGGAGATGGGGATTGAGCCGCCTCAGGCTGACGCTGGGGAGCCGGCTTAGGGGAGCTTCGGCATTCTCTCACTCCTTCCCTACGGGACGGAGTCGTGGGGGCGGATTGGATACCCCGGGTTTCACCCGGGGCTATTATCACCTTCTCCCTCTGGGAGAGGTAGCCGTGCCACAGCGAGTTTCATCGATCGTTGGGTAAGTACCAACGGTGGATGACTACTGGACGGAGTCGTAGGGGGCTGGATGCATACCCCGGGTTTCACCCGGGGCTATTATCACCTTCTCCCTCCGGGAGAGATGCCCGTGCCACTGCGAGCTTCATCGGTCTGTGGGTAAGTGCCACTGCAAGTTTCATCGGTCTGTGGGTAAGTGCCAACGGCGGATGATTGTGAGTAAGTTTAACGAATCGGCTTCTGGTCGGGTGTCCCAATGCTGGGAAGATCATGGCCGTCCAGCAAATCGAATGATTCAGAGGTTTCATTGTGAGTATTGGAATTCCGAAGCGTCTGCCGTGGTTGCTGGTTATTTCGGCGCTGATTATTCTTGCGGATCGCGTTACTAAGAAATGGGTGGAGGCGCGGATTCCGCTGGGCGGGGCGATTCCGGTGATTCCGCATGTTCTGCGGATAACGCATTGGACCAATGAGGGCGCTGCGTTTTCGATGTTTGCCGAATCGGCTTCGCCACACCTGGTGCGTTGGATGCTGGTGGGGTTCTCACTGATTGCGGCGGTGGTTGTGCTGGTGGCGATGGTGCGGCTGGGCAGTGCGTTCACGCTGACTACGGTTGCGCTGGCGCTGGTGTTTGCGGGGGCGTTGGGGAATGTACACGACCGGATTCTTTATGGGTCGGTGGTGGATTTTATTGAGGTGCATATTTTCAGCTATCACTGGCCGGACTTTAATGTTGCGGATAGCTCGATTGTGACGGGGGCTTGTTTGCTGCTGCTGGATTCGCTTTGGCCGAGGAAGACGCAAGCAGCTGAAGCAGAGCTGCAAGCTTGACTGGTTTTGAAAAACCTTGCCTCAGGGGCTAAACAGGCTGCGGAAAAAGGGGTGGTTGAGAGCGAAGCCCTCTCCGAAGTTTGGCAGGGGCTAAAGCCCAACGTTGATTTGATAGGCTTTGTCGGCCCGACTAAAGTCGTGCCCTTTTACAAAGCCTTTGAAATTGGCGGATGAATGAGTTTTTTTGCGCAGCCTGTAAAGCCCGCAGTTTTCTTTGCACCTCTGTGGCACGACTGAAGTCGTGCCCTGTTACAGAGCCTTCGAAAATTGATGCTTGTTCGAGTTTTCCGCGGCCTGAAAGGCTCGCAATTTCGAACCATGTTTCGGCAGCCTTCGACTCGACTCAGAGCTGGCTATTGAAGTCGTGCCTTGACATACAGCAGGTTGACGAAACGAACTCTGAGCGACCGAATGTTTGCATGGAACTCATCCGGTCGTCAGTGCGTAATTCATGCTATCGGTTTGCTGACCTACAATGTCTAAGGCACAGAAGTTGTTGCGATGATAGGCGCTGAGGTTTGAGCGACCTGATCCGTTATACGCAGAAAACATGGAATCAATCCATAGCTCTAACACTTACTCCAACCTTTTGAGGTATTCATGAAGTTTCGTTTTTCTCCCCCGTCGTTTTGTGCTGCTTTTGCATTTGTGGCTGTTGTGCTTGGCCTTTTCATTGGGGCGGTTCGCCCGGCAAGCGCGCAGCGTCTTTCCTCAACCGTTCGGCCAGAGCACTATACGCTGACGCTTACGCCTGACCTCAAGGCTGCGACGTTCTCCGGTGTTGAGAATATCGAGGTTACGCTGGCTGAGGCGGCTAATGCGATCACGCTGAACTCGGCGGAGATTGAGTTCCAGTCCGTTACGGTTACGGCTGGCGGGAAGCAGCAGACTGCAACTGTGGCTTCCGACAAGGATAAGGAGCAGACTACTTTTACTTTCGCGGAGAAGTTGCCGGCGGGCAAGGCTACTCTGGCGATCAGCTATACGGGGATATTGAACAACGAATTGCGCGGGTTCTATCTCTCGAAGACGGCGAAGCGAAATTATGCTGTGACGCAGTTTGAATCAACGGATGCGCGGCGGGCTTTTCCATCGTTTGACGAGCCGGCGTTCAAGGCTACTTACGACGTTTCGCTGGTGATTGACAGCGGGGATACAGGCATTTCAAACGGGCCTATTATTGCTGACACGCCGGGGCCGGGCGAAGGCAAACATACGCTGAAATTTCTGACTACGCCGAAGATGTCGACTTACCTGGTGGCATTTCTGGTGGGCGATTTCCAATGCAGTGAAGGCGAAGTGGACGGCGTGAAGATCCGCGGCTGCGCTACTCCGGATAAGGTTGCGCTGACGCCGTATAGCGTGGATGTGGCGAAATTTGTACTTCATTACTACGACACTTATTTTGGGATTCCTTATCCGCTGAAGAAGCTGGATTTGATTGCGCTGCCGGACTTTGAGGCTGGGGCGATGGAAAACTTTGGCGCGATTACCTACCGCGAGACTGCGATGCTGATCGATCCGAAGACGGCTTCAGTGGGCGCTAAAAAGGAAGTGGCGCTGGTGATTGCGCATGAGATGGCGCACCAGTGGTTTGGCGATCTGGTGACGATGCAGTGGTGGGACAACATTTGGCTGAACGAGGGCTTTGCGACCTGGATGGAAAACAAGCCGGTGGCGGCGATGCATCCGGAATGGGACATTGACCAGGTGGTTGCGGGCGATGAGGATGGAACGCTTGGCCTTGATGCGCAGCCGACTACGCGGGCGATTCGCGCAAAGGCGGAGACACGCGAAGAGATTGAACAGATGTTCGACGGCATCTCCTACGGCAAGGCGGGCGCTGTGTTGCTGGCGGTGGAGAATTATCTTGGGCCGGAGACTTTCCGCAAGGGCGTTCACGCTTACCTTTCGTCGCATCTTTATTCGAACGCAACGGCGGAAGACTTCTGGGGCGCGCAGACGGCTACGAGCCACAAGCCTGTGGACAAGATCATGGAGTCGCTGGTGGCACAGCCGGGCGAGCCGCTCATCACGTTTGGCGAGCCTGCTGGCGGGAAGGTTTCTGTTTCGCAGAGACGCTTTTTCCTGAGCCCATCGATACAACCGGACGCGGCGCAGAAATGGACGATTCCGGTGTGCTTCAAGACGGGCACGGACAAGCAGGAGTGCGAAGTGCTGGCGCCGGGAGACACTACTTTAAAGGTGCCGGCATCAGGTCTCTTTTTTGCGAACGCAGGAGGTAAGGGATACTATCGCAGCGCCTATCCGGCCAATGTTTATGCGGCTCTGGCGGCCAACGCTGAGACTGGCCTTAGTCCTACGGAACGGATCAGCCTGATAGGCGACGAATGGGCTCAGGTGCATGCCAACAAGGCTACGGTGGGCGACTACCTGAACCTGGTTACGGCTCTCAAAGCCGATCCGAGCGCCGAAGTGCTGGGCAATGCATCCGACGGAATCAACGCGATCTATGAACGGGTTGCATCGACGCCTGAGGAACGTGCTGCTATTGGAGCATGGGTGCGGGCGACATTTTCGCCGGAGTATGCAAAGCTGCCGCCGCCTTCGGATAGCGATTCCCCCAACACACGTGAGTTGCGCGCGCATTTTTTGGGGACGCTTGGTTACTACGCGAAGGATCCCGCAGTGCTGGCGCAGGCCCGCGAGATCACAGAGAAATATCTGACCGATCCAGGCTCGGTGGACGCGACGCTGGGTCAGACGGCACTCAGTATCGCTGCCCGGAATGGGGATGCTGCGCTGTTCGATCAATTGCAGAAGGTGGCTGAGACGTCGACGAATCCGGAGTTTCAGGTGGGCGCACTGCGACTGCTTGCCCAGTTTGAAGATCCGGCGCTGGTGCAGCGTTCACTGGATTACGCGGCTTCAAACAAGGTGCGGAATCAGGATGCGCTGATCCAGTTTGCGATTGCGCTACAGATCGATGCGACACGCGATCAGGCCTGGAAATATATCAAGGGCCATTGGGACACTGTTAAGACTTTGCTGACGCCGGAACTAGGCGGTGAACTGGTGGGCTCCACGGGCGCGTTCTGCTCGGTTGAGGCACGGGAGGATGTGAAGGCGTTTTTCGCGGAGCACAAGGTTCCATCCGCGGATCGCTCGCTGAAACACTCCATTGAAAACATTGATGGGTGTATTGAATTGAGGGCGCTGCAGGAGCCTAATCTGAAGCAGTGGATTGGATCGCAATCGAAGATGTAGTGGGGCTTGGAAAGTGGGAAAACGAATGGCCGTCCGGTGATTGCTGGATGGCCATTTGTTTGTGGGGATGACCTTGGAGTTCTTGTGAGATTTGGTTCGAAGCCCGTCCGTGGCTAAAGAGCCTGCGGAAAAAGGCGCGTTTGAGAGCAAAATCCAACCCAGAGTTTTGCAGGGGCTGAAGCCCGACATTGATTTGATAGGCTTTATTGGCCTGACTGAAGTCATGCCCTTTTACAAAGCCTTCCAGATTCGCCGTTTGATTGAGTTTTTCCGCAGCCTGTAAAGCCAGCGTCAATCTTGGTAGTTTACTGCGGGGGTTGAAACCCCCGCCTCCCTCCGTTTGGATTCCTTCCGTAACGAGCGAATGTGACTTGCATTACCAGGCTATTTCGGCTGGGAGGAATTCTGCGAAGAGATCGTCGTAGTAGGGCTTGATGGCTTTTAGATCAGGTTTGGCGTGGCCTTTTGAGTAGAGGTCGTATTGGTTGAACTTCAACACCCAGTCCATCATTGCGCGATCCTGATCGTTGGCAAGATGGTCGTATGCGCCATGGCGATGCCACGGATAGAAGGAGTGAAAGCGCAGCATATAGAGCGCCTCGATGGGCATGTAGGGCTTCATTACTTCTGCAATGTAGCCGTCGTGGCCGAAGGACATGTGTACATTTTCGAGGCCGCAGTTGGGGGCATAGATTCCAAATTTGGTTTGGTACTCGGACACGAGCCGGTCCGGGTTGAGAGCGAAGTATTCGGGGAACACGATTGCCTTGGACCAGGCGCAGCCCACGGGAAATGTATCGCCGACAACGCCCCATTGCGGCTCGCCATAGAGGCATAGACATTTCCCCAGATCGTGCAGGAAGCCGGTCAGCACCATCCAGCGCGGTTGATTGTCGCGGCGCATTGCCTCTGACGTTTGGAGCAGATGCTCGATCTGCGTGAGGTCGGTGTCTGGATCGCTGTCGTCAACCAGCGTGTTGAGGAATTCAGCGGCTTCCCAGATGGTTTTCATGCCCTTGTTGAGGGTGAAATACTGCTTCTCTTTTTCAAGGACGTAGGCGACGGTTTGCCCTTCATGGTTTTGGCGGTAGAACTCGGCGACACCGGGCGTGGCGGTGGCATCGTAGACGCGAAACTCCTGCTCCGACTTGCCTTCGCGGTAACGGCCTTCGATGAAGTCGTCCCACTGGTCTATGTGTTCGAGGGGTTGCGAGGGATGAAGGGTTGCGCTCATGGGTTCTCCTTGCTGGGGGCGTGCGGAGATAACGCTTGCGCTTTTTTTACCAGACGCGGAGGGGGTAGGCAAGTTAATTCCCTATCGTGTTTTGATGAGACGGTGGAAATTTCCACAACCTACGAAGAATTTCGTTGACAATTACGAAGTGCTTCGTATAACGTGAAAAACATCATGACGAAGAACAGCAACTCGCTGCCACGACCAACTGAATCCGAGCTTGAGCTGCTGCGCATTCTATGGGACAAGCAGCCGGCGACGGTGCGGGAGATTTATGACGCGCTGAATATGGAGCGGGCTTCCGGCTACACGACTGTGCTGAAGCTGCTGCAGATTATGACGGCCAAGGGACTGGTGGTGCGCGATGAAGCTAATCGTGCGCATGTCTACCGCTCCGCGATAAGTCAGGATGCAATGCAAAGCAAGATTCTGAAGGATCTGAGCGTGCGTTTGTTCTCAGGCTCGGCGACGCAACTCGCGCTTCATGCACTGGCTATGGAGCCTGCAAGCGATGCGGAGCTGGATGAGATTCGCGCACTACTGATGAGAAACAGTTCCGTTCGTTCGAATGGAACCACGGAAACCGCGGTAACTCGCTCACGCGAAATGAAAGGTTGAGCTATGACTCCTACTGTGCAAGCCATCGCCTGGACGTTGATTCATTTTTGCTGGCAAGGGGCTCTGATTGCCGCGGTGTATCGCGGTGTGAGCCTGGTGACGGCGCGCTGCTCGAGTAATGCGCGGTATCTGCTGGCGCTTTGCGCGTTGATGACGATGCTGGCGGCGTCGGTGGGGACATTCGCGTATGAGATGCGGTCGGACGGATCTACCGCGGCTGGTTCAACGGCCTACAAGAGGCTGGCTGGCGGCGACGTTGCGCCTGTCACGACGCATGTAGCGGGGGGATCGCAGGTTAATACATCCGATCGTATCCATTTGATGAGCAGCTTGCCGGCATTGCCAGCGCTGCCATTGCAGGTGGTGCGTGTGATTGACGGAATTTGGCTTTTGGGTGTGCTGGTGCTGGCGCTTCGCAGTCTGGGAGGGTGGTGGCTTATTCAGCGTCTGCGTACGACGGCTACCGAAGAGGCTTCGGCTGCGGTGCGGCAAAGCTTGCGGCGCATCTCAAACGCGCTGGGGGTTTCTAAGCCGGTGATGCTGCGGGTTTCAAGCGCGATTGCGGGACCGGTTACGGTTGGAGCCTTGCGCGCGCTGGTGCTGTTGCCACTATCGGCTGCTACTTCGCTGGGCCCGGAGGAACTTGAAGTTGTGCTGGCTCACGAACTGGCACATGTGCGTCGCGCGGACTTCTTCTGGAACCTGGTTCAGACGTTTGTGGAGACGCTATTTTTCTTTCATCCCGCGGTATGGTGGTTGGGCGCCCGCATCCGGCACGAACGGGAATTGTGCTGTGACGACATGGCTCTGAGCGTGTGTCCCGATGCGGTGGTTTACGCAAATGCTTTGTTCCGGCTGGAACAGCAGCGGTCTCGTCAATTGCAGCTCGCGATGGCACTGGATGGGCATCAGCCGGCGCGGACGTTGCGGATGCGCATTGCGCGGATTCTGGGTGAGCCTGTGAGCGAGGGCATGAACCGTGGGCCGTTTTCTCTGGCTGCGGCTGCTGCTGTTCTGGTGGTGCTGCTGTTGCCTGTTCCGCAGGTGCTGGCTAGTTTGAAACCTGCTCCGAAGGCCGTACCAGCTCAGGTTGTGGTGTCCGCTCCGGTGAATGTTTCAAAGCTGGCAGTGAGCGTTGCGCCTGTGCCGGCACCGCATGTTGCGGCAGCTGTGGCCACGTCGGTTGAAGTGCATGCGGCGACGATTGGGGCGCTTGAGGCATCGCCGGGGCCGCAAAACAGTACGACGGAAAGCAGCGGCGAAAAGGGTAACTATATTGACCGGATGAAGGCAGCCGGCTATGACGTGGACCTGGACAAGATGATTGCGATGAAGATTCAGGATGTGACGCCGGAGTATGCGGCGGCTATGGGACAACTTGGATTTGGGAAGCTCTCCGCGGACGATCTGGTCGCATGCAAGGTTCAGGGAGTGACGCCTGAATATATCGCCAACCTGAAGAAGGGCGGCATTGAAGTGAAGTCCATTCAAGATGCTATTTCTTATCGGATCTTCGATGTGTCGCCGGAGCTTATTGCGGAAATGAAGGCGGCGGGATACGGTGGGCTTTCTTCAGAGCAGGTGCTGGCAATGCGGGTTCAAGGGGTGACGCCGGAGTATGCTCGCTCGATCGCGCAGCAGTTCCCTGGTGCGACGGCAGACGACCTGGTGAAGACGCGGATCTTCAATATCGACGCGGCTTTCATTGAGTTGGCGAAGAAGCATGGGTTTACTGGGCTATCTCTGGACAAGCTTGTCAAATTGCGAATTTCTGGGCTTCTGGACGACGAATCCGACAAAAAGTAATACGACTTCAAGAACTTAGAACTCACTCTTGCGCCGCTGATGTGGTGACAGGAGAGCCTCGCGAACTTGAGAGCTGAGACGGGAGATTTCAATGATGAAGATGAGCCAATTTGTTTTGATGGGTGTGTTCGCGAGTTCGGCTATTGCGGTTTCGGCGGCGAGCCTTGAGCCTATTCGGCAGAGTTGCACGGTGAGCATTGGCGACAAGGCGGGAACGCTGCGGTTGGAGACGGATAATGGGCAGTGCGAAGGACGCAAACACTGCGGGACTAACATGAGCGATGTGCCGCTGAATCGATTGACGGGGTTTTCCGTGGCGGACTTAGCGCAGGCGGGCGCGCACTTGGCGGCTACGCTGGCTGCGGAGGCTGGGACGTTTACTTGCTCGGGGGCGGTGAAGGACAACGAGCTGCATGGCAATTCGGTTTTCACGCCGGATGCGGGATTTGTGACGCGGATGGAGAGGATGGGGTTCAGCGGATTCGACTCTGAAAAGCTGGAGGCTTATACGCTGCTTGATGTGAGGAGTGACTGGGCGCAATCGCTGAAAGAGTTGGGCATTCACGGGCTGGATGCGGATAATCTTGTGGCTCTGCGCGTATTCAATGTGGACCCGGCTTACGTTCACAGCATCACGGGGCTGGGGTACGCGCTGCCTGACGCGGATCAACTGATTTCCCTTCGCGTGCAGGGGGTGAATGCGGAGGAAGTGACGCAGATTCGGGCGCTGGGGTATGAACCGACTATTGATCAGCTGGTTCAGATTCGGATCTTCAAAATTACTCCGGAGTTTATTCATCGGATGCAGGCGCGGGGGTTCAAGAATCTTACGATCGATAAGCTGGTGCAGATTCGAATATTCAAGCTGGCGGATTGAGTTGAGGATTTCCGCGGTTGGGAGTCCGGTGGCTTCCGGTAGAATGGCTCCAGTTGGCAGGAGCTTTGCATGCGAGTTTCCCGAGGGATTGCGAGTGTGTGCTTATGCGCCTGTCTGGGCTTGATGGCGCAAGCGCATGGTCAGGGGCCTGCTGCGAAACTGCTGCGGAAGGAGCCCGTTATGACTCGCCATGCTGAAGGAACATTCGACGTAAAGATGACGCCGCTGACCGCGGATGAAGGTACTACAGGGACATCGATCGGCCGCTATGCGATAGACAAGCAGTTCCACGGCGACCTGGATGGAACGAGCAAAGGGGAGATGCTTGGCTCGGGCGATCCGGCGAAAGGGAGCGCCGGTTACGTTGCGATTGAGCATGTGACGGGGACGCTTCAGGGGCACAGCGGCTCATTTGCATTGCAGCACTTTGGCACTATGGACGGAAGCGGATTCAAGCTTACGGTGGGGGTTGTGCCTGGATCAGGGACTGGGGAGCTCGCGGGGATTGCGGGGACGCTTAATATTGTCATTGCTGCCGGCAAGCATTCCTATACGTTCGATTACACGCTGCCTGCGGCGCCGGCACAATAATCCATAACGGCGGGATTCGATAACATAATTACATGCTTCAATTCCCTGCCGGACAGACACTGCTTATCGATGCGGACGATACGTTGTGGGAGAACAACGTTTATTTCGAGCGCGCTATTGCCGCTTTCATCAGCTATCTGGATCACAAAGAACATTCGCCATCGGAAGTGCGGCAGGCGCTGAATGCGCAGGAGCGCGAGACGATTCTGGCGCACGGGTATGGGCTCACAAGCTTTACACGATCGCTGGTGGCTACCTATGAACGGCTGAGCCCGGATGCAGCGACTGAGCACAATATCAAGCGGGTGCGCAGCTTTGCGCGGTCTATTGCCGAGCAGGAGATTGAATTGCTGCCTGGGGTGGAGGAGACTCTGGCTGAGTTGGCGACGCGGCATCGGCTGATTCTGATGACCAAGGGCGATCAGGCTGAGCAAGCGGATAAGCTGGCGCGGTCGGGGCTGGCTCAGTATTTTTCCTCGGTGGAAATTGTGGCGGAGAAAGATCCTGCGACTTATCGCGAGGTAATGCGGAGGCGCGAGCTCACTTTGGGCACAACCTGGATGATTGGAAACAGCATCAAAAGCGACGTTAACCCGGCTCTTGCGGCTGGGCTGCATGCGGTGTTTTTGTTCCATAAGGACACATGGGTGCTGGAGCATGCGGCTATTGATTCGGCGCCTCAAGGACAGCACTTACTTGAGCTGGATTCGTTTGCTAAACTTAGCGCTGTCTTTTAGGGAGGGTTCAATCAAGTTGCGTAGGGGAATTTTCGAGAAGGATGCGGGCATTCCCTCAGGGGCTGAAGCCCAGGAGTTTTTCAGCGTTGGGTGGCACGGCTGAAGCCATGCCCTTTCAAGGCAGCGAACTTCCAACTGAATCATGGGTTCTTCAAAGCAGCGAGGTTTAATGATGGAGCAGCCGGCAATTATGCCTGAGGCTGAGGTACGAAAAGTCTATCCCGCTCCACCGAACGTACACTGGGGTGTGCTGTTTGGGGCGCAGATTGTGATTGCGATTGTGGCGTGTTATCTGGTTCCCAGGGCTTATTGGAGCCTGGTGTGGAACCTGGTGTTCGATGCCTGGGCTTTATATATTTGTTTATGGATTAACAAGCTCGAACCGGGAACGATGAGCATTTACTGGTGTACGGGGTTCGTGGCGCTGCAAATTGCGTTTAACGCGCCGGGGGCTCCGGTTCCGGCCACTAAAGGGATCACTATTTTTGCGGCTTCGCTGGCGCTGATCTGCATTGTGATGTGGATCGTAACTATTTATTTGATTCGCGCGGAGCTTCACTTTCACTATAACCAGCGGGAGCCTGTTGGGCTTTATCTGGGCGGAGTGATGACGTTTTTCTTTTCGTTCCTTTATTTTCAATATCATCTTTATAAGATTGCGCAGTTGAGGGAACGGTATGGGGATCGGCCGTTTTATTATCAGGGCGGGCCGCCGGCTTCAGATGTGGAGGCTTAAAAGGCCTGGAGATACCTCTGAGGGCCGGAAGGTCCTCAGAACTGCCGGCCTGGAGACCGGCGCTACGATTGCCGGCGCCCTGTGAGAAATGCTGGGTGGCTATTTTTTCCGTCGGAATTTGCGCATCCAATCAACGGGGACGTTTCGTAGCGATCCCGAATCGAATGAAAAAGAATAGGACGCGGGCGCTCGGAATCTATGGCTGCACGGATCGAAGACTATGCCTTGATTGGCGATTGTGAGACTGCCGCGCTGGTGGACAGGAATGGGTCCATCGATTGGTTGTGCTGGCCGGATTTTTCTTCGGATGCTTGCTTTGCGGCGCTGTTGGGGACGGAAGAAAACGGGTACTGGAAGATTACGCCGGCTAAAGGAAAATGGAAGACTACGCGGCGCTATCGACCACACACGCTGATTCTTGAAACTACATTTGAACATGCGGATGGATCGTTTCGGCTCATCGATTTTATGCCGGTTCGACAGCGAAACTCTGACATTGTTCGCATAGTGGAAGGTATCCGCGGGAAAGTTGCCGTGCGCATGGAACTGGCATTGCGTTTTGACTACGGCAGAACTGTACCGTGGGTTACGCATATCAAAGATGGTGTGCGCGCGGTTGCCGGGCCGAACCTGGCTGTTCTGCGAGCTTCAGTTCCGACGTGCGGAGAGAATCTGAAAACAGTTGCGGACTTCACCGTAAGCAAGGGCGAGCGCGTAAGCTTTTCGCTGAGCTACGGGCTCTCTTACAAGCCGAATCCACGGAAGATCGATCCTGCGAAGACTCTCAAGGATTGCGAAATGCGCTGGGGCCGGTGGGCGAAGCGCCTCAAGTACAAAGGCAAACATCGAGATGCGATTGAGCGCTCGCTGATAACGCTGCGAGGGTTGATCTATAGGCCGACGGGCGGAGTGGTGGCGTCGGTGACGACTTCCCTGCCCGAGGAAATTGGAGGCGTGCGTAACTGGGACTATCGTCTTTGCTGGCTGCGCGACACTACGTTCACCTTGCTGGCGCTGGCGAATGGCGGCTATTTCAACGAAGCAGTTGCGTGGCAGGACTGGCTGCTCCGCGCGCTAGCGGGAAGTCCGGAACAAGTGCAGATTATGTATGGCCTGAAGGGCGAACGGCAGCTTTTGGAACGGGAGGTTGGATGGCTCCCGGGATACGAAAACTCAAAGCCGGTGCGTGTGGGGAATGCGGCTTCAGAGCAAGTGCAACTGGATATTTATGGCGAGGTGCTGGATTGCTTTTACCATGCGCAACAAAGCATGGGCAGGCATGCCAAAGATGATTTTCGAGTGATGATTTCGCTGCTGGAACATCTGGAGACGATCTGGCATGAGCCGGATGAAGGAATCTGGGAGACTCGCGGAGGACCGCAGCAGTTCACCCATTCGAAGATGATGGCGTGGGTGGCGTTCGATCGGGCGGTATTGCTGGCGGAGCAGTTGCATTATGACGCACCGATTCAAAAGTGGAGGAAGATTCGGGACGCGATTCATGCGGAGATTTGTGCTCGGGCCTTCAGCGAAACGAAGAACAGCTTTGTGCAGGCCTATGGGTCGGAGCAACTGGATGCCGCGCTGCTGCTGATGCCGATGGTGGGATTTCTGCCCGGAAGCGATCCACGCGTTAAGGGGACGGTGGAGGCGATTGAGCGCGAACTTATGCCGGCGGGTTTGGTGATGCGGTACAACACGGCGAAGGTGGAGGACGGACTGCCTCCGGGCGAAGGAGTGTTTCTGGCTTGCAGCTTCTGGATGGTGAGCAGCCTGAAGGCTATTGGCCGCGTGAAGGATGCGAAGGTGTTATTTGAGCGGCTGCTGAAGCTGCGCAATGACCTGGGGCTGCTTTCGGAGGAATACGATGTGGCGCGGAAACGGCTGGTGGGGAATTTTCCGCAGGCCTTCTCGCATATTGCGCTGGTGAATGCGGCATTCGATCTGGCGGACGGGAAGCATGTACGCGGTCGTGGTCATCGGGATGGGCATGCAAAGTCGCGAAAGGCTCGCGGTGGCGGGGCACGATAAGATATTTTCAACATCTTGCATTTTGTTGGCGACTGAACAGGCTGCGGAAGAGGGCGTTCATTTAATTGAATTGTGCCAAAAGAATACCTCGGGGGCTAAAGCCCCACTAACTCAGCTGGCCTTTTTGCTGGGGATAAATCCCCAGCGTACCGCCCGATTGAGTTTGTCGTTGCTCTGTTGAAGGAGATCCTTGTTGGAGTCTGTAAGTCTCACTAGCATTCAGACGGCGCGAGCGCGAATTGCTGACAGCATTCATGTGTCGCCTTGTCAGCTTTCGCATCACCTGTCGGAATTGACGGGACTGCCGCTGCATTTGAAGCTTGAGAATCTGCAACGGACGGGATCATTCAAAGAGCGGGGCGCGTTGAACAAGCTGCTGACTTTGAGCGAGACCGAGCGGAAGCGTGGAGTGATTGCGGCCAGCGCGGGCAACCATGCACAGGGGGTTGCCTTCCATGCGACGGCTCGGGGCATTCGCGCGCAGATTGTGATGCCTCTGGCGACGCCACAGATCAAGGTTGCCGCTACGCGGGGATATGGGGCCGAAGTGATTCTATTTGGCGCCAGCTATGACGAGGCATGCGAAGAAGCGATGCGCCGCCGTGTGGTGGAGGGGCGGACGTTCATCCATCCGTTTGACGATGCGGAAGTGATCTCAGGCCAGGGGACGATTGGGCTGGAATTGCTGGAGCAGGTGCCGGACATTGAGGCCGTGGTAGTTCCGATTGGTGGTGGTGGGCTGATTGGCGGCGTGGCTTGCGCGCTGAAGGAGACCAATCCTAAAATCCGCGTGATTGGCGTGGAGCCGGAGAAGCTGCCGTCGATGCTGCGGGCGCGCGAGGCTGGGCATCCTGTGACCATTGCGCCGGAGGCGACGATTGCTGATGGCATTGCGGTGCGACGCGCGGGCGATTTGACTCTGCCGCTGGTTTCAAGGTATGTGGATGAGATTGTGACGGTCGACGATGAGGAGATTGCGAGCGCCATTTTGCTGTTGCTGGAACAGGAGAAGACACTGGCTGAAGGAGCTGGCGCTGCGGCGCTGGCTGCCGTGGTGCAGGCGAAGACGAACCTGCGTCATCGGCGGACTGTAGTGCTGGTGTGCGGAGGAAACATCGATGTTTCCCTGCTGGCGAAGATCATTGAGCGCGGCTTGGTGAAGGATGGACGGCTGCTGCGGGTGCGCGTGTATTTGCAGGACCGGCCGGGCGCGCTTCTGCAACTGACGCAGATTCTGGCGCAGGAGCGGGCTAACATTGTTGAAACGGTCCACAATCGCGCTTACTACGGGGTTAGCCTGGGGGAAACGGTCATCGACGTGACGATTGAAACTCGGGGCGCAAGCCACATTACTGCTATCAGCCATGCGCTGCGCGAGGCGGGATTCCGCTTCGAGCGCATTCAATAGGAGCCCCATGTACTCGCCCAAATTTAACCAGGTTGCCGACCGCGCTGTCCTCATTGAGGCGATGCGGGCGTACTCGTTTGCAATCCTTTTTGGTCCGCAATCATCGCCTGAGTTTGCTGCGCCTCTTGTGGCCACGCACCTTCCGCTGGTTGTTAAGGATGAGGGAGAGCATGGGTTATTGGAAGGCCATTTTGCGAAGGCGAATCGGCACTGGCAGGCACTTGGGGGGCGCGAAACGCTGGTTATTTTCCCTGGGCCGCATAGTTATGTGTCGCCGACTCTTTATACGGAAGAGCTTTCGGTTCCGACCTGGAACTATATTGCTATTCATGCTTACGGAACTATGGAACTGGTGGAAGATGAAGGCGGGAAGGCGGCTTTGCTGGCTGGGCTGATTGAGGCTAACGAGCCGGCATTCGCGCCGAGGTGGGCGGCGATGCCGGAGGGATTTCGGCGGACTATGCTGGCTGGGATCGTGGGGTTTCGGATTCCGATTGCGCGGATTGAGGGCAAGTTCAAGATCAGCCAGAATCGCGAGACGCAGGAGCGGATCAATGTGCGGGCGGCTCATGCGGCAGGGACGGCGGATCAGCAGGCTCTGGCGGCCTGGATGACGCGGCTGATCGGTTGACTTGCGGCACTTACGGCTGGCGCGGCGATGGTGTAGTGTTCTAAGGGTTGCTGAGCGCTGTTTCGGATTGATGCGTCCCATTGGAAGGATCGTTTTCATGCGCAAGACTCTGCTTGTTCTTGGACTGTTGTTGATGGCATTGACGGCCGTGGGCGCCCAAGAGGCGAAGCCCGTTGATTGGAAGGTGAAGGTGGCGGAAGCGATGCCTTTGCTGGGGCATCGGAACTGGATTTTGATTGTGGATTCGGCTTATCCGCTGCAGTCGGGGACGGGGATCGAGACTATCGAAACGAATGCGAGCCAATTGGAAGTGGTGCGGCATGTACTGGGCGATATTGACAGGTCGATTCATGTTCGGCCGGATATTTCGATGGATGCAGAACTGCCATTCGTTTCCGAAAACGACGCTCCGGGGGTATCGAAGTATCGAGCGGAGGTTAGGGATCTTTTGCATGAGTATCAGATCGAATCGTTGCCGCACGACCAGGTGATTGCGAACATCGAAGAGGCGGCAAAGCACTTTAATATTCTGGTGCTCAAGACGAATATGGCGATTCCGTATACGTCGATTTTCATTCGGCTTGACTGCAAGTATTGGAGTGCCGATGCAGAAAAGCGGCTGCGGGCAAAGATGGCTTCGGCTGGGCAGGCTGGCCACTAGCTGGTAAATCGGGATCGACCTGGGCGACCTTTCTCATCTCACTCCTGGTTTGGTATACTTACACAGTTCACCTCAAGCGGAGGTGGCGAAATTGGCAGACGCACCAGCTTGAGGTGCTGGCGCCCACAAGGCATAGGGGTTCAAGTCCCCTCCTCCGCACCAGATCCTCCTCCGGGCTAACCGGGCGAGACTCGGAAAGCAGCTTAGGAAAATGCAGATTCTACTTTACTTCGTCGTTGCTATTCACATACTTGTGTGTGTGTTTCTTATTGGAGTTGTGCTGCTTCAGCAAGGCCGTTCGGCTGACTTGGCTGGGGCATTCGGTGGCCAGGGATCGCAGACAGCTTTTGGTCCTCGCGCCGCGGCCAACGTTTTGACTCGTTTGACGACGTGGTCGGCGATCATCTTCATGGTCACCTCGATCAGCCTGACGGTCCTTTACGTGCGAGCGACAAACTCTCGCTCGGTGCTCTCGGGAGTCAAATCCGCTCCTGTCTCCGCACCTGCGAAGCCGGGTAAGTAGGCAATTCAAGCTCGACTATTAAGATAGGTTTCATGATCATTGAGACCTTCCCGGTTGGCCCGCTGCAGTGTAACTGCACCATCCTCGGCGATGAAGCTGCGGGCGAGGCCGTTGTCATCGACCCCGGTGACGATATTGGGCGGATTCATCGGCGGCTCACCGAGTTGGGCCTTACGCTGAAGCAGATTCTTATCACGCATGCGCACATTGACCACGTGGGCGGTGCGCTGAAGCTGAAGCGGCTGACCGGCGCGCCCATCCTGCTGAACGATAACGACCTGCCCCAACTGAAAATGATGGACATGCAGGCTGGATGGCTGGGCGTGGCGACGCCTGAGACTACGGCTCCCGATGGTGCGCTCACCGATGGCCTGAAAGTGGGGCTGGATGCGTTCCCTGCTGAGGTTTTGCATACGCCGGGACATACGCAGGGATCGGTCTGCCTGCATTTTGCTCCGCTGAATCTGCTTGTTGCGGGCGACACACTGTTTGCGCGCAGCATTGGGCGCACCGATTTGCCGGGTGGAGACTACGACCAGATTATGGATTCAATCGAATCGCGGCTGCTGGTTTTGCCGGATGAAACCAAAGTACTGCCCGGACATGGACCTGCCACTACGATTGGAGTAGAGCGCAGGAGCAATCCATTTCTGCGTGGACTGTAAATTTGATAATTCCACAGTCGATGCTTTCTTATTTTGCATTGAGATAGAGATGACTTATTCAACAAGCGCTTAAAGTGGAGCTCCAGTACTATTACCACCTTGATGCGTTCGAAAATAGTTAACTAAGGCGGTTACTCCGGTGCTGAATTCGGCGCTTTCGGCGAGCAGGCTGACTACCAGCCAGCCGGATTCGGGCATGCCGAAGAAGTAGCCGGGGTGGACCCAGACGCCAAGTTCCAGCAAAGTCAGGACGGTTTGCTCGTCGGGTTGGAGGGCGGGAATGCGTAGGATCGCGTACCAGCCGCCTTCGACTTTGAGCCGGGTGATCTGTGGGGTGCTGAGGAGCTTCTGGTCGAGTTCGACGAGGTTAGTTGATGTTCGGAGCCTGATCTGGTCCTGGATGGCTGCGCGTCCCGCCAGCCAAGTTGGCAATGCACACTGCACTGGGGCGTTCATGGAGAGGAACGTGTCGGCTATGACTTCGAGACGATCTAATGCGGGCGCGGCCTCTGGCCCGCAGGCGACGATCCAGGCTGCTTTCATCTGCGGAAGGCCGGCTATCTTGCTCAATCCGCTGACCACGAAGACGGGAACGTCTGTGAGGCTGGCGGCAAAGCTTGGGTGTGGGGCGCCAAGGCTATAGTCCAGAAAGACTTCATCGACGATGAGGGAGAGATCGAATTCGCGGCACAGGCGGGCGAGCTCGTCCGCTTCCCAACGCTTGGTGAAATGCCCTGTTGGATTATTGGGATGGACGAGGACAATGGCACGCGTTTTGGGAGTAATGGCCCGGCGAATTGCTTCGGGATCGATCTGCCAGCCGTGGTCGTAGAGGAGCGGAGCGGCCTTTAGCTGGACATCGTCGAGAACGGCTAGGAAATCGAAGAGCGGATAGCCTGGCTGGGTTACGAGAATCTCGCTTCCTGGATCGCAAAGGAGACGGAACAGGAAGCTGTAAGCTTCGCTGGTGCTGGTGGTGAGCAAGACCTGGTGCGGCTGGACCTGCTGACCGTGAACGAGGGTGCCTGAGTCGGCATAGTATTGGCAAACGGCCTGGCGGGCTGGGAGGCTGCCGCGGGGCTGAGGATCGTAATCGAATGCCTCGGGGCTGACTAGGGCTTGCGTCAGGTCTGGGGGATAAGCAAAACCGCAACGGGTTGGATTGGAGGCGGTCAGGTCGGCTATGGGCAGGCCGGCCTGGGCGCGAAGCCGGTGCGCACGCGCGAGGGCGCTTTCTTCGGTGTTCCAGTTGGTTCGTTGCGAAAAGCGCATGATTCCAGCTTCGTTGAGTGCTTTCGGGGCTTGAATGAGGGGCCATCTCACTGATGCACAATAAGAGCAGGCGTCCTTTTGGAACTCCATTTCAAACATACACGGACGCGATCAGGGAGGGATTTTGGCACTGCGCGCTGTGGTTTTCGATTATGGAATGGTGTTGACAGGCCCACCGAATGCGGAGGCCCATGCCACGCTGGTGCGGATCACGGGTCTGCCGGCGGAGCGCTTCGAGTCTCTCTACTGGGTCGATCGCCATGCTTATGACGAGGGGAAACTGACCGGTGTGGAATTCTGGGAGAAGTTTCTGCGTGATTCGGGCTTGAACCTGGCCCCTGGGGCGGTGAGCGAGCTGAATCAGTGGGATGCACGGATGTGGACTACGCAGAACCCGATCATGTTGGACTGGCAGCTTGAGCTGAAAAGGCGCGGGATTCTTACTGCGATCCTGTCAAACATGGGCGACAATGTGCTTGAGAATATGAAAAAAGAGTTCGACTGGCTGGGACGGTTTGATGTTCTGGTTTGGAGCTTTCAATTGCGGATGGCGAAACCGGAGCCGGCAATTTATCTCCGTGTGTTGAAAGAGCTTGGGGCGGAGCCGGGGGAGGCTTTGTTTTTGGATGACAAGCTGGTTAACATTGAGGCGGCGCGGGCGTTGGGGATGCGGGCTATTCAGTTTTCGACGGTGGAAAGGCTGCGGGAGGATCTTGTTGCGGAGGGGCTGGATGGAGAGTTGCCGCTGCCTTGAGTTGTCAGCGGTGTTCGTGCCGCCCCTACGGGGCTCATGAATTTAGGTTCGCGCTTTCCCAGGGTTTCACCCTGGGCTATTATCGAACCCTCCCTACGGGAGGTGAAGCAGGTCTGGCCGATGGCAAGGTCGTTCCCCGCAAGGAGGTGAGGTCCGGGTTAGTCGGTGGTGGGTCTGAGGTGGGGTGGGTTCGTGCCGCCCCTACGGGGCTCATGAATTTAGGTTCGCGCTTTCCCAGGGTTTCACCCTGGGCTATTATCGAACCCTCCCGCCGGGAGGAAGTGCTCTGCTTAGAAGTGGTAGCTTAGGCCTAGGTTGGCATTCATTACGTCCAGGCCGGGGTTGACGGGGACGATGAAAGCGTCGGAGAAATGGAAGTCGCTGAACAGGCCTAGGCGCAATCCCCATCGGTCGCTCATTTTGACTTGAACGCCAGTGCCGGATTGTAGCGTGAAATTCTCGTAAGTGGCTTGCGATGAGGGGACTTTCTTGGCAAAGACGACAACCCCACCCTTGGCTTCAAGATATGGCTTGATGGCCTTTTTGCTGCGCCACTGCAAGCGGAAGCCGATGGGTGAAATCCCGACGCCGGGGACGTATTCGCGGATGCCTTTGTCCTTCAGCGGGATTGGATTGCCCCAGATATCGGTGTAGCGCGGTTTATCCAGGAGCATGAAGGGGAGAACTTCGCCGACATAGTCCATTTGAGCTTTCAATAAATAGCCCCAGGAGTGGCGATCGTATTCGACGCCAGCAGTGAATAGCTTCTCGTCGTAGCCGGAAGCGAAAATCTTGTAATTGCCGTAAGAGACCAATCCCTCGATGATGACTTCACTTTCGCCCGGGAGATTGAACCAGCTTCCTTTGCGGGGCTGGGACGATTCCGCAGCCATATCCGTCGCTGGGAGGCTCCCAGTCCCGGGCATTGCGCTCGTTGAGTCCGCGGCGTTGGACTCGGCGATTAGATCGAGCCGGGGCGCGGTCATCTGGGACGAAGAGACTGGCTCTTCGACCTGAGGGGCGGCGGCAAAGGTAGTGACTTCGGCCGGAATTGCGGCTTGCTGCGCGTGAGCGATTGGCGCGGCAAGACAGGCTGCGATGAGACCCGAAAAGCAGATGAGTCGAAAGCCTCCGTTGGGAAGACTTCCGCGGCGGCAAAGAGCCAATGCATTCAGCCAAACTCGATTGGACCGCAAATGGTCACCACGCTCGTTGGGATGGTCCAGATGGCTCTCAAGAAGCTTAAAACGAGCTATCCAGTATCGAAACTATAGCATGAAGGTCGAGGGGTGAGGCTACCGATTCCTCGTTACCGGCGGGCTGTTACCTGTGCTAAATCCAGCGATTGAAAGATCGCTGATCCGGCTCTGAATCTTGAACACCGGCATGTTTACTTCTGTGCATACAAAGATGGGTCGGATGATCTACACTGCTGGGCGTTCAATGGCCTAGGAATAATTGGCCAAGCAAAGTCGTGCGTCCCAAGCTCAAGTTGAACCGTCCAGAGATAGACAGGAGTAGCAACAGTGAAATTTTTTCAAACCAGAACAAATTTGATCGAGGCCAAACGGGCCTTGGTTTTAGGTGCGTCGCTTCTGCTGGGCGCTACCATGACGCTGGCGCAAACTGCGCCTGTGGTAACCGGCGATGCACGAGTGGACAAATTGCTTAGCCAGATGACGCTTGAGGAAAAGATTACGCTGATTCACGGCAAGCATGAGGATCCCGCCGTTTACCAGGGGCAGGCTGGATTCTTGTCCGGTATTCCGCGGCTGGGCATTCCAGGGTTGCGCTTTGCCGATGGGCCTCCTGGAGTGCTGGTGCGGCATCCCTCGCAGGGTGAGACGGCGACGATGGGTGTAGCGGCTACTTTCAGCACCAAGACGGCAGAGGAGAATGGGCTGGTGATTGGGCGTGAAGCGCGCGCGCTGGGAATCGACGTGGCGCTGCAGCCGTTCGTGAATATCGATCGCGACCTCGAATTTGGCCGTGGTTACAACACATTTGGCGAAGACCCTTTTCTGACTTCCGAAATGGGTGTTGCCGAGATCAAGGGTATTCAGTCGCAGCATGTGATGGCGCAGATCAAACATTACGTGGCTTACGATTCCGAAGCTACGAATATCTTTGTCGACGACCAGACGCTGCACGAAGTTTATGTTGCTCCATTTGACGCTGCGATTCGGAGGGCGGATGTCTCTTCGATCATGTGCTCCTACAACCGCATCAACGGCACGTTTGCATGCGGCAATGAGTCAACTCTGACGAAGATTCTTCGCGATGAGCTTGGGTTCAAAGGCTTCGTTACATCTGACTGGGGCGCGGTTCACGCGGTGAAGTTTATTAATGCCGGCCTGGACATGGAGATGCCGGGAGAGCCTGCTCCTGGCGGCTTCCCGATTCCTTCATTTTACGATTCGCTACCTGTTCCGCCCGCGCCGAACATGGCCTCAATGGGCGACATTATGGAGGGCTTCTTTGGGTACATTCCGGAAGAGCCGAAGCCGGAGATGGGAAATTTTGGCGACTTCGGAAGAAAAGAAGATCCGAAGAAAATGCCGGAGGCTCTTAAGGACGGCACTGTGAACGAGGCGGCAATTACGCGCGCTGCTGGACGCGTGCTGTATGAGATTGTTCACTTCGGATATCTCGATGGGCAGTCAAAGCACGATGTGACGGCGCAGGCCATTGAGGCTAACGCGAAGATCATCGAGAAGACGGGTGAAGAGGCTGCGGTGCTGCTGAAGAACGAAGGTGGCGCGCTGCCGTTGAAGGCTGCGGACCTGGACTCCGTTGTGCTGATTGGGCCCACGGCGGGGCAGGTTGATTCGATCGGCATTAACGGCGAGCGGTCTGTGGGAATGCCTGATCGTCAGGTTGGGCCTTATGACGCTCTGAAGAAAATCACCGGCAATGCAAACATCAAGTTTGCGGTGAATGACGATATGACTGGGACGACTGTTCCAGCAACGGCTTTAAGCCACGACGGCAAACCTGGGCTGGTTCGTACTGGTGATGGAGCGGAGCAGGTTGACGCTACTGTCGACTTCACGGCAAAGGGTGGGAATCCGCTGAAGCCGAACGCGACGGTTACGTGGAAGGGCACACTCACAGCGCCTCACGCGGGCATGTACTGGATCTATCTTCAGGCACTGGGCACCAATGCAGGCATCAAGTTGGACGGCAAGCGGCTGGCGCACACGGGCGTGATGCAGGGCGGCGTTCATGGGGACATTCTGCAAGCTAACCAGGACAACACTGTTCCTACTACCGATGGGATCGATAACGTTCGCAGGGCGATTGAGCTGACCGCTGGACCCCACGCGGTCGAGATATCGACGACGCCGGATACTTCGGCTGCTCCGGTGCAGGTGCGGCTGAATTGGTATACGCCGGAACAGCGGAAGGCGGATCACGAGGCTGCTATTGCAGCGGCAAAGAACGCCAAGGTTGCTGTTGTCTTTGTGTGGACACGTCTGCATCCGGTGTTTGGATTGCCGGGCGAGCAGAACAAACTGGTGGAGGAAATTGCGGCGGTAAATCCGAATACTATTGTTGTGCTCAATACCAGCCAGCCTGTTGCTCTGCCATGGGTTGACAAGGTGAAGGCCGTGCTTGAGATGTGGTGGCCGGGCGATGAGGGCGGTTGGTCAACGGCGAATTTGCTCGCGGGCAAGGCGAGTCCGGCAGGGCGTCTGCCGGTGACCTGGGGCAAGAGTCTTTCGGACTATGCCTCTACCGATCCGAAGCATCCGGAACGGTCGATGAAGGGTGTTGATGGAAAGACAACTTATAGCGAAGGCGTGAACGTTGGGTATCGCTGGTTTGATAAGGAGAAGATTGACCCGCTATTTGCGTTTGGGCATGGGCTGAGTTACACCAAGTTTGAGTATTCGGGGCTGAAGGTTGCGAAGGCGCCAGATGGTGGACTTGAGGTGAAAGTCCATATCAAGAATACGGGCAGCGTGGATTCAGACGAGGTTCCGCAAGTCTATCTTGGAGCGCCGGGCGAGATACCTTCGGGTGTGCAGTTCCCTGTTCGCGCGCTGGTTGCATTCGACCGGGTTCATTTGGCGGCTGGAGAGGCGAAGACTGTAACTCTGCATGTTGCGGCAAGGCAGTTGCAGTATTGGTCTTCTGCTGGTGGTAAGTGGGAGACTGCTACTGGGAAGAGGACTTTGAGTGTGGGGGCTTCTTCGCGGGATTTGAGGGTGGAGCAGGTTATTAACTGAGTTAGGTGGATGTAAGTGGAAATGCCGGGGCTTTGGCTCCGGCATTTCTGTCTGTGCGAAACTGTTTTATTGAGTTATGAAGCCAGCCCGAGGCCGACGAGGTTGGCGGCCAGGATAATTATGGACATGCCTACCCATAGGATGCGGACTGGCCTTGTGCCCACTCCGGCCCATTCGCCTAAGGCCAGGCCCACCAAGCCGCCGCATAGGACGTAGATGCTCATGTGCAGCATCCAGTTCACGTAGGACAGGTGCTGTGGGATATTTGCTGCGCCCCATGCGTAGAAGAAGAACTGGAGATACCACATGATTCCGCCGGTTGCGGCTAGAGCGCCATTCCGCATCAGCGTTGTCGATGGTTGCGCAATGTCGTCTCGAAGAGAGATCTTCTTCAAGACTGCAAGCCGGATAAAGCAGTAACTTAGATTAACTACCGCACCGCCGCCCATGATGAACACATAACTCGGCAATGCGGCGTAGAGGGGGTTTACGCCGAGGTGCAACGCCGCGGCTTCCATCGGTTTTGCTGCGTCGATGGCGAACGACATGCCTGAAGAGAAGACCCCGCAGAGTATGGCGAGAAGCAGACCGAGTCTCAAATTGAATTCTCTCGGTTCGCCGCGAAGTTTGACTTCCTTTTGATGGCCGGCATATGAAACGACTGCTACTCCGATTAGCGCGACCAATACTCCGGCCATGGTGAGCAGGCCGCTCCTGGTGGTGAAAAGCATCGCAGTCTGTCCGTGGCGGATGGGAGGGATCAGCGTGCCGACGACCAATGTAACTCCGATAGCTATGCCGATGCCGAGGGACATGCCGAGATAGCGCATTGTCAGGCCGTAGCCGATGTTGCCGACGCCCCACATGGCTCCGAAAAGGGCGACGGGCCATAGGACATGCGCGCCAATCGATGCGTAGAAGTCTACGAAGTTTGGAAGCAGCATCAGGCTTACGGAAATCGGTAGCAGAATCCACGAGAAGAGTCCCGCTACGGCCCAGGTGGTCTCCCATGACCATTTTTTGACCTTCTCGATGGGGGCGTAGAAGGATGCGGCGGATGCGGCTCCGACTACGTGCCATCCGATTCCGGCGAGGATTGACAAAGTTGCTTCTCCTTGAAAAGGTGCCCAGGGGAAAGACGAAAACGCAGGTCCTTCGACTCCGCTGAAGTACGCTACGCTCAGGATGACAGTTCATTTCGCTTGAGAAGAAAATGCAAGTCCTCTCGACTTTAGTCGATGGTTACTTGAAAGCTGTAACTGCCTGGTGCTAACTCATAACTAGTTTTTCCATCGCGAGTTATGGGTTTGGCTAGCTTGCTCTGAGTTATTGGAGAGCCATCCAGCTTATACTTTGCTGCTTCTTCCGGAGTTATGTCCAGCGCGCCGGTGGTGTTGGCTGGGATGGTGAGATGCCATTCGGCGGTGGTTCCCTTCACTGTCCAATCGGAATGAATTGGTCCATACGAGGAGGCATAATCGAAGCGAAGGCTGCCTAGGCGGGCGTCGAAGACAGGATGCAGGATTACGGTGTGGAAACCGGCGTCGAGCGGGGTTGTATCGACACCGGCGGCGTAACGATAGATCCAGTCAGCCACTGCGCCGTACGCATAGTGATTGTAGGAGTTCATGCTAGGATCGGATTTCATCTGGTCACCGTTCCAGCGTTCCCACATGGTTGTTGCGCCGTGGCCTACGAGATAGCCCCACGATGGATATTCGGTGTTGAGAAGCAGCTTGTAGGCGAGTTTTACGTGACCGCTCTTGGTGAGCTCTTCCAGCAGATATGGGGTGCCCAGGAAGCCTGTGGCGAGGAGCCCGTGATTCGCTTCAATCTTGTCGGCGAGCTTTTGGGCGGACTTTGCGCGCAGGTCTTCAGGCAACAGGTTCATATGCAGAGCCAGGACGTAGCCGGCCTGCGTGTCGCCTCCGTTGCTTTTTGCATTGGGGTTGTTGATGCCTCCAAAGGGCGATGGGCTGTTGTCTGCGCCAGCCACAAAGCCATCATCGTGCACATACTTTTTCTCGAAAGCTGTGCGGATCTTTTCAAAAAGTTGCGCATATTTTTCTTCATCGGCGGTGCGGCCCGTTGCGTGGGCCATCTGGCACATCAGCGTTACGTCATAGGCCCAATAGGCGGAGGCGATGAGGCCGTAGTTGGTCTTGCCTTCGGGCGATAGCCAGTCGCCGAATGGGATGCCGGACTCGTTAATCCACAGGCCGTCGGGGTTGGCAGCGTCGATGGCGGCGAGGTACTTTTCAATTGCCGACCAGTTCTGATCGATGACGCTGGTGTCGCCAGTTTGCAACCATGAAGTCCAGGGAATGACAACGCCCGCATCACTCCAGCCTGCGCCAGAGGAGGAGGATTCTGTCGCGGTACCTGGCGAGTAGATGCCGAAGTAAGGCGTGCCCGACTGCGTTCCGCGCATGTCTCCGCCAAACTTCCGCGAGAAGGCGGCGAGGTCCATGTTGTAGGTTGCAGTGCGCCAAAAGACTTGCGCATCGGCCATCCAGCCTAGCCTTTCGTCGCGCTGCGGGCAGTCAGTTGGAATGCCAACGAAATTCGAGCGCTGACCCCAGAGAATATTGCTCCATAACTGGTTGATCATAGCGCTGCCGGTTTCGAGAGTACCGGTGAATGGTGCGCCGGTGTGGTAGACGAGGCCGGTTACAGCGTCTTTGCCGGGCGCAGTGGGCAGGCCTGTGATCTCCGCATAGCGAAAGCCGTGGAAGGTGAATTGCGGGGTTAACTCTTCAACGCCGTTGCCGCTGAGGATGAAATGGTCTGTCGCCTTGGCTGTGCGCAGGTTGTCGGTGTAGAGGGTTCCGTCGGGGTTCACAATTTCGGCAAAGCGGACGCGGACATCGGTTCCTGCTGGGCCATTAATATGTAACTGCTCGACGCCGGAGAAATTTTGGCCGAAGTCGTAGACATATACGCCGGGCTGAGGCTCGGTGACGGTCTTTGGCTCGATGGTGCGCTCGATGCGAATGGATTGAAAATCCTGGGCTTCAATCGTTACGGGTTTAGGCTCGATGGCTATCGCAGATTTCCATGTGGAGCTATCAAAGGCGGCCGCGTTCCAGCCTGGTTGGGCTAGGCGCGCGTCCTGCATTTCGCCGTCGTAAATTTCTGAGTGGAGGATGTTCGAATTGTCGGCTTGCCAGGTTGTGTCAGTGGCCACCCACTCGACGCTGCCGTCGGCGTGCTCGATGCGCAGCTGGGCTTTCAACGCGGGCGGAGTGTCGCCATAGTTGTTGGGCTGCTGGAACCACTCGAGGGGCGTCTCGTACCAGCCTGGAGCGAGCAGGGCGGCTATGGCGTTCTTGCCGCTGAGGACTTGGGGAGTTACATCGTAGGTTTGATATTTGACATGCTGCCGATAGTCGGTCCAGCCGGGGGCGAGGACGTCACTGCTGACTGGCTTGCCGTTTAGAAAAAGCTCATAGGATCCGAGCGAAGTCGCGTAGAGTCGCGCTGACTTTATCGGTGACCTGACTTCAAATGTCTTGCGCAAAGCTTTGACTGAGTCGGGTATCCAGGGATGGCCGAGGGGCGCGTTCATGGGGCCCGGACGCTGTTTCAAGGCCACAGCCGATTTCCATTGCGTATCGTCGAAGGACTTCTGCTGCCAGCCGTCGGCGGCATGAATGGCTGTTTTCCACGATGTATCGGTGGAGAAGGCGGCGGTGGTTCCGTCGGTGTATTCGACAACGAGCGTGGCAATCATGGGAGGGGCGTCGGCTGAGGCCATGCCGTTGGGATTGGCGACGTAATGCAGTGTTTCGATTGCGATGGTGTTCGCGCCCTCAGTCAATTTGCTGGTGACATCGGCGCGGACAAACTTCTTCCAGGGCATCTGCTTCCATGCGGGAAAGGGATCGGCAGTGAGTGCCTGCGCGCCGTTGACCCAGGCTGAGACGGTGTCCTGGCCGGTGGCGTACAGTGCGGCGCTCTTGACTGGCTTTTGGAGGGCCAATGTCTGGCGGTAGGCGATATGCTGCTCGGGGAGTTTTTCGGCGTCCAGTGCATGAGTGTCGGGGTTGGCGATCCATGCGGCTGGGGCGTGACGGACTGCATCCTCTTCATGGGTCTCGTAGCCGATCCATTGAGCGCGCCAGTTCTGCTGAGTGAGCAAGCCTGTTTCCCACCAACTGGGCGCGCTGACTGAATATGGCTTGCCTGTCGCGCCCCATACTTTGACTCGCCAGAAATATATTGTGCTGGGTTTGATGGTGGGGCCGGCGTAGTGAATATTCAAGGATGCGCCGGATTCGATGCGGCCGCTATCCCAAACATCGGCTTTGCCACGGTCCAACAATTCGGAGGTGGAAGCGACCTGGACTTGATAGGCGGTCTGCTTCGCGCCCCTTGCCGGGTCATGCAACTGCCACGAAAGGCGCGGCGTTGGATCGTCGATTCCCAAAGGCATGGTCAGGTCGTCTACACGGAGTTCTGCCGGGCCTGTTTGAGCGGTTCCGGCAGGCAGCAAGAAAACTAATGGCAATGTTGCGGAGGCCAGGATCAGTGCATGCGCGATCCGGTTGCTTGTTGAGTTTTTCATCCGACTTTGCCGCCTTTTGAAGAGAGCCTGACCATTGTGCGGGATGTTGCAGTGAGTTGGGAAGCGGTCCATTTTCGTGGTGAAAGGAACGCTTGAGTTTACCAAATGAAATATTTTCCGGACGGAAGAACCGTAAATAATGGGCGGTTCGTTTGTCAAAGCGAGGGCGGGTTTTGAGCGGTGGGGGCGGGAATACAAGGGTTCAATAGACTGCGGAAAAGGTCTTCTTGGAATCGAAGCTTGCCGGAAGCAAACCTCGGGGGCTAAAGCCCAGCTGATTCCGTCCGCTTAATGCCGGGGATAAATCCCCGGCCTACCAAACGACGCCGTTACACTTGCTGTATGGCTCTTCACCTTTATGCGGCCACTACAAGCCAGGGAAAGCTGCGCGATTTTCGCACTGCGGCTGAGGCTCATTCTGTTGCTATCGATCCGCTGCCGGGGTTGGCTGCGATTCAGGCTCCGGAAGAAGATGGGGCTACATTTGCGGCCAATACCACGCTCAAAGCTATTTATTATTCGCGGTTTGCGCCGGGAAACCTGGTGATGGCGGACGATTCGGGCCTGGAGGTTGATGCGCTTGGCGGTGCTCCTGGGGTGCGCTCGGCGCGGTTTGCGGCGGATACGGGTCTGGTCGACTCGCCGGATGCAAATGACAATACCGACGTGTGGAACAACATGATTCTTCTGCAAAAGCTTGCTGCAGTTGCGCCGGCGCTGCGCACGGCGCGCTACCGGTGCGTACTGGTGGTTGCTTGCGACGGAGCGGTTCTGCATAGCGCTGAGGGAAGTGTCGAGGGTTTGATTCTGGATGCGCCGCGGGGGACGGGCGGATTTGGATATGATCCGCTGTTTTATGTGCCGGCTCTGGAGCGGAGCATGGCGGAGATCGATCTCGAAACGAAGCTTTCGATCAGTCATCGGGGGCGGGCGATTGCGGCTTTGTTGAAGATGCTGGAGTTCTAGCATTCCCACTTCGGTGGTCTAAAGGATCAAACTGCGGTGCGGCGGGTTGACGGGGGTATCGCTGGAAACCAATAATGCAAGCTGGACCATGGAATGATCTTGAGTCTCTCAATCTGATACAGCCACACACCGGAACTTGTGCCGGAACCCAGGGTTGATCTTTGGGCCCTGGAGCGTTTAGGAGCCGACAACGACATGGCAACTGCTCAACAGACTTCCGCGCCGACTGTGAAACGCGGTATACAGCCTCTGCGTGCCGGGCAGGGGAACACTTTTATATTGCGCAAGCTGCATTCGCTGCTGGGCATTATTCCGATTGGCGCTTTTCTGCTGGAGCATTTGCTTTCCAACTTCGAGGCACTGAAGGGACCGGCGGCATACGGCGCACAGGTGAAGTTTTTGAATAGCTTGCCCATGGTTCGCGTGCTGGAGTGGGTTTTCATTTTTCTGCCCATCCTTTATCACGGACTTTATGGGGTTTGGATCTGGCTGCGGGGGAAGTCGAATATTGTGTACTATCCGTGGGCCGGGAACTGGATGTACATGGCCCAGCGCTACACGGGGCTGATTGCGATCCTCTATATAGGACAGCACGTTTATCGGCAGCGCTTTTCTGGGGTGAGCCTTCCGGAGCATCCTGGTGCGGCGTTTCATAAGGTGCAGATGGAGTTGCAGAATCCATGGATGCTGGCTGTGTATGTGATTGCGATGATCGCGATCTGCTGGCATTTTTCTTACGGCATCTGGTTGTTTGCGGCGAAGTGGGGTATTACTCCCGGAGTGACGGCGCGCAAGCGGTTTGGCTATGTCTGCGCGGCGCTTGGAGTGGTGCTGGTGGTTATCGGGTTGGCGAGCATTTGGGCGTTTGTGGGGCCTAACTTCAAGAACGCTCCTGATGAGGTTGCGCCGGTGGTGAGTTCGATGACTTACCACGCGGGATCCGCAGAGAGTTTGACCGGCTTCGTCGACACGATTCAACTGCAGGGCTAGCACTGGGGTTTGTTCAACGCGGAAAGGTACAAGGACTACTTGATGGCGGCACCAAGAATTATTGTGATTGGCGGAGGGCTGGCTGGACTTGCGGCGGTGATCAAGATCGCTGAAGCGGGCGGCACGGTCGACTTGTTTTCTATTGTGCCAGTGAAGCGCTCGCACTCGGTTTGCGCACAGGGTGGGATCAACGCGGCCAAGGACCTTAAGGGCGAGGGCGACTCGACGGATAAGCACTTCGACGACACGATTTATGGCGGCGATTTTCTGGCGAATCAGACGCCGGTGAAAGCGATGTGCGAGGCTGCTCCGGGGATCATTGATTTGCTGGACCGGATGGGCGTGCCGTTCAATCGGACTCCTGAGGGGCTGCTTGATTTTCGTCGCTTTGGCGGGACGCTTTATCAGCGAACGGCCTTTGCGGGCGCGACCACAGGACAGCAATTGTTGTATGCGCTGGATGAGCAGGTTCGCCGACATGAATCTGAAGGGAAGGTGCGCAAGTTTGAGGGCTGGGAGTTTCTTTCCGCTGTGATCGACTCCAAGGGAGTGGCCAGAGGGATTACCGCTCTCGATCTGCGGACTATGGAGCTGCGAAGCTTTGCGGCAGATGCAATTATTCTGGCGACGGGCGGCAATGGCGCTCTGTTTGGCAAGAGCACCAACTCGGTGGTTTGTACCGGGTCAGCAGACTCCGCGATCTTCCAGCAAGGGGCCTATTACGCGAATGGCGAGTTTATCCAGGTTCATCCGACTTGCATTCCGGGCGAGGATAAATTGCGGCTGATGTCGGAGTCAGCGCGCGGCGAGGGTGGGCGCGTTTGGGTGCCGCGCACTGCTGGCGAGAAGCGGCCGATCAAGCAGATTCCGGAGTCGGATCGTTGGTACTTCCTCGAAGAATGGTATCCGAAGTATGGCAACCTGGTGCCGCGGGATGTGGCTACGCGCGCAATTCATAAAGTGGTTTATGAATACGGCCTGGGCATCGATGGGCAGCCGATGGTGTATCTCGATTTGACGCATATCGATCGTGCGACGCTTAATCGCAAGCTCGAAGGGATACTTGAGATTTACGAGAAGTTTGTGGGCGACGATCCGCGCGATGTGCCAATGAAGATTTTCCCCGGCATGCACTACACGATGGGCGGGCTGTGGGTGGACTTCAATCAAATGACGAATATTCCCGGGATATTTGCCGCGGGTGAGTGCGAATACCAGTATCACGGCGCGAATCGCCTGGGGGCGAATTCGCTGGTGAGTTGCATCTTCGGCGGATTCATCAGCGGACCGAATGCTTTGAAGTACGCGAAGAATATTGCGGCGCAGGAAGGCGATGGCGGACATGCCGCGGAGATTGCTCGCCAGGCTGAGATCAACGCGAAGTTGCTGAAGAACGAGGGGACAGAAAACCCATTCAAGCTATGGCGCGAACTGGGTCAGACGATGACCGAGCATGTAACCGTGATCCGCTATAACAAGGGGCTGAAGCAGGCGGATGAAAAGGTTGTGGAGCTACTTGATCGCTATAAGAAAGTGAATCTGAGCGATAGAAGCCAGTGGGCTAATACGAGTTTTGCATTCGCGCGGCAGTTGAAGAATATGCTGGAACTTTCTCGTACAGTTGCGCTTGGCGCGCTGTTGCGCGATGAGTCACGAGGGGCGCATTACAAGCCTGATTTTCCGGACCGCGACGATGAGAAGTTTTTGAAGACGACGAAGGCCAGTTTTACTGGGTCGCCTGAAGGGCCTCGGTTTGAATACGAGGAAGTTGATACACAGTTCATCAAGCCGCGGCCTCGCAGTTATACGGCAGCGAAATAAGCAAAGGGAGACTCGCCTCATGGCAACGAAGACTGTTTCACTTGAAATCAAGCGCCAGGCCAGCCCCGATGCTCCGTCTGTTTGGGAGCGGTTTGAGTTACCGTGGCGGCCGGGGATGAACGTGATCTCCGTAATGATGGAGATTGCCGCCAACCCGGTTACTGCGGATGGCGTTGACACTACTCCGATCACTTACGATTCGAATTGCCTTGAGGAGATTTGCGGCTCGTGCGCGATGCGGATCAATGGCAAAGCTCGCATGGCTTGCTCGGCGCTGGTCGACAACCTGGAACAGCCGATCAAAGTTGAGCCGCTGTCGAAGTTCCCACTGGTTCGCGATCTGCAGGTGGATCGATCTGTTCTGTTCGAGAATCTGAAGGCGGTGAAGGCCTGGGTTCCGATTGACGGAACATACGATCTGGGTTCGGGACCGCGCGTGTTTCCGCAACAGCAGGAAATCAACTACCCGCTTTCGAATTGCATTTCATGCTGCTGCTGCATGGAAGTTTGTCCCCAGTTCGACGATGCGACGGGGTTTGTGGGTGCTGCGACCATTGCGCAGGTAAAGCTGTTCAACGACCATCCGACGGGGAAGGTGCTGAAGGAAGAACGGCTTCGAGCGCTGGCCGGCGATGGAGGGATTCAGGAGTGCGGATTTGCGCAGAACTGCGTGCAGGTTTGTCCGAAAGGGATACCGCTTACGAATGCTATTTCGGATATCAGCCGCGATGTGCTGGTTCAGAAGGCTAAGGACTTTTTGCGGGGGTAAATTGACCTAGGTTGCTCACTGGACAAAATACTCCCGGGCCTGGATGATCAGACCCGGGAGTTTTAATTGGCCATTGCGAAGTTCATCTTCGCTTACTTCCCTGCTCCGAAACCCCACTGCAATTTGAGCCCTATTCGAAGGCCGACTGGCAGACTTGGATATCCGATTGGCGCTATGTGCTGGTTGTTGGTCAGGTTCTCGGCTTTGCCATAAATTCCCAGCCAATCCCAGAGTTGATAGCTTGCGCCGAGATCCAGCTTGGCGTATCCATAGTCCAGGTTGCGGTTGGGGAGGAGCAAGCTGTTGCCGCCGTTGAGGTCGTATCCAGCGAGAAAATCTGAGTCGTCTGAGCGGCTGGCGAATGCGGACGAGAGCATTGCGGTGAGCTTTCTGGTCGAATAGGTCGCGGTCAAGAATCCGGTGTGAGGAGCGCGCCGGAAGGGACGCGCGCCTTGCAGAGGCGAATCTTCGCCGATGGGAATTCCGTTGGGGATTCCGCCGTATGTGGGGATGGGACCGAGGAGTGCAACGTCGTCGTTGGCAAAAGACCGCTGGACTACCGCATCGAGATAGGTGTAGCCGCCGCGCAGAAAGATGGCTCGGCCAATTCCCCCTTCGACGGTCGTCTCGACTCCGAGCCCGCGGTAGGCTTGCGTGTTCAGGCTTTGCTCGTATGCACCATCGGCTTGCAGTGTTTGCTCCAACTGGTTTTGCTGTTGTGGAGTGAGATTCGGCAGCAATTCGGGAATCAAATCAAGGCCCACATACTCGATCTGGCGTCCGAATTCATTGTGAAAGAAGCTGCTGCGAAAGAGCAGGCGTTCTCCAAAAAATGCCTGCTCGAATCCGCCTTCGTACGTGCGTGTGGCAGGGGCAGCGAGCGGGCTGATATGCAGCTGTTGGATAGTGGACTGGCCACCGTTGGTTTCAAGAAAGTTGTACAGCGAATAGAACTGGTCAGTGAGCGATGGCTCGCGAACGGCATCGCCAAAATTGAACAGGACGCGCGTGCCGCTGAAGATTCCCTTGCGTGGGCGCAACACGTAATAGGATAGGCCTGCTCGCGGAGAGGTCTGTGTGCCGAAGAGCGAGTAGCGCTCCAGGCTGCCGCCCAGCGTATAGAAAAAACGGCTTTTGAAATCCCCGTGTACTGCGGCGAGGTAGTCGTAGTTGGTCCGCTCAACCGGAGTCAGATAGCTGCTGTTTGGGGCAGCTCCGCGCTCTTGTTCGTAATGGAAACCCGCAGTCGCTACGATGTGCGGGGTGAAGGTGTAATTGCCCTGATACATGATCTGATCGCGGTTGGAAACGATCTGGTTTCCTTCCGGATATGTCGATGGGGGGAACGCCGGAAAGTCGAGGATGGCACGGCCGGACACCTTGTATCCGTTGGCACCTGTGATGGCAACTGGAAGTCCGTAATATGCCTGATCGCCATAAGTGTCATACGTGAATAGTTGGCCCGATGGAGACCACAGGTTGTATTGTTCACGCTTCCGCGTCATGCCGTAACGAGCAGTCTGATGGAAGTCCGGAGTTGTCTGGTTGTCGATTGAGGCGGAGAAGAACAGGTCCTGATCCTTCTCTGTCGCGCTGTCGGCGACGTGGTAGAAGTCCCATGCATTCGGAACTCCGGTGGCATCGACGCCATAGTGGAGCGTGGCGCGAATCTGGGTGTTTCCGTTGATCTGCCATCCCAGGTTGGCGGCAGAGGTTGCTACATGGTACTCATCGTTGGGAAGATCGTTGCTGGTTTGGAGCCAACTGAAGGCGCCGAGGTAATCGAGTTTGTTATGCGCACCGGCTACCTCCAACTCTTCACGCGATGTATCGAAGTTGCCCGCATCGCCGTGGAACAAGAGCGATGGAAAACTGGTTGTGCCATGCGGCGTGGTCAGGCTTACGACGCCACTGGATGCGTCCGCGCCGTAGAGGCTTGAGTTGGGACCGCGGTAAATTTCGGCGCTCTCGACAGCCGTGGTTGAGAGCGGGCCGAGATCGAAACCGCCGCCAAGATCGCCCGCGCTTACCCCGTCGACGAGAACTTTGTTCGAAGTGGAATCCCCGCCGCGCACGAACAGTGAGGACACGGCGCCGGCTTGTCCCGACTGCACTACGAACGTGCCGGGCATAAGACGCAGCTGGCTTACCAAGTCGTCTTCGAGAGCAAGGTCGAGCGGACCCAGGACGCTGGTGGCTGCGCTGGTTTGCGCCTGGGGAGTTGGTGTGCCGGTCGCAGTGACGACAATCGACTCTCGTGCCCATTGCGGCTCAAGGACGACGGTTCGCTCGATGTTATCCAACGGGCCGGCATAGAAACCGGGGGTCTCGATTTCGCGGAAACTCTTGGCAGACACCACCAGAAAAAATCTTCCCGCTGAGCCGGTGAGAACTTGAAAGCTTCCGTCGGCGGTTGAAACGGTGGTGGCAACAACTTTTCCATTGCTTAATAGAGCTACATTGGCGCCCGTAATCTTGGCTCCAGAAGGGTCGGTAACGACGCCACGAATGGCTGCGGCGTGGCATAGTGACGCAGCAGTGACTAAGAGAAGGGCGATGGACAAGCGGGAGGGCAGGCGGCTCAGTCGAGCACGCAGAGATGCGGAAACAGGCATGATGGCTCCTTCGTTCCCCTCGGAACGCAAGCGGGTGAAAAGCGCCGAGGACCGGTCTCCTGACTTACGCCTTATTCAGCCACCTTCCCAAAAACAGTCCTTGCGGGCCGCCTTCAGTGGTTTCACGGATCACTTCGAATGAAACGAATTGATCCTGGCTGAAATCCTGCCTTTTCCGACAACCTTAAATGACGGATGTGGTGGCAGGGGCGCTCACAGTTGCGGGGCAGTAGCGGGTTTTCACCGCTTTCCCGAGCATCCTAAGCGAACTCGTTATTATCAATCGCTTGACCTTCTCAAGCGGGCGGCATGGGGTTAGGCGTACGAATTTCAGGGGGACATCGCTCGACGAGCAAGGCAGTCCCCCTGGTTTTCTATTGTAAAACGCCGAATGGACGGAAGCGGCTGCCGTTGGCATTTCATGATAATGGCAAACGGCTTCCCTGCCCAATCTTTCGAGGGTCCAAGCGGGTGTTCGCGTCAATCTGTGACAACCAAGACGCTGGCTGAGCCATCGATTGTTCCGCTGGAATTAGTGAAAAGAACAATGACTTCATTGCTGGGGCTGCTGGCGATGGCGGCAGTCGCTGTGACGAAGACCGAGAAGGTTGGAGTCGCACCAGCCGCGAAGGGCGCCACGGTCACTGTATCCGCTGGCGCAGCGAGGCATTGGCCTGAGGAGGGATTGGTCTGGCAGATGGTCACCTGAACTGGCAGAGAGGGGTTGGCACCAGTGGAGGACTTTACGGTAATGGAGGCGAACGCCTGGCCGCTTTGGTTTTCGGAAGCTACCTCGAAGGAAGCAGACCCGCCGACAGGGATCGTCAGCAGATTGGTGCCGGACGACGTTGCGACGAATGTCTCAATTGGATATCCGATGGAATAGGCTGCGGTTCCGATAGCGCTGTTGGTGTCACCGGTGGCGGCAGCGATGGCTTCAATGGTCTCTGAAGACGCTACGGCGATAGGGCCTGTGTACTTTGTGGATGCCGTGGTGGGTGCCACTCCGTTGACGGTGTAATAGATGGTCGCTCCAGGCGTAATGTCGGTGATCGCAACAGACTGCGCAGAAGTATATGAACCCGGAGCGAGCGAAAACGTCGGTGTAGCGACGACCTTGCCGATGGTGTAGGCGGCTGAAGTCGAGGCGCTGGCGGTGAGTCCGGTGAAAGTGGCGATTGCGTGGACAGTTTCATTGGCTGTCACAATAAGCGGAACCGTATAGATAGGCGATGCGGTTGTGGGTGTGGTGCCATCGGTGGTGTAGTAGATGGTCGCGCCCGGTGTGGTGTCGTAGATGTTTACCGTCTGCGCGGTGCTGTAAGTCCCGGCGACCGGTGAGAACTGCGGAACTGGAACTGTGCCTATGGTGTACACGCCTTCCAGAGCCGCACTGCGGGTGTATCCAGGCGCAATCGCGTCGTATGCAATGTACTCGGTGGAACTGATGGTGAATGGGACAGTATAGGTGTAGGTGTTGACTACAGAGCCAATGCCAACCGAATAGGTAATTACCGCTCCCGGAGTGGCGTCCTTGATGGTGACGGTCTGAGAGGAACCGTATGCGCCGGGAACTGGGGTCAGTACCGGCGTAGCAGTCACGTCGGCTCCGATGCTGTATAGGGCCGATGCAATTGCGCTGGTGGTTGATCCATTCGCCACAGCTATGGCCTGGAGGTATCCCGTTTGCGAGATGGTCACTGCGGTTTTGTACACGGCAGATGCGGGAGTTGGGGCAGCTCCGTTGGTTGTGTAGTAGATGGTTGTGCCGGGAGTTGCGTCCGAAATCTGGACCGATTGGGCGTCGCTGTACGTGCCTGGAGCTACGGAAAATGTTGGTGTCGCCGCGGGTTTGACAATGGCGTACTTGGCGATCGCTACGGGGCTGTTGGCGTAGCCGGTTGCAACGGCAATGGCTTCGAGGGTTTCGGATGCCGACACAGTAATCGCAGCGGTGTATTTGGTTGAGGCGGTTGTCGGGGTTGTGCCGTTGGTTGTGTAGTAAATGACTGCGCCAGTGGTAGTGCTGGTAATCTTTACCGATTGCGCTGTCGCGTACGTCCCGGCGGCTGGCGAGAAGACCGGCATAACAGCTTCAATTGCATAGGCTGCAGAAGCGACTGGGGAGTTAGCGTATCCAGTTGCGACGGCGATGGCTTTTATCGTTTCGGACGCCGACACCGTAATCGCAGCGGTGTATTTGGTTGAGGCTGTGGTTGGAGTTGTCCCGTTGGTTGTGTAGTAGATGACTGCGCCGGCGGTAGTGCTGGTGATCTTTACCGATTGCGCTGTCGCGTACGTCCCGGCGACAGGAGAGAAGACCGGCATGACAGCTTCAATTGCATAGGCTGCAGAAGCGACTGGGGAGTTAGCGTATCCAGTTGCGACGGCGATGGCTTTTATCGTTTCGGACGCCGACACCGTAATCGCAGCGGTGTATTTGGTTGAGGCTGTGGTTGGTGTCGTTCCGTTGGTCGTGTAATAAATAACTGCGCCGCTGGTAGTGCTGGTAATCTTTACCGATTGCGCCGTCGCGTAAGTCCCGGCGACAGGCGAGAAGACAGGCGTGGCAGCCTCAATGACATAAGCGGCTGAGGCAACTGCGGAATTGGTGTAATCGGTAGCGGCAGCGATGGCTTTGATGGTTTCAGAAGCCGACACCGTGACCGCAGCTGTGTATTTGGTTGAAGCTGTGGTTGGTGTTGTGCCGTTGGTTGTGTAGTAAATTGTTGCGCCGCTGGTGGTGCTGGTGATCTTTACTGACTGCGCAGTTGCGTATGTCCCGGCGACGGGTGAGAAGATGGGCGTGACAGCCGGGGTTTCAATGATGTATTTGTCGGTCGCAACGGCGCTGTTGGTGAATCCTGTAGCAACCGCAATCGCTTCGATCGTCTCGGACGCCGCAACGGTGATTGCTCCTGTGTACTTCGTCGAAGATGTCGAAGGAGTCGTTCCGTTCGTCGTGTAGTAGATCACCGCGCCGTAGGTAGAGTCCGTGATGGTCACCTTCTGCGCGGTGGTGTACGCCCCTGCTGCCAAAGACAGAGCCGGAGTTGCGGCAGTCGCAGTGCTGCCAGTCAGGCTCGTGGTCGCCGAAACGCTGGTGTTGTAAATGCTGTCTCCGCCGTAGCCGGCATCCACCAGGTGCGCTCCTGTGCCCAGCGGGTTAACATTGGTTGCTGTCGCCGTTGCCGTCTCCGTGACCAGCGCCGTATCCACCGTGAGCCGGCTTCCTACCGTGCTGGCAATATCCTGGTTGGTGACCGCCAGGTTCGAGATTCCGGTGCCTGAGAAATCTCCCGTCACCACGTTCACCGGATTTACTCCGGTCAGTAAATTGCGCACCGCCGTAAACGTCCCATCGCCCTTGCCGAGCAGGATGGTGGTCGTCTTGTCTCCACTGTTCACCACGGCCAGGTCGGCTATGCCGTCACCATTGAAGTCGCCCACGGCAATCGAGGTAGGAGCGTGGCCGGTTGCAGGGCTGACCGCTTGAGCGGTTAGCGTTTCGTTGCCGTGGCCAAGGAAAATGGTCACGTTGTCGCTGCCGTTGTTGACGACTGCGAGATCCAGGAAGCCATCGCCGTTAAAGTCGCCGGTGACCATCGCGACTGGGTCAGTGCCGGTGTTGCCTTGCCCTTCAGGGAAGAAATACCCCTGGCTGTTGTTTTGAAAGATGGTTACTTGATCGGCGTTGCTGTCGGCAACCACGATATCGGGGTAGCCGTTGGTATTGAAGGCGCCCACGGTCACGGCCAGCGGATAGTCGCCTATCGCATTGAGGGTCGGACTACCAAAGGTCCCGTTTCCATTGCCCAGGACCGGCGCAAAGCACCAGACGCCGTAAATGATGCCAGTGACGACAAAATCTTCGGAGCCATCGCGGTTGAAATCGCTGGCCGCTAATCCGTTAACCAGGGACAAGCCCCCCAGGCTGAACGGAGTATTGGGCGTGCCACCGCCTTCCCCGTTCCCCACAAAAAGTGCGGCATTGTTGGTACCGCTCGCATTGTTGTCGACGGTCAGAATGTCCAGCGGGCCTCCATTCACAAAAGGAGCCGCGACCATGGCCTGGTTGTTGGGAAGGCCAGTGAAATTCTTCGCTGCTTGAAACGTGCCGTCGCCATTACCCAGCAGGATGCTGATGTAACCCTTCGTCGTGCTGTTGGTGCCAATTGCAAGATCGGGAATACCATCTCCGTTAAAATCGCCGACAACAATCGACAGCGGCTGTGGCAAAGTGGCGGGATTCTGCGAGTTCGCCCAGGTTAGCGCTGAGGTTCCGGCTCCCAGTGTTGCCGTAGCCAACACGGCATTGCCGTCCGTGGTGTCGTGGAACACCACGCTTCCCGCCGGAGATATATCGTTTGCCTGGCCGGTAACGGTTGCCTTCAAGGTGTAGTCACCTGTGGTTCCGGACTGGGCAATCGTGGTCGTGGTGACTCCATACACGACGAGAGCCATGTTCGCGGAAACACTCGCGCTGTCGCTGACCGTACTCACGAATTCTGCTTTGTAGCTGTGCGTGCCGGCACGCGGGACGAACTGCAGGGCAGCCGTCCCGGCGCCGCTCAACTGCGCCGTGCCCAGCAGATGAATGTCCGAACACAGCTTTGCCGTAGCATCGCAGAAGTTCACCTGGCCCAGCGTCACGGCCTTGCCGCCCGTCTCCACCTTCGCCGTCAGCGTTACCACGGTGCCGGCATCCACTGAAGTGACACTCAAACCCTTCGCGGTAACAGACAATGTTGTGGTTGTCGCAGCCTGAGCGGCCATCAAAACCGGCATACCCAACCAAAACAGCAGGATCACCGAAAGCCGCCTGCTAGGGCAACTCTTTCCAACCCGGCTCTCCTCAGGTCGAATTTCTCCAGATTTGATTTCAGATGTCATCCCATCTCCTCAGGTTTCGCCGAAGTCCTGAAAATGGCTCCGTCCGCGACTTCACTATCATAGAGGGCGTGATTCGTCGTCATTTTGACTCACTTGATCCGCAGTTTTCTGAGACCGTGGCGGACTTAACGCCGAATCTCGAAGATTTTTGGGGTCCTTTTCCTGGATGGCGCTGTGGTAGGGCTTTATAGGAGGAATTGGGAAACAAGGCAGATTCTGCGTTGGCTATTGTCCTGTGCCGCTCAATGAAATGCTCTGCGGTGAGCCGCTGGCGTTGTCCGTGATTTCGATGGTCGCTGCCAATGCTCCCTCGGTTTGGGGTTTGAAGTGGCCATGAATCGTGCAGTTCGCTGCCGGCGCCAGGCTTGTGCCGCAAGTATTCGCGAAGTCGTACGACCCCGAATAGGCGCCGCTCACCGTGATGCTGGTGATGGAAAGTGCTTCAGTGCCTGTGTTGGTCATAGTAACCGATTGCGAGGGGCTGGCTGTCCCCACATCGACGAGTCCGAACGACAGACTTGTGGCTGACAGAGCGATCGTCGTATCCGGCGCGCCGGTACCGCTTAGAGCGATCTTCCGCGGCGAGTTGCCGGCGTTATCCGTGATGGTGATTGTCGCCGTCTGCGCGCCCAAAGCCGTGGGAGCAAAGTGACCATGAATCGAGCAGTTCGCCCCTGCGGCCAGGCTTGTGCCGCAGCTGTTTGCAAAATCGAATGAAGAAGCGCCGCTGACTGTGATGCTCGATATAGATAGCGACACCGCGCCGCTATTGGTCAACGTCACCGACTCCGATCCGCTTTGCGCTCCAACTGCGACGGACCCAAACGCCAGGCTAGTGGCCGATAGAGATGCTCCAGGCCCAGTCCCGGTGCCGCTCAACGGGATCGTTTGCGGAGACGACGCTCCGTTGTCGATGAAGGTGATTGCCGCCGTCTTTGGGCCCACGGATGTAGGTGCAAAGTGTCCATGAATCTCGCAGGTCCCGTCGGCCTTCAGGCTAGTCCCGCAATCGTTGGCGAATACGAACGATGAAGCATCCGCGCCCGTCACAGTGATGCTGGCAATCGAGAGCGCCTCGTTGCCAGTGTTAATCAAGTCAAACGATTGCGATCCGCTCGCACTTCCGACAGGTTCGCCGCCGAATGATAAGTCGGAGACCGCAAAAGTGACGGTTGCGCCGCCCCCTGTGCCACTCAGCGCAATCATTTGTGGCGATGAGGCCGCGTTGTCGTTGATTGAGATTTCCGCCGACGTCGCGCCATCGGACGTGGGCGCAAAGTGTCCATGAATCGAGCAGCTTGCACCGACCGCGAGACTGGCTCCGCAGTTGTTTGCGAAGACGAATGAGGAAGGATTCGTACCCGTCACACTGATACCGTAGATGGCGAGTGTCGCGCTGCCCGCATTGGTCATGGTTACCGATTGCGATGCACTGGTCGTCCCAATCTGTACGGTGGCGAACGATAAGCTGGTAGCGGAAAGAGCAACGCTGGCAGCGACGGTGCCCGTCCCGCTCAACGGAATAGTCTGCGGCGAATCTGGGGCGTTGTCGGTGATCGTTACGCTTGCAGTCAGTGCGCCCGCCATTTGGGGATCGAAGTGACCATGAATCGTGCAACTCGCTCCGGCTGCGACGCTTGCGCCACAGTCATTTCCGAAAACGAAAGAAGAAGCATCCGCGCCAGTTACAGCTATGCTCGTGATCAAGAGCGGTCCAGTGCCTGTGTTGGTTAGAGCAAAGGGTTGTGATGCGCCTGATGTCCCCACCATTTCCTTAGGGAACTCATACAAGAAAGGTGGCAGCGTCACTATCGGTCCCAGTCCCGTCCCGCTCAGCGCGATGGATATCGGTGCACTAGCTGCGTTATCCGTAATGGTAATTGCCGCCGTCGATCCGCCCAGCGCAGTGGGCGCGAAATGTCCATGAATGCTGCAGTTTGCCCCAACCGCCAGACTCGCAGGGCAGTTATTCCCAAACACGAATGAAGACGCATTCGTGCCTGTCACACTGATACCGGTGATCGACACAGCTGTATTTCCGGTGTTAATCACGGTTATAGACTGCGATGCACTTGCCGTCCCGATTTCTTCGCCGCCAAACGAAAGGCTGAAAGCTGAAAGAGAAATCGGATTGGCGCCCGTGCCGATAAGCGTGATCGTTTGCGGCGATCCGGGGGCGCTGTCCGTGATGGTGACCGTCGCACCTAACCCGCCCACCTCTGTTGGTGAAAATTGGCTGCTAACAGCGCAGCTTGCCCCCGCCGCCAAGCCGGCTCCACAGTTATTCGAGATTGTGAACGCGGATGGATTCCCTCCTCCCGAAACGATGCTGCTGATGGACACTGCTGTGCTAAGCGTGTTCGTCACAGTCACCGACTGCTGCGCGCTCGTCTGTCCAACATTTACACTTCCGAACGAAACGATGCTGGCGGATAGGTTGATGCCTGTAACAACCACCGTTCCCGTTCCAGTAGCCGTCGAGTAATTCACATCCCCGCCATAAGTAGCCGTGATGGTGTGCGAGCCGACCGAAAGTGCAGAGGAAGGAAAAGTGCCAACACCGTTGACCAGCGTGCCCTGGCCCAGATTCACGCTTCCCTCGGCGAAGTTTACCGTGCCGGTCGGAACAACTCCCGCGCCAGTAACGGTCGCAACCAGGTTCGTGGATGTACCGACGATCACCGGGTTCGGCGCTGCCGTGACGCTTACCGTCGGCGTACCTTGCGCCGCCACCAGGGTCACCGAACTGGATGTGCTAGTCCCATAATTGCCATCGCCGTTGTACCGCGCAACCACCTGGTGCGTTCCCGAGCCCGGCGTCAGCGTAACTCCACTAAGAGATGCACTTGAAGACTGGGTCTCCTCTGACAACATGTTCACGGCTGTCCCGAGCCCGTCTGGGCTGCTATTGGAAATTAGAGCCAAGTCCATGAGGCCGTCCCCGTTGAAATCATCCGCGGCAATACCGTCTGGGTAGTTACTCCCGGATGCAAAGGTTCCCGCAACCGTGAAGGCTCCGTCCCCGTTGCCCTGCAAAATTGTCCCAGTGCCTGGTGTCCCGGTCACCATGGCCAGATCAGGTATGCCGTCTCCGGTGAAGTCGCCCAAAGCAACGGAGCCACTTAAAGTCACCGGGAGGCTTAGAGGAGTGGATGCAAAATTGCCCGTTCCGTCGCCGATCAGCACACCGCTTCCAGTCAGCAGGTCAGGGATGCCGTCTCCGTTGAAATCCGCCACCGCATAGAGACCTTGATTGATCACGGGCGGCGTACTCGTCGGACTAAAAGTTCCATTCCCGTTGCCGAGCAGAATCGTCACCCCAGAGTAACTCGACACTACAATATCCAACTTGCCGTCCCCGTTGAAGTCAGCCACGTCACCGACCGCGATGCCTCCATAGGACGAAATGGGCGAGAACGTCCCATCCCCGTTGCCCAACAGGATCTCCACTGTCCCGACGTTACTAGCTAGGTCGATGTTGCTCACAGCCAGGTCAGGAATACCGTCCCCGTTGAAGTCGCCCACTGCAATGGATCCAGAATCCGTTTCCGCCGGCGCGTAACCCAGGAACGAGAACGTCCCATCTCCGTTCCCCAGGAGAATACTAAGCTTGGCAATTCCGGGATTCCCGTCCAGCACCGCCAGGTCCAGGATGCCGTCTCCGTTGAAGTCAGCAACCGCAAAAAAATTGCCATCTTCCAACGTCTGTCCCTGGGTAAATGTCCCGTCGCCATTGCCCAACAGAATCGTCACAATGATAAAGTCATCTCCCAAGACCAGGTCTGGAATTCCGTCCCCGTTGAAATCGCCCACCGCTATTTGACGGATACCGTTACTCGCAGAGGGGAAAGTCAAGGTGTTTGTCGAGGTGACCGGAAAGTTAAGCCCTGCCGGACCAGGCGCCAAAGAACCCGTCCCCAACACCGCATTCCCAAAGGTCGTATCGAGAAACGTGACCGTACCCGTAGGAGCCGCATTTCCCGCGCCGCCCACCGTCGCAGCCAGCGTATAGTTGCCCACTGAGATTTTGGTCGGAGATGCCACAGTCACCGATTGATAAAGCCCCGCGCGTGTCACCGTTAGCGCCGCCGCCGCGGAAGTGCTGGTCGAATAGTTAGTCGTTCCCAAAAATACAGCCGAATAGCTATGGGTCCCAATTCCCGGCCGGAATTTGAAGGTAGCCGTCGCCGCGCTCGTCAACTGCGCAGTCCCAAGAATATGAATATCCTCGCAGTGGGCCGCCGTAGCATCGCAGAACTTGACCTGCCCAGTTGTCAAAGCCTTAGCGCCGCCCGTTACCGTTGCGGTCAGCGTGACCACGGTCCCCGAGGGAACAGCAGTCACGTCCGTAGCTCCGGATGTTACTGCCAGGGTTGTGGTTGTCGCAGTAGGCGTAGCAACGGCTCGCGGCGCAATGCAAAACAGTGTCGCGCATGCGAGAATCGCTGTTCGGAAGGCTATTTGGCCAAACCTGCAAACGAATGGCCAGTCACACGGCGAAGACGGGGCAATCCTGGGGGACAACTGCATAAAAGGTTCACCAAATTGAACTCGCTCCCTCTGCAATTCCTGCTGTTGCAGGCCCGCATTGGAGGGAACGGCTGAGACGAGCCGCATTCTGGACGGGTGCGTCGATCATACTCGTGCGTACAAGACCATGACTATTGAAAAACCTGAGGGATGCGCACGCCTGAGTAACTTGAGAGGCCTTCGATGGTAACAAAATGTGGGGGCAAAATCAGGAGTGGATGAACAGCTTCAAATTTCCGCTCAGGAAGTATTCGGCTGAATATGTTAAAAAGAGCGAACGGGAGAAATGATGCATAACTATTTTCGAAACAGCAGGATTGTGTCTACATTCGTATTTCTCTTTATATTTTTACTGGCGAATGCAGGGAATGCAATTGCGCAGACGTCGGCGCATTCGCAGGCGCGAATCACTGAGAACATCGATACTTCGCGGCTTGTCGTGCTGCGAGGAAATACGCATCCGCTGGCACAACCAGGCTTCGATCGGGGGCTGGCGCCACTTACCATGCCTGCAAGCCGATTGCTTCTGGTCCTGCAACGCAGCACTCAGCAGGAGGCCGATCTGCGGACTTATCTGCAGTCAGTGCAGGATTCGAACTCGCCGAATTATCGCAGATTTTTGAGCCCCGAAGAGTTCGGCTTGCGCTTTGGTGTAAGCGACGCCGATCTTCAGACGATTCAGGGCTGGCTCACGGGGAACGGCTTTACGGTGAGCAAAGTCTCCAAAAGCCTCATGGCAGTTGAGTTCTCGGGCACTGTCGGCCAGGTTCAGACTGCATTTCACACGTCGCTTCACAGATATGTCATTGACGGAAATGAATATTGGGCCAATGCCGGCGATCCACAAATTCCCAGCGCTCTGGCACCGGTAGTCGCCGGAGTCACTTCGCTGAATAGCTTCAAACCGAAAGCGCAGTATATCCGCGGACCGAGCGGTGTTTACGATGCCAAGACCCACAAAATTACTCCTACTTATACAATTGGCGACTCGACCAGTGGGTACTATATTTTCCTGGGACCGGCGGATGCAGCCACCATCTACGACACGCCCACGAAACTGAATGCTGGTCTTTCTGGCACTGCATACGATGGCACCGGGGTGACGATTGGAATTGCCGGCGACTCTAACATCAATGTAACTCAGAACGCCAATTATCGTGCCACCTTTGGGCTTGCAGCCAAGGCAACGACGGTGGTTGTCGACGGCAATGATCCTGGTGAAAATGGCGACGCGCTGGAGGCATACCTCGACACACAGGTTTCTGGGGGCATCGCGCCGAACGCTAACGTCATCCTGTACACAGCCGCGAATACCGATTTTGAAGCTGGGTTGTTTCTCGCTATCAATCGTGCGCTCGACGACAATCAGGCCGACATTCTGAATGTGAGTTTCTCCGGCTGCGAAGCTGTGCAAGGGACTGCGGGAAATCAGTACATCCTCGATCTTTGGGAGCAGGCAGCTGCGCAAGGCATTTCAGTTACGGTCTCCTCGGGGGACAGTGGGTCCGCCGGATGCGACAACCCCGATACAGAGACACACGCAGTAAATGGCCTGGGAGTGAATGGACTTGGTTCAACGCCCTTCAACGTCTCCGTTGGCGGCACCGATTTCGACGTCCTCTACAGCAGTTTTCCAACGAGCTTTTCTAACTACGTGGATTTAACAAATACGTTGCCCAATCATCGCAGCGCGCTTGAGTACATTCCTGAAGAACCGTGGAACGACTCGACGCTGCCGAATACTTCCATCCTGGACAACGTGCCCATCTCGGTTGCGTCCCATTACGAAAGTCAAGACAACATTGTCGCGGGCGGCGGCGGACTCAGCACTGTTTATGCCGCACCGGATTGGCAGAGCGGCTTTGGATCGACCACCGCTCGAAGCCTGCCCGACGTTTCATTTCTGGCTGGAAACGGATTCTATGGCGCTTTGTGGGGAATCTGCACAGATTTGGAAGTCAACAACAGCGGCAACCATATTGCCGATTGCGCTGCAGGAGCAACCGGAAACAACTTTAACCTCACCGGGGTCGGAGGCACCTCAGCTTCGTCGCCTGCATTTGCCGGAATGCTTGCGCTGGTAAAGCAAAAGACCGGCACTCGCCTGGGGCAGGCTGACTACGTGCTTTATCACCTTGCCAAGACCGATTACTCGACAGTGTTTCACGATGTTGTAACCGGAGATAACTCGGTGGAGTGCAATACGGGAACTCCGAATTGCAAAGCCGTAACCGATGTGAACACATACTATCTTTCTGGCTATAACGCTGCGAGCGGTTACGACGAAGCCAGCGGCCTTGGCAGCGTAGATGCATCCCAGTTGGCAAGCAATTGGGAAAGTGCGAGCTTCAATCCGACTACTTCATCGTTACAACTGAACGGAGCTACCACAGCCCTCAACATTACCCATGGCCAAAGCGTTTCGGTGAATGCGAAAGTATCGAGCACCGGTGGGACCCCTTCAGGCAACGTCGCGCTTGTTGACAGTCTGAGCCCTGCAAATAGACCTAACGTTGAAGGGATTGCGGACTTTTCGCTTTCGGCCGGCAGCGTCTCCGGTACAACTGACTCGCTCCCCGGTGGCACATACAATGTTTCCGCGCATTACGGTGGAAGCAACACTTTTGCGGAGAGCGATTCGAACACAATCCCGGTGACGGTCGCGGCGGAAAGCAGCACGACAACTTTTAAGGTTGCGGGCTATTACGATCCTGCAACTGGGAAGGCCGCAACTACCCCCTATTACGGATACATCTATCTGCTCGATGCGCAACCCTACGGCAACAGCGCGTCGGCGACGGAACCGAACGGCGCAGCGACAGGCACAATCACTTTCAAAAACGGTACTGCGAAATTAGGAACGGCGTCGCTCTCGAGTGAAGGAATCGCAGAGCTGCAAGCCATCGATCTACCAGGTGGAAGCAATAGTTTGACTGCCAGCTTTCCGGGGGACGCTAGCTTCAAGGCGAGTATCAGCGCTCCATATCTTTTTACGGTTGAACCCGCGCTCACCACTCTCGTCACAGATAATGTTTCGGTCCAGCAAGTCGACTCCGTCAACCTGGGTGTCACCCTCACAACAAAGAGCGGGGCGGCAGCGCCAACAGGTACGGTCACATTCGAAAATGGTTCAACGATTATTGGATCCGCAAAACTGGAAGGTTTCGCCGCCACCAAACCTGAGCTCGCCTTTGGCGTTGCAAATCTTAAAACCTACCTCTTGCCCGGCTCGTATCGCGTTGTCGCAGTCTATAGCGGCGACAGCAATTACAGTGCAGCTACTGCGGCGGCGGTGTCAGTCAGCGTCGATAAGGCCCACACAACCCTGATGGTGACGCCCACTCCCACCACCATTGACAGTAATCAAGCGGTGCAGTTCGCCGTGACGCCTTATCAATGGCCCGGCCTCCCGTTGCCCACCGGTTCCGTCGTGCTGTCCTATGGTTCGCCTGCCATTAGCACGCCGGCGGCAAATCTGGTCAACGGAACAGTAACAATGACCATCCCTGCGAATTCCTTGCCGGGTGGAAATCGGTTTATATCGGCCAGTTACAGCGGCGACTCGAATTACTGGCAATCCAACGGCGGCGCTCCGCTAACCGTAATTCCATCGGGAACGATCACGCCTACTGTAGTTGTCACGACGCCCGCAAACACAGTAAATTTTCCGGTCGCAATCTCGGTTACCGTGAAGGGGACAAGTGGAGAGCCAGTTCCGACGGGCTCGGTGTTGGTGGCCGGTGCTGAAGGATGGTTGACTAACGGTTCGACCTCCGTTACATTTCAAAGCGGCTTTGCCGCCGGTCCAAATACAATACCCGCCAAATACCAAGGGGATTCAAATTACACTCCAGCAAGCGGTAAGGCCATTCTGGACCTCTTCGCAAACCCAAATATCACCTTCAAGCCTGCCTCTCCTACCTTAGTCGTCAATCAGTCTCTGACAGTGACTGTTTCCGTCGGTACCTTTACTACCAACAACGAAACAGCTACTGGCACCGTAACCATTTTGAGCGGAACCTACAGTTCGCCGCCAACCCAATTGACCAGCGGCTCCGCCAGCATCACTATCCCCGCAAATTCGTTGGCAACTCTGAATACGTCACAGTCACACCAGTTCCGGTGCCGGGACTAGCGATCGCCGGTACTGGGGTCACCTTCGCTCCCGG
>Ga0206847_10015_pt1 | contig 60766 bp, 40 predicted proteins | sample Alteio_BWOrgCont_17_FD_152880 | JGI IMG/M metagenome (GOLD analysis project Ga0206847, IMG submission 152880) | Enriched cells from forest soil in Barre Woods Harvard Forest LTER site, Petersham, Massachusetts, United States -... | ecosystem: Environmental > Terrestrial > Soil > Temperate forest >... | reverse complement strand
AGTCGGTATCCGCCTGCTGGTCGCGCTGGAGATGGTCCCAACGCGAAAAGATCACCCGCCCCGCGCTGTCGAGCTGCGGCGAGAACGCCCCGCTCGGCGTATGGTTGATCATGAAGAGATAACCATTCGTCGGCTGGAGGCTCCAGAGTCCGGTTACGGTCGCGGCTTCCTCGTATTCGTCCAATTGCGGATAAAGCTGCGCCTCGCCGTTTCGGGGCCGGTCGCTGGTAAAGATGATTTGATCTTCCGAGCCGTAAATGGGGGAGATGTTGTTAAAATTTGTCGGCTGGTTCGGAACCTTGGTGATCACCGGCGTGGCCGTGGGACTCGTGAAGTTGGTGATCTCATAAAGCTGCCAGAAACCGACGGACTCCTCATCGAATTGACGACGCGGCGCGCCGATCACCATGCTGAACACCGCCTTGTTCCCGCTCCAGTGAATGCACGGCTGGCGTACCGCGATGCCGTTCGTCGCCTGCGACCCCCATTTGCCGTAACCCGCCGCCCGCGTCAGATTTTTGAGCGTCCCGTCCGGGTAGCGGATATAAAGATCCCCGCCGCGCCCGCACGACTCGATGTCCGGGCGTTGAGTACCGAACGCCGATCCAATCGTGGTGAAATCCGCCGGAATGGGTATTTGCGTGACGAACAGGATGGAATTCGTCGGCCCCGCCACCGCCACGGACGCCGCGCAAAGCAGCGCCAGGAAAAGGAGACATTTTGTCATGCGCCAGAATAAGCAGGACCCACGCCACGCCACCATACTCCCTCGGGGGTATGCCGTAACTGTTCGTCCACACCGTCCACACCGTCCACACCGTCCACACCGTCCACACCGTCCACACCGTCCACACCGTCCACACCGTCCACACCCAGCCCGTCATTCCGCGAACAAAAACCTTAAATCATCCAGCGTCAAACTCTGCGCGAACCGCTCCTCGCCGAGCACGTCATCGGCCAGCGACGCCTTTTGCTTTTGCAGCAGGCGGATCTTTTGCTCGATGCTGTCGCGCATCAACAACCGGTAGGCCATCACCTTGCTCGTCTGGCCGATGCGATGCGTGCGGTCAATCGCCTGGTTCTCGACCGCCGGATTCCACCACGGATCGAACAGCACCACGTACGACGCGGCCGTGAGATTCAGCCCAAACCCGCCGGCCTTGAGCGAAATCAAAAACACCGCGCCGCCCTTGGCCGATTGAAATTCCTGGACCAGTTCACCGCGGTTCTCCGTGCCGCCCGCGAGATAAAAGTGCGCCCACCCGCGCTCCGTCATTTTTTCCCGGAGCAGGTCGAGCATCGTGACGAATTGTGAGAATACGAGTACCTTATGGCCCTCCTCCATCAACGGTTCGAGCAAATCCTCCAGCGCGACGAGCTTCGCGCTGTCCGCGGTGACCAACGCGGCGTCCACCAGCGCGGGATGACAGCAAATCTGCCGCAGCCGCAACAGTGACGTCAGGACGTTAAATCGCTGTTCATTGAGTTGCTGGCTCGATTTGAGGCCGAGAATCAGCAGCCGGGCGCGCTTGATTTCGGCGGTATAAAGCGCCTTCTGTTCGCCCTCCATTTCGCAAAGCAAATCCTCCTCGACGCGGTCGGGCAAATCCCGGGCCACCTGTCCCTTCGTGCGCCGCAACAAAAATGGCCGGACGCGCGCGGCCAGCCGGCGGCGGGCGAGGGGATCGTCCTTCGCGTCAAACCGCTTGAGAAAATTCGCGCGATTGCCCAGCGCGCCCGGCATGGAAAAACTGAGGATGCTCCACAAATCCAGCAACCGGTTCTCAATCGGCGTGCCGGTGAGCGCCAGCCGGTGGTCCGCCTTCAACGCGCGCGCGGCCTGGGCGGTTTGCGAATCCGGATTCTTGATGTATTGCGCCTCGTCCAGAATCGCCGCGAGCCATTTCGCATTCGTGATGGCCGGGGAAAGCGAGCGCAGTTGCGCGTAATTGATGACGATGACGTCAGCGCTTTCCCGCGCGGCCGGAAGCTCGTCGGCGGATTCCCCGCGCCACATGCGGACGCGCAGGCCGGGATAAAACCGCTCCGACTCCGTGCGCCAGTTGTCCATCACCGACTTGGGGCAGACGACCAGCGCCGGATTGACCGCCGCGGGTTGGGCGTTGGAACTTGTTTCCCTCAGCCACGCGAGCCACGCCAGCGTTTGCACGGTTTTGCCCAAACCCATGTCGTCGGCCAGCACTCCGCCGAAATTGTTCGCCGTGAGATAAGCCAGAAAATGAAATCCCTCGGTTTGGTACGGCCGCATTTCCGCGCGAATCGCCGGCGGCAGCGGCGGCGCGACGCGGGTTTTCAGTTCGCTGACCCGGCGTTGGATTTTCTCGACCCGTTCCGGCGCGAGAAATTTTTTCGCCGCGTCATCGGCGAGTTGCAGTGCGTGAAAGCGCTGGGGTTCGCTGGAAAAATCGCGGGCGTTGAGGCCCAGGCGCGCAAGTTGCTCGTCGTCCTCGGGCGAAAGGTTGAACTGCAACCGCCGCCAGCCCTTTTTGCCGAGGCGCACGAAACCGCCGCGCGCGTTGAGTAAAAGTTTCAATTCCTCCGGCGTCAGCGTGGTGTCGCCGACATTGAGCGCAACCTTGAGATCGAACCAGTCAATCCCCGCCTCGGCAATATCCAGCGAAACCGTGCCGCTCACCGGCTCGTCGCGCAAGGTAACCAGTTCCCGGTCCAATAGAATCTCGATTTCCGGCGGCAGCGATTTCAACCAGGACACAAAAATCTCCGGCGTCTTCTTTGTAAGCCGCAACCGCCAATCCCCCGGATAACCATCCCACTTGAGGCCGAGCGGTTCGAGCACCCGCGGGAAATGTTTCTGCAACTGGCGGTCGTGGACGGTCAGAGTGCCTTTCGCCCCCTTGGGCGCCTTGGGCGTTCCGCCTGCCATTTCGTTTTCCCAGCCGCGCGGCGTGAATTGTTCCGCCGCCATTTCCGGCGCTTTGGCCGCCACGCTGATGACGATGTCCTCGCCCGGACTCCCGGGATAGATCGTTTTCAGCGCGCACGAAATCGCCACGCCGACCGGCACGATGCGGACGCGCTGTTGCAGATGCTCCGGCAGCGGGATGCCGTTCCCGTGCAGGAAGCGCAGCCCGTCGGTGGTTTCCAACGCGTCGCTGGGGATGCTCTTGCGCGGCTCCGTCTCCAGCGCGTCGGCGGGCGGGCCGGTGAACAATCCGCTCTCCGTGAGATAGAGCGTAGGCTGCCCGTCCAGTGTGCAAAGAATTCGCGGCGGCGCGGAACCGTCCGCTGTCACCAGCGCCAGTTCGTAATGGTTCTCGCCGCCTTGCGGTGGACGCAGGTTCAGGCGCAACGGTTCCGCGTTGCGGGTGAGCGGCCGTCCGTCGCCGGTCACCACGCGATCCGGGGCCAGCGGCATTCGCAGCAACCGGTTCAGGGCCGGGTGCGCCGCGGCGTTGGTGTATTTGAACGACCACCAGCTCTCGTAACTCCACGGCTTGAACACGGCGCTCCACAGCGGCAGCGAATCGGGCGCGATTACAAACGCGCTGTTGTCGAATTGCTCGGCGAATTTCTTGGCCTGCGTCTGTTTGAGTTCCGTGAATTCCGCGCCGGGGCTGTTTCGCCATTGCAATCGCGCCTCGTCCACGAGGATCGCGAGGCGCAACTCCAAAACACTGGGTTGGGAAACCGCCGCGCCGCCATCGAATCCGCGAAACCATTGTTTCCACCGTTCGATTTCCTTTTTCCGCGCCCATTCCTTCATCACCGGCTCAATCGGCCCGAGGTCCGTGACCCCATCCATGAACTCCGGCCAGCGGACCTTCCGTTGGCGGAGTTCCCACGCGACATAAAGCCAGAACTCAAAATCGTTGCGCGGGGGCTCGGGCGAGAATTCTATTTCCTTCCAGTAATTGGTTGAGAACGTGGTCTGGCCGCCGGTTATCGTGTGCAAGTCCGACTCCAAAAACCGGCGGTTGCGGGTGTTGGCGTAGGTCGCTTGCACCAGGCGGATGAAGGTGGCCTCGTCCTGCCGGAGGTCGCGGCCCAGATTCTCAACGAGTTTATCGTACAACAGCGAGGGCGGCGGCTGGGGAACCCGCAATCGCGATTCGGTTTTCTGCCGGCCGTTGTCCGCGACACCCGCTTTGGTTTCTTCCGCCGCGCTCTCGCGCAATTTGATCAGGGCGGCGACAATGTGCTTGCAAAGCAGGCCGACCGGGCAGGTACACTCCCCCGTCCAAAAGCCGCCGTCCGTAAACTCGAGGCCCACGTCATAATCCACGCCGCCCCGGACGACCGCCGTGTAAATCCGGTCCGGTTCGACACACTCCAATTCAAGCACATCGCCCCGGGCGAAATAACCGCGTCCGCGCTTGAGTGTTTTCTGCGGCGTGGAATCCAGAAACCGCTGAATGCCTTCGCGCAAATCCTTCCGCAATTTCATTTCCTGTCAGTATGGGAGACTCGCCACGCGGACGCAAGCGGACGTTGTTCACAATAGTGTCCGAATTTGGTAGGGAATGGCGCGCCGCGCCGTCCGCGCCGGGTTGCGGCGCAATCGGAGACGTTGCTAACGCGTTACCCGTCAACGGTTGCACGCCATCCCTGCCAGCTTGGGACACTATCGACCCCGCGAACGCATTGACATCCCTTTCCGCCCGGTCAATTGTTTTGAAAACCATGGACCTGTATATTTTACGCCACGCGATTGCCGAACCCAAGACCGGCGCGTTTCCCCGCGGTGACCGCCAACGCAAGCTCACCGTCGAAGGCTCGCGCCGCATGCGGCGCATCGCCCGGGGAATGAAAACCGCCGGGCTTTCGTTTGACGTGATCCTTACCAGCCCGTACGTGCGGGCCCGGCAAACCGCCGATATCGTCGCCGGCGTCTTTGGCCTGGAAAAACAGGTGGAATTGACGGCCGCCTTGGCGCCGGGCGGGATCCCGGTGGAGCTGATCGAACTCTTGAACCGCGATTATGCGGCGCGGAAGAGTATCCTCCTCGTGGGCCACGAACCCGGTTTGAGCCGGTTGATCTCGGTCCTGCTTACCGGCGGCCCGGATCTGAGTCTCAACCTGAAAAAGGGCGGCCTGTGCCGGTTGACCGTGGCCCACCCGCGCGCGGGATGCCGCGCCACGCTCGAATTCCTGCTCGCGCCGGCGCAATCCCGGCGGCTCGCCTAAACCATCATTTTTACGGCGTTGTCCGAACCGACTTGTCCTTCCCCCAGCGTTCCGTGTCGGACAAAAATAGCTGCTCGGGCAGAAACCCGATGGGCGATTTTGTAAGGGGAAAGTAGGCCGGCAGATTGGGCGGCTTGAGCATGCACTGGAGCGCGAAGGAGCCCCAGCTATGCTCGCTCGCCCGAACCCACTCGCTGAGGAACCGGCTGTCCATCGTCACCGGTGTGAGATAAAGCGCGTGGACTGGTTTGTAGTAATCGTAGATCTTGAAGAATTGCTTCTCCGTGTCCAGCGTGAGCCAGACACACTGGCGTTCGCCGTACCACGCGATGGCCCAGGGGACATCGCTCATCATCAGTTCATCCTCCTTCATCCAAGTGCAGGTTCGCTGGATGGCCGGTGGAAAATAGGGCGGATAGGCGATGGTCGTAACCGATGGCCCGATCAACGCAAAGATCGCCGGGAGGCAGATCACGAAACAAAAAGCTCCGACGAGCATGGAGCGCAATTGCGGAATCGGGATGTTCAAATGATCCACCAGGGAGTAGAAAAAGCCCACGCCAAACACCAGCACCAGCGGCGCGACCACCACGAGCAGGTTGTCCGCGTTGATGATCGGCGAGTCCGTGGAGGCTTCGGTGCGGCCCAGCGCCTGGGCGATGGCCAGGATCACCAGGCTGAAGAGCAGGAAATTGCGCAACCGTCCCAGCGCCGGATTTTTAAAGCCCAGCAGCAGCCCCACGAGAAAAAACGCGGTGATCCAACTGCCCCCGAGTTTCGGCAGATCCTCTTGAATCAGCGCCTCGACATTATTAACAAATTTGAACCACAACTCGCGATTCAGAAAGCGTCCAAAGTCCGGATCCAGCGAGCGTTGCATGTGGTTTCCAGGAAAGGCGGAGGCGGTCTCGTAGATGGAATATCCGGCGGTTCCGAAAAAGGTGTTGCTGAGGTGGTAATTGCGCGCCACCCAGGGACCGATGACCAGCAGAAACGCGGCCAGGGCCGCAAAGCACAATATTCCCCGGTGTCCGCCGAGATAAAGGACAAAATAGATGAGCACCGGAATGATCAACCAGCCAAACGAATAACGGGTCAGACAGGCCAGCCCGGTCAGCAGGCCCGCGAGCGCGCCCCAACTGATGAGCCGTCCCTCGCTCCATTCGTTTTTCCGGAATCCCTCCTCCAGTCTCGTCAGAGTCCAGGCCAGCCCCAGAAAAATAACCATGAGCAGCATGGTGGAAAGCCCGGAAATGCTGAACCTCCAGAAAAGGTCGGTGCCCAGGCATAAGAGGGCGCTGGTCCACGCCATGGCCGGGTCAAACAACCGGCGGGTCAGAAAATACAGGATGACCACCGCGCCCAGAAATAGCAGTTGGTTTAGCAGGTTGATCTCGAAGTCCGGTCCGTAGATCTTAAACCGTCCGCCAGTGTTGAAAATCTTGCTCGATCCGCAGACCTGGTATTCCGCTCCGGGCCAGATTTTCATGAGGCCCGCCAGGAGCATCGGATACACCGGTGGATTGGCAAGGTCGGGATGCATGCCCCGGATCCGGGTCGGGTCGCTCTTGTCCCCCGGCCGCGTCGGCCCGTGCTCCTCCTCATACGCCTTCTCGAACAAGTGCATGCTCAACGGGCGGATGAACAGGGTCGTGTACCCTTTGCCGTCCGCGATGTTGCGGGCGACTTGCGCCGCGTCCATGGCCTCGGGGTTGGACATGTTCTTGAAGCCGCGGAGGTTGTAATTCGCCATCAAGATGCCGAGCGCGAACAGCCACAGCCCGATCTTGATATAGCGCAGGCCGCTGCCCTCCAGGCGGTGGATCCAGTTTTGGATCAGCATCAGGACTCCTCCAGATTATAGCGGCGGAGTTTCCGGTGCAGCGTGCGCCGGCTCATGCCGATTTGCGCCGCCGCGCGCGTTCGATTTCCGTTGGTTTCCTTCAATGCCCGCATAATTAGTTGTTTCTCGGCTTCTTTGACCGTCAAATTATTCTCCGGCGCCTGGCGTTGCGGCCTGGCCGGGGGCGCGCCTCCCTCCGCTCGCACGGATGCCGGCAAATCCCGGGCCGTCACCCGGTCGCCGCGGCACATCACCACGGCCCGCTCCAGCGCGGCGCGCAATTCGCGTACATTGCCGGGCCAGGAATAATTAATCAAGGCTTCCAGGGCGTCGCCCGTGAAGTCTTTCACCTCCTTGCCGTTCTCCCGGGCGAATTCCCGGAGAAAATTCCGCGCCATCAGCACCACGTCGCCGGATCGTTCCCGCAATGGCGGAAGCCAAATCTCCACCACCCGCAGCCGGAAGAACAAGTCCTCGCGGAAAGCCCCGGCCTTCACCTGGTCCTCCAGGCTTTTGTTCGTGGCCGTGATAAGTCGCACATCGGCGGTTAGAGTCTTGTTTGACCCCACGCGTTCAAAAGTCCGCTCGCCGAGAAAACGGAGCAGCTTGATTTGGACCGCGGGATCGATTTCGCCGATTTCATCCAGAAACAGGGTTCCACCCTGCGCCTGCTCGAAACGGCCCACGCGCCGCTCATGCGCCCCGGTAAACGCTCCCTTTTCGTGGCCGAACAATTCACTCTCCAGTAACGCCGCCGGGAGCGCCGCGCAATGCACCGCCACCAGCGGCGCGCGCGCGCGCGGGCTAAGCTGGTGGATCGCCCGCGCGACCAGTTCCTTGCCGGTGCCGCTTTCACCCTCCAGCAGCACGGTCGTCCGCGCTGGCGCCACTTGCCGGATCGATTCGAAGACCTCCCGCATCGGCGCCGAATCGCCGATGATGTTTTCCATGCCAAATTTTTGCTCCAGTTGCTGCCGCAGGGTGGCATTCTCCACCTCCAGGTTTTGCTGCCGCAGCGCCCGCGCGAGTCGCATCTCCAGCTCATCGATCTGCATCCGTCCCTTGGCGATATAATCATCCGCCCCCCGCCGCATGGCGTCCACCGCGAGATCCTCGGATCCATAGGCGGTCATCAAAATACAAACCGGCGGACGGGACAGGGACTTGGCGCGGGTGATCAAATTCATCCCGTCCTCGTTGGGCAGGCGGAAATCCGTCAGCAACACGGCGAAATGCTCCCGCTCCAGCAATTCCATGGCCGCTTTCGCATCCTCGGCCACATACACGTCATAACGGTCCTCCAACGCCGCGCGCAACCCCTCCCGCGTGGGCTTCTCATCATCCACAATCAACAACATGGGCTTCTCAGCTAGGGGCATGGGGTGAGGAGATTGGTTGAAAAAGAGTTCCCCTCCCCATAAACCCTAATGGACGAAAATTCCCAACTGCTTCGTCGTGGCGCGGACATCCGCATCCGGGTATGGAGCTCCGGCTTTAGCCGGCAGAGCGATAGCCTGATCGGGCGACTTGAAAATTCTTCCAACCACTGGGTATTCCCACGCCCCGCCGCCTGAAGGCGGAACTCCATACCCGGACGACCATCCGTCCCTTCGGGACCCGCCATTTCCCGCGCGCAAACCCGGCTATTTTCGTGAAGTCCCTTCGGGACTAACGCCGCGCATCCTTGGCGCGAATTCAGGTTTATGACCGGTTTATGATCCATGACTTTGGCGTTCCGTTCTTACGCTGGCTCCATGGTGGCCGCCTCCAGCAGCCGCGTGGGACGCTCGTGCAGCGGGAACCAAAGCCGGAAAACGGTCCCTTGGCCGACGTTGCTCTCCAATTCAATCCGTCCGCCATGCGCGCGAACGATTCGTTGCACGATCATCAATCCCAGGCCCGAGCCTTTCTTTTTGGTGGTGAAAAACGGCTCGAAGATGCGGTTGAGTTGCTCGCTTGGAATGCCGCCTCCGGTGTCCGCCACGCTCACCCACACGCCGTCGGAACCGGCTCCGGTTTGCAACGTGAGACAGCCATCCCTGGTCATCGCCTGCATGGCGTTCTTAATCAGGTTGACCAAAACCTGTTGGATTTGGACAACATCGAGTGGCGCCTCTGGTAATTGCCGGTGTAATTTTTCCCGAACCACCAGCCCGCGATTGTCCAGTTCCGGCCCGAGCAAAGTCAGGGTTTTCTGGACGATTTCGTTCAGGGAAGCCGGGTGGAGCTGTGGTGGCACCGGCCGCATCGCCTGCAGGAATTGGGTTATGATGTAATCCAGACGGTTGATCCCGCCCTTGGCGACATCCAAGTACTGTTCCAGTTTCAGGGCGATATCCTCGACCTCACTTGACGGCGGCGCGGCGGTGGCGCGCGCTCCGCGTCGTCCGGCGGGTGGGGAAGGGGCCGGGATCGCCTTGAGTTTTCGGATTTGCCGCTCCATGAGCTGGAGATGGATGTGCAGCGCGTTGAGCGGGTTCCCGATTTCATGCGCCACACTCGCCGCCAGCAGGGTGAGCGCCTGGACCCGCTCGCTTTCAATCGCCTCGAAGGTTTTTTGCCGTGCCTCGGTGGCATCATGCAGGATGAGCGCCACCGCGGAACCCGCCGCCGCCTTGGCTTGCAACGGCGCGGCGTAAAGTCGTATAAAACGCGGGCGGGGAAACTGAATCTCAAACTCGTGCCGCACGACCCGTCCCGTCCCGACGGCATCCAGCGCAAGGATTTTTTGCCAATCCAGTTCCGGGAAATACTCACTGACGGAACGGCCCTCCGCGTCTTTGCCCGAAAGCCCGATCAGCCGCGTAACCGCCTGGTTGAAATAGACGATCCGCTGCTCCTCATCGACTACCAATACTCCATCCTCGATGGTATTAAACAGCGTTTCCAGAAAACTCCGCTCGCTGGCCAGCCGTTGAACCACCGTTTGCAGCCCCTCCGCATTGAGCCGGTCGATCCGGCCCAGCACTTTATCAAGAAAACTGGATTTGGCAGCCATGGGAAATTTTAGCGGATTTTGGGCGGCCGCGCCAGCGTTTTGGAGTGCGGCAGTCCTCTGCCGCTTTCAAGAACGCGAGACATTTCATATGCCTCAAGTCCTCTTGGAAACATATGGCTACCAAAATACGTCTTTTCTATCATGTTTTTCTGCGTTCTCTGCGTTCTTTGTGGTTAAAATTTCCCCCCTCATTCATACCCAAACCGCCGGCAAAAAGGCTCCAACACCGGCAGCACCGGCGCCAGATATTGTTCATAAGCGCGCCACCGGGCCACCGAACGCGAGTAAACCGGCTGGGTCACATCCTGATACGTGGGCGAGTAAAGCTGGCGCGACCGGCTTTTCTCGTAAAACCGCGCCTGCTGTTCATGCCAGGCCAGGCCGAGAAACTCCGTCACCCGGCGGCCCTCCTTGTCCACGTTGGCCACCGTATCCTCATACCTGGTTTCGAGCCACTTGAAACCCTCCCATTCCCGCACCGCCAGCCAGACGCTCATCAAATCCGTGTAATGCTTTGCCACCCGTTCAAAGCTCAGGAAATTCACATTGGTCGCGTTCAGCGGAATATTCTGAAAATAGCAACTCAACACCACGTCGCGCGGGTCGCGTAACGCGATGATGACGCGCAATTCCGGAAAGATGCGCAACCACAGCGGCAATCGCGAGGTTGGTGAGGGATTCTTGTCCACGAGGGTCTTCCCCTTCGCGGCGGGTCCCGCCTCCTCCGCCAGCGCGGCGAGGTAAAGCCCGCGCAGGACATTCACCCGCGGGCTGGAGAGTTGGCCGGATTTGTAAAACTCCGGTTGCAAAACCTCGAGGAACGCCGCCGGCTCGTCCAGCGCCGCCACCTCCGGATGGGCGTCAAGAATTTGCTCCAGCAGGGTGGTGCCGCTGCGCGGATGGCCGCCGAGAAACGCCAGCGGCGGAATCGCGGATCGCTTTCGTTCCGGAAAATAGCCCGCCCAGACCCGCATGATGTCTTTCGGCTGGCTGCGCGTGAATTGCAGCGCGCTCGCGGTGCTCTGGTCGTAACCCTGGATGAGCAGATCCGTTTCCGTCAGCGCCCGGACGAGCTGTTTGGCCTCGATCAGCATTCGCATCGCCTCGTCAAAACGGTCCGAGCGGTCCAGCAATTGCGCCAATTCGTACCGCGCCGCGTAACGAACAAAAGGATGCTGCGGCTCGGACGCGATTAAATCGCGCAAGCGGGTTTCCGCCTCCGTCAATTTTCCCTCCCGGCGGTCGAGCACGGCGGAAAAATAGCGGGCCTGGTCGTCGCGCGGATCAATAGCCAGGCATTCGTCAACGGCCTGGCGCGCCTCCGCCAGCCGGTGCGCCTTTTCCTGAAGCACCGCCAGACTGATGCGCGGATTAATACCGCGCGGATCGGCTGCCGCGGCTTGCGTAAAACAAACGCGGGCTCTATCCGGCCGGCGAACCGCCTGGTACTGATGGCCAGCCATGCCCGCGAGTTCGGCGTTGCGTGGATCAAGTCCGAGCGCCGTTTGCCAGGCGCGATCCGCCGTGTCCAGTTTTCGCAATTTGGCCGCCGCGTTGCCGTACTCGTACCAAACGACCGCCGCGCGCGGGCACTGGCGGCTCAATTTCTCATAAATGGGCAGGGCGCGAACCGCGTCATTCGCCAGCATGAATTCGCGGGCCTCATTAAGCCTGAGTTGGGCCTCAACCGCGCTCATAAAAGATGTTCATCATGGCATCGCGGGCATCTTTCCATCGATTTATGACGGGGGGAAGCTTTTCCAGTGTGTGGATCGCGTCCCGGGAGCCTCTCAGTATTTAGGTAAGGCATGAAAACCACCTTTGGCGGCAAAATTTCTGCCTGGAGGTAGGGACGGCGCGCCGCGCCGTCCGCGCCGGGTTGCGGCGCAATCGGAGACGCTGCTGACGCGTTGGTCACGAATGGTTACGCGCCGGAACTTCCCTTTCCGCCCGCTTCTAAACGCGAACGGGAACCTCGCGGCGCGGTGTCCCCTCCAAATTAGGACGCTTCCCGTGTGCCGTATCCTTGGCGCTGGGGAACCGGATCGGTGCATATCATCGGCGTCGGACTCCCGGGCCCAACGGGCCGTCATTCCTCAGCCCAGCCCATCGGGCTGGGAAACTCGCCGCAACCATATTTCCAAGCCCCAACGGGGCGTGACACCGGTTCATCATCCCGAGAACCCTCTTCAATATCCGCGCCCCAATCGGCCGCGATCATAATTATCAGCTTGTTTCCCGTGCCATCGTGACTACACTGAGGCCCGGTTCAAACGAACTCGTCCGACCGTTTATTGCATTGCTTAATGAAAGCCATTACCGCGAATTAATCCAACCTCCAACCGGAGCCAGCCCGTTATGCGCAAGCTATCCCAATTGATCCTCCCTGTCGTTGCCGCCGCCCTTGTTTCCACCCGCCCGGCCATTGCCGATCCGCCGAAAAAAATCGCCACTGTCGAGGGCGTCACCGAATACCGGTTGGACAACGGCCTGCGCGTCCTGCTTTTCCCGGACAAATCGCAGCCGAAGGTCACGGTGAATATGACCGTGCTCGTGGGCTCGCGTAACGAGGGCTACGGCGAAACTGGCATGGCGCATCTGCTCGAGCACATGCTCTTCAAGGGCACGCCCCGCCACGGGAATGTTCCCAAGGCCTTGCAGGAGCACGGCGCCCAGTTTAACGGCAGTACCGACGACGACCGCACCAATTACTACGAAACTGTGCCCGCCGATGGCGACAACCTGGAGTTCGCCATTGATCTCGAGTCCGACCGCATGGTGAATAGCTACGTCCGCCGCGAGGACCTTGATTCCGAAATGACCGTGGTGCGGAACGAATTTGAACGCGGCGAAAACTCCCCGTCCGGCGTGCTCAGCGAGCGGGTCGCGGCCGCGGCCTACGACTGGCACAACTACGGCAAATCCACCATTGGCAACCGCACCGACATCGAGCGGGTGCCGATCGAAAACCTGCGCGCGTTCTATCGGAAGTTTTACCAGCCCGACAACGTGGTGTTAACCGTCGCCGGCCAGTTCGCCGAGGATAAGGCGCTGGAACTCGTGCAAAAGTATTTCGGCGCCATTCCCCGCCCCGCGCGCAAGCTGGACGCCACCTACACCGAGGAACCCGCGCAGGACGGTGAACGCACCGTGACCCTGCGGCGCGTCGGCGACGGCAGTGCGATTGAATTTGCCTACCATATCCCAGCCGCCGCGCACGAGGATGCCGCGCCGCTGGATGTGCTCGCCCACATTCTTTCCACGCAGCCCTCCGGCCGCTTATACAAAACCCTCGTGGAAACCAAGAAGGCCGCGAGCGTTCGGGCCGGCGCGCGCGGCCAGCACGATCCAGGTTTGCTCACCATTTCGGCCGAAGTGCCGGAGGTCGCCACGCTTGATGAAGTGCGGGACACAATTATCTCGGTGGTCGAGGGAATCGGCGCGACCGGCGTTACCGATGAGGAGGTGAACCGCGCCAAACAGCAATTGCTCAAGGCCCGCGAACGCGGCTCGCGGGACACCGCGGCGTTGGGCGTGCGCTTTAGCGAGTGGGTCGCCCAGGGCGACTGGCGCCTCTATTTTCTCGAGCGCGACCGGCTGGAGCAGGTCACGCCCGCGGCGGTTCAAGCCGTCGCCGCCCGTTATTTGAAACGGAACAACCGCACGATCGGCGAGTTCATTCCCACGGAAAAACCCGAGCGCATTGCCGTGCCCGCCACGCCGGATATCGCCGCGCTGGTCGCCGACTATAAGGGCCGCGAGGCCGCCGCCGAGGGCGAGGCGTTTGATCCCACCCCGGCGAACATCGAGGCCCGCGTGAAGCGCCTCGAAATCCCCGAGGGAATCAAAGTAACCCTGCTACCGAAGAAGACGAAGGGCGGCGAGGTGCAGGTCAATCTCACCCTCCATTACGGCAACGAGGAAAACTTGAAAGGCTTGGAAACCGCCGCTGGATTCCTTTCCCAACTCATGGAGCGCGGCACGAAAAAGCTTCCGTACCAGGAATTGCGGGATGAACTCGAGCGTTTGGACGCCACGATGGGCGGCGGCTTTGGCGGCGGTCGCGGCGGTGGTCGCCGCGGCGGTGGGGGAGGCGGCGGAGGCGGCGGAATGGGATCGATCAGTTTCGCCCTCCAAGCCAAGAAGGAACATCTCGCGGAGGCATTGGAAATTTACCGCCAGGTCTTGCGCGAACCCGCGTTGCCCAAGGATCAATTCGAGCAAATGAAACGCCAGCGCCTCGCCGGCATCGAACGGGGCCGCACCGAACCGACCGTTCTGGCCGGCCAAACGCTGAGCCGGACATTCGCGCCGTACTCGCCCGATAACATCCGTTACATTCCGACCACCGATGAATCCATCGAACGCCTGAACGCGGTCACGTACGAGCAGGTCGTCCAGGTCTATAATGAGTACCTCGGCTCGCAGGACGGCGAACTGACGATTGTCGGCGATTTCGACCCCGACATCTGCCTGCCCATCCTCAAGAACATCCTGACCGGTTGGAAAGCCTCCAAACCCTACGCCCGGATTGCCATGTCCGTGCCTGCTGACCTCACGGCCTCCGAACACAAGATCAACACGCCGGACAAAGCGAATGCCACGTACGTAGCCGGAATTATGTTTCCGCTGCGCGACGACGCCCCGGACTACCCGGCGGTGGTCATGGCGAATTACATTTTCGGCGGTGGTTCGCTCTCGTCACGCCTCGCCAATCGCGTCCGGCAAAAGGAGGGCTTGTCCTATTCCGTCGGCTCGACCCTGGGCGTCTCGGCCCTGGACGAGCGGGCCAGCCTGAATATTTCCGCGATCTGCAATCCGCAAAACATCGACAAGCTCGTCAAGGCCGTCCACGAGGAACTGGATGGTCTGGTTCACGATGGCGTGACACCGGAGGAACTGGATCAAGCCCGCCAGGGTTATCTGAAAGCCCAAATGGTACGCCGCACCACCGATGGCGCGCTCGCCGGAACGCTGGCCGAGTTCCGGCGTGTTGGGCGGACCATGGAATTCGAGGCGGACTTGGAGAAAAAAATCTCGGCCCTCACCGCCGATCAAGTTTCCGCCGCCGCCAAAAAATATTTCGAGCCCGGCAAACTGGTCACCGTAATCGCCGGTGATTTCGACGCCGAACCAGCGCCCGCCCCCGAGAAAAAAATTCTTCAACCATAGGCTGAATGGTATCCAAATTTGGCGGGGATGGCGCGCCGTGCCGTTTGCCACGTTCGACGTGGTCCGCGCCGGGTTGCGGCGCAATCGGAGATCCTGCTAACGCGTTACCCGCGAAAGGTTGCGCTCAGCAATGACAAATGATCAATTTTCAATAAGCAATTTCCAATCGTCCTTGGTCGCGGAAAACCTGCCCAAGGCAGAAAATCCCAAAAAACTCCCTGCCGGATTAGGACACTACCTCGTATCCGCCGCGCTTGCCACCACCTCGCATCTTGTGCTTTACTCCCGGGAATGCCAACGGCAAACGCACCGAGCCAGAGCGCGGAAGATTACCTGGAGCGCATCCACGAACTGATCGAGAGCAAGGGATATGCGCGGGTGGTGGATATCGCCTCGTCGCTCAAGGTCAGGCAGGCGTCGGTGACCAGCATGGTGCAAAAGCTGGATGAACTGGGCTACGTCAAATACGAGAAATACCGCGGCCTGATCCTCACCCAGGAGGGCATCGATGTGGCGCGCAAAATTCGCGGCAGCCACGAGACTCTCTCCCGTTTCTTCTCCCTCCTCGGACTCGACGCGGAAACCCAGCGCCACGACATCGAGGGCATCGAGCATCATCTCAGCCCCGCGACTCTGGCCGTCTTCGAGGATTTGGCCGGCTACTTTGAACGGCACCCCGAACTGCTCCAAGCCTTCCAGAAATCCCGCCGTCCCGTCCGCGCGAAATCCAGCCCGGAAAAGGGTGGCGGGTCCCGGGGAGGGTGACCATCCCGGTCGCCCGCGAGAGTGCTTGGCTCGCCGTAGCGTCCGCGCGAAGGCGGGTCCCGCTCGGGCAGTTCATCGCCTCGACCCATCCACCGGTTGTGGTGGGTATTAAATTAAATTCCGAGCGCCACCTTCGACTCCCTCGCCCCTTTCGGAAGTTTACCACCTTCCATGTGGGGAGAAGGCTGGGGGAGGGGTTTCCGGTTCGCACCTCCAAAATCGGACGTGAATCGGGGCCGTAAACCAAAGCCTGCGAATAGACCGAATTTAGAAAGATACTCGTCTTATTTTTCTGACTCCATTTTTCTGACAATTTACGGTTTGGTCGGCCCCCTCCCGCCGGGGTTCATGGAAAGGTTCCCCGCGTAATCAATCGATCCGGCCCCAACCGGCGCTAAACACTTTCAAATCACGCAAGTACGGCAAACACCCCATGGCACGAACCCCGCCCGGGACGATGGTTACAATGACGACGGTATTTACTATATATTTTTATGAAAACAATCGAAACCGGGGTTCTCTCCGTACTGTGCCTAGGCGCCGCTCTAGTTTGCGCCGGGCTGACCGGCTGCGCTTCCAATAGTGATGATACCAGATCATCCGACTACGCCTATGGCAAGTCGTATGACAACATGACCGCGCAGGATGTCAAACGCGCCCTCGCAAACCGCGGTGGGCGGAAATTTGACGGTGTTGCCGTCACCGTCTATTCCGGCGTCGCGCAATTGAGCGGTTCGGTCGATACTATAAGTGAGCGGGACGAGGCCGTTGCCATTGCCGCCGGCGTCGGAAATGTGCGCGGAACGGTCAATAACATCGTCGTCACGCCGAATGGACATGTTGCCACGGATATCAATCCGGCGGCCCGCGCCAACGATCCGACCGGCATCCCGGCCAAAACCGAGGACTGAGTCATCAAAAATCAGTTAACCAAACCTTCCAAACCATGATGAAAACTATTGAAAAAGGGATTGTATCCGCGCTTTGTCTTGGCGTTACGCTGGTCTGCGCCGGGTTGACCGGGTGCGCCACCAACGACCAACTGGACGCCCGCGAATTTACCTACAAGTCGTGGGACGACGCGAACACGACGCAGGATGTTAAACGTGCCCTGGCCCATCACGGCGGGAAAAAATTTGATGGGGTTACGGTTATCGTTTATGCCGGCGTTGCGCAGTTAAGCGGCTCGGTCGCCACCCCGGAGGAACGGGATCAGGCCGCCGTAATCGCCGGCCACTGCGGAAATGTGCGGGCCACGGTTAACGACCTCGTCGTCGCGCCGGCCGGATTTCTCGCCACCGATGCCAATCCCGGCGCCCGCGACGCCGAACTTACCGGCCTGCCGGCGAAGACCGACGAATGAACCGCGATCACTGACGCAACCTCAATATGGATACTTTTATGCCCCCCAAGTGCGAATATCACCCCATAGCGGGTGAACAGATTGGAGACGACAGTTGGTTAGGTTAGAAAACCTTATTAAAATTATTATGAAAACAAATCAAATAAAAATTCTGAGCGCGCTTTGCCTCGGAACCAGCCTCATATGCGCCGGACTTACCACCGGCTGTGCCACCAGCGACCAGTCCACGGCTAGTGCCGCTGAAAGTTCCCAGGACGCCGCGACGGCGCAAAACATCAAGCAAGCCTTGGATAACCAGGGCGGGCAAAAATTCGCCTTCGTGAATGTCCGCGTTCGCGACGGGGTCGCCAAATTGAGCGGCAAGGTTGACTCCCGCGATGACAAGAGTCAGGCCGCCGCGATTGCCTCGACCGTGGGTAACGTGCGCGAAACGGTCAATCACATCTCCGTGCCCTCGGATATTCATCTGGACGCGAACCCCTATACGCCCGACATCCCCTCCTACGGCGCGAGCGAATAGCCGGTCGCCGGACTTGCTGTGAGCTGGAAAATCCCGCCGGGCCTTGCGCCCGGGCGGGATTCGTGTTTTTCTCGTGGCGAACTTGATGAACATTCTGGACGCCATCGTGGAGCATAAGCGGATTGAGATTGGCCGCTTGCCGCCAGGCGCGGTGACAGCGGATGACTTGCGCGCCGCCGCGCGCGCGCGCGGCTGCTGCCGGGATTTTCAGGAAGCCTTGCGGCGGCCGCGGCTCGGGCGGACAGCGCTGATCGCCGAGGTGAAGAAAGCCTCGCCCTCCGCCGGCGTGATTTGCCGTGATTTCGATCCAGTTGCCATCGCCCGGCATTACGAGGCGGCGGGCGCGGATTGTCTTTCCGTGCTGACGGACGAAAAATATTTTCAAGGCTCGCTGACTTTTCTGCGGCAAATCCGGGAGGCCGTGAGTCTTCCTTTGTTGCGCAAGGATTTCGTCATTGATGAACGTCAGATACTTGAAGCTATCGAATGGGGCGCCGACGCAATTTTGTTAATCGTCGCGATTTTGGATGATCAGCGGCTGAAGCATTTTCACGCCCTGGCAGCGGATGCCGGGCTCGCCGTGCTGGTGGAGGCCCACGATGAGCGCGAGTTGGATCGCGCCGTCGCGGCGGGAGCCACGCTCATTGGGGTGAATAATCGCGACCTAAAATCCTTCCGCGTCGATCTTGGAACGACCGAGCGGCTGGCGGCGCGGTTGCAAACCCTGTCCGGCCCCGAACGACTGCTGGTGGCCGAGAGCGGCATCCATACCCGCGCCGATGTCGAACGCGTGGCGGACTGCGGCGCGCGGGCGATTTTGGTGGGCGAATCCTTGATGAGGCATTCCAATATTTCCGCCAAAGTGCAAGAATTACTCAACGGCGTAATGCCCCGGTAACGGGTTGGTGGGTCGAGTCGCGCTGCGACTCGACCCGCCCGCGGAACCGTTCGCAACCCGACGCGCAACCCTCGCGCGCGCGATTAATCGTGATACGCCTTTCCCGCCCGATAAAGCTCAATACGCGCCGCCGCCTGATCCGCCAAGCCTTTCAACGCCGGAGCCGCCGCGAGCTTTTGAACCTGTTGCGCGACTTTGATCGCGTCATCGAATCGTCCGACCGCCGCGTAGGCAACCTCCAGCGAGCTTAAAATCTGCGGCGTCGGGTTTTGTTTCGTGAGTTCGCTGGCGCGTTCGGCCAGACGCACCGCCTCCGGCCCGTTGCGGCTTTCCGGTTTGGAACTCGTGGCCAAAACCCATGCCAGCCCCCGTAGCGCCTCCGGCCAGTCGGGCCGCAACCGCAGCGCCTCGCGATAATCCACCACCGCCAGATCGGGCCGCCCAAGCGCCCCATCCAAAGCCGCCAGCCGGGCCCGGGCATCCGCGTCATTCGGCGCGAGACGGACGGCCATGGAAAACATCTCGGCCGCGGGCCGCAACAGCCGCTTGGCCTCGTAGGCGGAGGCAAGGTCGTAAAAGGCGTCCGCGTTCGTTGGGGCGTAAGCCGTCGCGATGGTGAAGTTCGTGATGGCCTCATCAATTTGGCCCATGCCCGCCTGCATCAACCCCAGCTTCACCAGCGCCTGCGGGAAGTTGGGCTTCAACCGGATCGCCTCGTTCAACGAAAACATCGCCTGGTCGATATGCCCCAATTTCTGCCAGACGTTGCCAAGTTGATACTCCGCCTGGGCGCTTTCCGGATTGAGCCGCAACGACGCCTTGAACTGATCCACGGCATCGCCGAGCTTGCCGAGTTGAACCAGTGCCGTGCCGTAATTATTGCGCGCCTCCGCGAGATCGGGCGCCAGCCGCACGGCTTGCCCGAATTGCGTCTCCGCCTCCGGCCAGCGGCCCTCCAGCGCCAGTAGATTGCCGAAGTTATAATGCGCGTCCGCGTAATTGGGGTCCTTTTGGAGGGCGTTCGTATAGTAACCGAACGCCTTGGCCCCATCGTTGTGCCGCGCGTAGAAAACCCCCAGTCCGTTCAGCAGCAGCGGGGAATCCGGCTGGACCCGCAGCGCCAGATCATATTGCGTTTTCGCCTCGGCGGTTCGGCCCTCATCGTCCAGGGCGCGGCCGAGATTCACGAGCGCCACGACGTTATCCGTGGTCACCGCAACCGTGTGCCGAAAAAGCGTCTCGCTATTTTTCCAATAGCCCGCCTGAACCGCGGTGACCGCCAGACACGCCGCCGGCGCGAGGCCCGCCAGCGCCATCTTTGGAACTCCCCAACGAAGCTTTGCCACTGCGGGCAGTTCCGCCACGCCCCAAACCACCGCAACAAAAATGCCGATCAACGGTAGATAGGTATAACGATCCGCCATCGATTGATTACCGACCTGCACCAATCCCAGCACCGGCACGAGCATTCCCAGAAACCAAAGCCACCCCACCAGCGCGTAACCCCGCTTCCGTATGACGAACACCGCCAGCGAAATCAAACCCACCAGCGCAACCGCGCCAATAACGTGACCGGCCGGCAACGACGTCCGCAGCGGATAATAAATTCCCAAACCAAACGGCCACACCGTCTTTTCCAAATAGCCCGCGCAAGCCAGAAACGCGTTACCCACGCGCAATCCCAGCGGAACCCGCTCCATCGACATCACCGCCCCGCCCCGGTTTTGCGCTAAAAAAGTGAGAACACAGGACACCACCGCAAGCGCAAAAAACGGCAACTTTTCCCGGATCAACTCCACGGGCGTTAAACCCTGGGCAGCCCTCTTCTCCCTCGCCCCTTCGGAAGGGGAGAGGGTGGGGTGAGGGGCTGAAGCTTGCTCAGTTTGAGCAGCCCGATTACTTACGCCACCGTCAACTTCAAAAGTCCCGAAACCCGCAAATCGCCTCAAAGGCCAAAAATCCAACAACAACAGCACAAACGGCAGTGTAACCAGCATCGGCTTGGCCATCAGCCCCAGGGCGAATAGCGCAATGGTCCAATAATAAAGCGGCCGGACCTTCGGACCATCCGCCTCCGACTCTTTCACATAACCGGTATAGGCCAGCAACATCAGCAACCCAAAAAAACCGCTTAAAACATCCTTTCGCTCCGCTACCCACGCAACCGATTCAACGTGCAATGGATGCCACGCAAACAGGGCCGCCACGACCGCGCTCCGCCACAACGCGCCCGTCATCCGGCGCAAAAGTGTGAAGAGCAACAGAACATTGGCCAGATGAAGCAAAAGATTCGTCAAATGATGCCCGCCCGAATTAACGCCGAAGAACTGGCAGTCCACCATATGGGACAGCCACGTCAGCGGATGCCAGTTGCTCGCGTACCCCGCGCCGAACGCCCAGGCAATGTTTCCAAAACTAAAACCACCCCGCACATGGGGATTCGCCAACACATACGTGCCATCGTCAAGACTGATAAAATCATGGCCCAAAAGCTGGCCGTAAGCCGCGAGGGTTCCAAGGGCCAGGATCGCATAAACCAGCAAGGCGTTGCGTTTATCTTCGGGACAGTCCATTTCAGTCTGACCTCCATGCCAGAAAACGCCCGGCCATCAAAGAAAATAGTGATCGCCGGACTTTCCACATCTGCCTTATTCGCCCCATGCGACCTATTCTTTCTTTCAATTTCTCCTCCTTTGAGTTCTTTGCGTTCTCTGTGGTTAATCCTTACTTGCCTTTCCCGTCCGTCCCGCTACTCTGTCAACCATGAGCGGACAATTGATTGACGCAAACACTCACGAGCGCTTGGCCCATCTCGGCCGGCGGGTCCTCGCCGGCGGCGCAATTGAGCGCGAAGAGGCGCTGTGGCTGTTCAACCTCGAGAGCGGCGCGGATATTTTCGACCTGATGGCCTGGGCCAACCGCATCCGCGAGCGCTTCAAAGGCAACAAAATCCACCTCTGCTCCATCGTGAACGCCAAAGCCGGCGCGTGCTCGGAAAATTGCAGCTTTTGCGCCCAATCCTCCTTTTACCAAACCGGCTCGCCCCGCTATGGCTTCATCGATCCCGAGCCCGTGCTGGAAGCCGCCAGCGAGGCGCAAAAGCACGGCGTCACCGCGGTGGGCTTGGTCGCCGCCTGGCGCGGTCTTAATGAAGGCCCGATGCTCGACGAAGTCTGCGACCGCATCCGCGACCTCACCCGCGATGGCAAAGCCCGCCCCGACGCCTCACTGGGAATCATCAAAAGCCAAAAGGTCGCCGACCGCCTAAAGGAAGCCGGATTGGAATGCTACGGCCATAATCTCGAAACCTCGCGCCGTTTCTTCCCCAGCCAATGCGGCACGCATACGTTCGAAGACCGGCTGGAAACCATTGGCTACCTGAAAAACGCCGGCATTAAGATTTGCTCCGGCGGCATCATCGGCATGGGCGAAACCCGCGAGGATCGTTGTGATTTGGCCTTTGAACTGCGCGACATCGGCGCGAACGTGGTGCCCATCAACATTCTCAACCCCATTCCTGGCACGCCATTCGAGAAAGTCCCGCCGCTGCCGCCGATGGAAATCCTGAAAACCATCGCCTGCTTCCGTTTTATCCTGCCGCGCCGCGAAATCATGATCGCCGGCGGCCGCACGGTGAACCTGCGCGACATGCAAAGCATGGTCTTCACCGCCGGTGCCAGCGCCTTGATGGTGGGCAATTACCTCACCACCCTCAATCAACCCGTGGAAAAAGACCTCCAAATGCTCCGCGACCTCGGCCTCGATCCAAATTGGGACAAACACGACTTCACGGACCAGGAGGATAACGTCGAGACCGCGATGCTTGCCGGGCACGGCTGAATTCATTTATCGCGCGGAAAATTCGGGTGAATGTCTGCAAGGAAGCCTCCGACGTCAACCAATGGGACGCGCGTGTTAATTTTGAAAGGGTGGCGGGCGACCGCGCCAGCGTTTTGGCGGAAGTCCGCTTCCGCTTTCGAGCGCGTGAGATAATTCACTCTCGCCGGGAGGTCTGTGCGACCATCGAAACCTCCTCCAAAAAATCTTTGCGTCTCCGCGCCTTCGCACCTTCGCGTTAATCCGGTTCATTTTCGCCGAGGCGCATTGCCAAAACGGTCGATATGAATTATCTCCATGGGCGTGAAAACGGACGCCGCGTCGGCGTTCCGTTCCGTGCGATGGTTGTGTCGAGATTACGCAAAAATATTGGGAAATACGCCGGGGAGGGGATTGATATCCATCAAGTCATTGATGAAATGGAGACGGCTGCGGTCGCCAACGGCTGGGAGACGGAAGTTTTTCTGGAATCGCACCGGTTGCTGGCGTTCACACGCCGGGTGGCGCGCCCGGTCCGTAGTATTTATATCTCCGCCGGCATTCACGGCGACGAACCGGCGGGACCCTTGGCGATGCTTCAATTGCTGCGCGAAAACCGTTGGCTGAGGGACACTGACTTCTGGCTCTGTCCCTGTCTCAACCCGCGCGGATTTCCCTTGAACACCCGCGAAAGCGCGGAAGGCATCGACCTGAACCGCGAATATTTGGAGCCGCGGGCGGACGAAACCCGCGCGCATATCGCGTGGCTGGAGCGTCAGCCGCGATTCGACGTATGCCTGTGCCTGCACGAGGATTGGGAGTCCGAGGGTTTTTACCTCTACGAATTAAATCCCGATAACCAGCCGTCGCTCGCCAAAACCATCATCACCCGCGTAGCGGAGGTCTGCCCCATCGATATGTCTTCGGAGATCGAGGGCCGCGAGGCGGCGGGAGGGATTATTAATCCCTCGATCGACCCGCGCTCCCGTCCGCAATGGCCCGAGGCCTTTTACTTGTTTACGCACAAGACGCGACTTTCTTACACCATTGAGGCGCCATCTGATTACGAACTGGCAACCCGGGTGGCGGCGGAAGTCGCGGCCGTGCGCGCCGTGCTGGATTCGTTCGGATCTTGACAGGAAGCTGGGAAGCTGGAAAGCTGGTTTTATGAAAACAACTTTGGATTTGCCGGACGAACTGATCCGTGAAGTGAAGTTGCGGGCCGTCGGGCAGGGGCGGCCATTGAAAGATCTCGTCGCCGAGTTTCTCCGGCAAGGACTTGGAATGCCGCCTTTGGGGCAGGCCGAAAAGCGCTTGGCGAGTTCTATGGTGGAGATTGGTGAGGGAGGCCTCCCGTTCATCAAGTGCGGTCCCGACGCTCCCGCCAGCCGGATGACGACCGAAGAATTGCTTCAACTGGAACAAGAGGCCCAAACTGAGGAGGATCTACGGCGTGCCGGGCTCGCTCATTGACACCAATGTGTGGATCGCGGCGGTTTTCCCGTCGCACCCTTTTTATCAACCAGCCCGTCAAGTGCTGATGCAAACCACGCCCGCCGATCCCGCGGTTTTTTGCCGCTCGACGGAGCAAAGTTTCTTGCGGCTGGCGTCCAGTCCCGCGCTCGTGAAGGCGTATAAAGCGGAGGGTATGACCAATCGTGATGCCCTGGCCACGCTGCACGCTTGGACGGCCCTGCCGAAAGTCTGTGAACGGGCGGAACCGCCGGGAACGGGCGCTCTCTGGCATCGTTTAGCGGCTCGCGATACGGCTTCGCCCAAAGTGTGGATGGACGCGTATCTCGCGGCCTTTGCGATCGCCGGTGCCTTGCGCTTGGTGACTTTAGACCACGATTTCAAGACCTACGTCACGCGCGGGCTTGACTTGGTTCTCCTCGAAACCTAAAGCCCGGCCCATGCTTAGACCAACTTCCTCAACTTCGGATTCTCCCCCAGCTTCTTCACCAGTTCCTTGATCTTCTGCGCCTGGCTCTTGGATGCCACCAGCGTCACATCATTCGTTTGCACCACGATGGAATCGCTCAGGCCAACAATGGCAATCGGCGTCCGGTTTTTCGTGCGCGCGTCAAAGATGATATTGCGCGCTCCGTCCACCTGAATGAAATCCGCCCGCGCGCAGTTTCCCGCCGCATCCGCCTTCAAATGCCGTTCCAACGCGGTCCACGATCCCAAATCATCCCATTCAAACGCCCCGTCCGCCACCACGACATTTTGCGCGTGTTCCATCAGGGCGAAATCGATGGAAATCTTTTTTATGACCGGATATTCCTTCGCCAGCGTGCGCTTGAGTTTGGCGGGATTCGCCGCCGCTTTGAACCAACGCTGGCAGGCGTCGAACATTTCCGGTTGATGCTTTTGCAAACCCTCCGTGATCGTCACAAACGACCAGATGAACATTCCCGCGTTCCACCGATACTGGCCGCTCGCGAGATATTCCTGGGCTTTCTCCAAATTCGGCTTTTCCACAAATCGCTCGGCCTTGTGAAAAACGGTTTGGTACGGCTTGCCCCCCTCGGGTGCCGGCAAGGGAGCGCCGACGTGAATATAACCATAACCCGTCGCCGGTTCATTGGGCTTGATCCCGATGGTCACGATGACCTGACCACGACTGGCGAGATCGAAGGCGTCAGTCAGGATTTGCTGGAATTTCTTTTCCTCCGGGATGACATGATCGGCGGGCAGCACGGCCATGACGGCGGTGGTGGAGCGCGCGCCGACAATCGCCGCCCCGAGTGTCACCGCCGCGCAAGTGTCCCGGCCGCAGGGCTCGGCCACGACATTCTGCGGCGGAAGCTTGGGCAATTGCCGCCGGACCTCCGGCGCTTGGACGGCGTTCGTGATGATAATGATGTTCTTGAGCGGGACGACCGGCAACACGCGGTCAATCGCCTCCTGGAGAAACGAGCGCTTGCCGAGCAGAGTGATGAGCTGCTTCGGCGTCTTCTCGCGGCTCACCGGCCAAAAGCGTTCGCCCTTGCCGCCGGCCATGATAATGACGAAGCGATCCTTGATATCGGCTTTTGTTTTCATGGGATTATTAATTACAAAAGTTCACATCGTTTTCACCGCGTCCACCAAACTCTTAACATAGCCAGCGACCTGTGGGACCAATTCCGGGCCATCGCCATACCGTGCGATTTGATTCACCACCGCGCTGCCCACCACAATGGCCTCCGCGCTCGCCGCAACTGTCCTCGCCTGCTCCGGATTCGAGATGCCAAAACCGACGGCCACCGGCAGCTCCGTACTCGCGCGAATCTTGGCGACCATCGCTCCAATTGTATCCGAAACCCGCGCCTGCATTCCCGTCACACCCTCGCGCGACACATAATAAATAAACCCCGTCCCGCGCTTGACGATTAATTCAATCCGTTCATCCGGTGTCGTGGGCGCCACGAGATAAATCACGCGCATTCCCGCGTCCCGCATGAGCGTCTCGTAATTTTCCGATTCCTCCGGCGGCAAATCCAGCACGAGCAATCCGTCAACCCCCGCGTGGGCCGCGTTTTTGATGAATTTCTCCACCCCGCAGCGATGGAGCAAATTAAAATAAATATAGAGAACAATTGGAATTTGCGAACGCTCGCGAATGGCCGCCACCGTCGCGAGAACCTTGGCCGGAGTCGTGCCGGACTCCAATCCGCGCTGCGCCGCGAGCTGGTTGACGAGCCCGTCCGCGAGGGGATCGCTGAACGGCACGCCGAGTTCCAGCACGTCCACGCCCGCTTCGTCGAAGGCGAGCGCGAGCTTCAGCGTGGCGTCGAGATTCGGATCGCCCGCGCCGATATAGACAATAAATCCCTTTTTCGCCTGCTGTTTCAACGCGGCGAAACGTTCGTTAATCCGGTTCATTCGCCGCCGAGATTGCCAGCCTATCCGCCAAAGCTCAAGAACGGCTTCCTGGTGGTAATGCCCTAAATCGGTAGGGACGGCGCGCCGCGGCACTTGCCACGTTTTACGTGGTCCGCGCCGGGTTGCGGCGCAATCGGAGACGCTGCCAACGCGCTGGCCGCGAATGGTTACGCGCTGGAACGGCAATCCGCGCAATGTTCGCAATGCGGTCCCTCCCAAACCAACCTCACCCCCTCCAGCGTCAGCAACGGCTCAATGGCCGTAATCTCCGAAACCTTGGCCGCAACCAAAGACGCATATCCGCCCGTCGCCACAATGGGCAGCCGCCTGACGCCCAATTCCCGCTTCAATTCCAAAATTAATTCGCGCACCAATCCCCGATACCCGTGTACTGCCCCGATGAGCATCGCCTGTTTTGTATTTTTTCCAATGATCCCGCTTTCGTTACGAATTTTGATTCGCGGCAGCAGGGCGGTTTTTTCGTGTAAATACTCGGTCATCATGGCGATTCCCGGCGCGATAATGCCGCCAGCAAAATTGCCCTCCCCGTTAACCACCTCAAACGTCAACGCCGTGCCAAAATCCACTGAAACGGACGGCGCGCCATAGTGATACGCGACAGCGACGGCATTCGCGAGCCGGTCCGGGCCGATGGTTTTCGGCTTGGGATAGTCGAATCCGATCCCGCAAACCGTTTTGGGCGAAACCTCCACGCACTCCAAAGCCCGTCGCGCCATGACGTCCCGCACGACCTCCGTCGCGCGCGGCACCACACTGCACAACGCCGCCCCCGCCAAAGTCGCGCGCCCGGCGAATCTCCAAACCGCCTCTTCCGTCGCTGAATTCTCCCCGTCAGAGTTTCGAAACCACCCCGCCGTATCGAGATTGATTTGCCGAATGACGCGTTTGCCATTCGCCAGACCCGCATGGGTGTGGGTGTTTCCAATATCCAAGAGCAAAACGAGCGGTTTCATTCCAGTTCACGATGATAACCGGTATACTCTGTCCCCTTTCGCGTATTTCGAGTATTTCGCGGTCAAATCCGTTTCTCTTTCTGTTCTCTCTGTGTCCTCCTGTAGAATTCCATCTTTGGCGGTTCATGGAAAGGTAGCCCTTCGGTCGTCTTATACCGGAATTTATCGGAAAACGGCCTCATTTCTTGATCGTCACATCGCCGCCGATGATTTGCTCTAGATGCCCGTGCTCCGTGCGGAGCAAGAGCGCTCCATCCCGGTCCAGCGATTCCGCCGCGCCTTCGATCAAGCGGTCGCCCATCTGGATTGTCACGCGCCGACCCAGTGTGGTGCAGCGTTCGGACCATTCGTCCGCGACCGCCTCGAATTGCCCGTTGCAGATGCGCGCGTAATCGTGATCCAACTCGCGGAGAATTCGCACGGCGAGATCGCCGCGGTCCTGCCGCCGTCCGGTCGCGGCCCGGATCGACGTGGCCATTTTCCGCAATTCCGCCGGGAACTCCGCGGTCGTGTGGTTCACATTGATGCCGATGCCGAGGATGATGTATTTGACTTTGTCCAACTCCGCGCTCAACTCGGTGAGCACCCCGGCCACTTTTTTTCCACCGATCAATATATCATTAGGCCACTTGATTTCCGGCGTGACGCCGGCGTGCGCGCTAATGGCCCGGACCAGCGCCGTGGCCGTCGCAATGGTCATCCTTGTCGCGGCGGAGGGCCGGATGGGCGGGCGCAGCAAAATCGAAAACCACAACCCTTTTCGCGGCGGTGAAACCCATGCCCGCCCAAGCCGGCCCCGTCCCTTGGTTTGCGACTCGGCAAACACCACCACCCCCTCGCGCACGTTATCCCGCGCCAGTTTTTCGACCACGTCATTGGTTGAGGTCGTCGCCTCGAAGACGTGGATATCGCGGCCAATCACGTTCGTCGCACCCAGGCGCGCCAGCAGATCCTCCGCGTGCAGCGCGTCCGGCACACCCACGAGGCGGTAACCGATATGCGGTCCGGCGTCGATCTCGTAACCCAGCGCGCGAAGTTCCTGGATTCGCGCCCAAATCGCCGCGCGGCTGATTCCCAATTTTTGCGCCAGCTCCATTCCACTGACGCCATTCGTGTTTGCCCGCAACGCGCCAAGAATTTGGGTGTCAATGGTCATCGGATTCAAAATCCAATCCGATATCCACCGCCCGCGCCGAATGTGTAATCGCCCCCACCGAAATAAAATCAACCCCCGTATCCGCAATCGCGCGCGCACTGGCAAGATTGACTCCGCCGCTCGCCTCGGTTTGGGCGCGGCCCTTGGCCTGTTGCACCGCCAAGCGCAATTGTATGAGATTCATGTTGTCGAGCAGGATAATATCGGCGCCGGCGGCCAGCGCCTGATTCACCTGTTCCAGCGTGTCCGCCTCCACTTCAATCTTGAGATTCGGATATTGCGTCCGCGCGCGCTGGACGGCGGCGGCCACGGCATTAGGCGACTCATTCTTCAATGCCGCCAGATGATTGTCCTTGATCAAAACCATGTCGTAGAGGCCGATGCGATGGTTGCGCCCGCCGCCGCAGGCCACGGCATACTTCTCGAAACGCCGCCAGCCCGGCGTGGTCTTGCGTGTGTCTAGAATCTGCGCGCGCGTCCCCTTGACGGCCTCGACGAATTGCGCCGTCAATGTCGCGACGCCTGAGAGCCGCTGGACAAAATTCAGCGCCACGCGCTCCGCCGCAAGAATGGCCCGCGCCGGTCCCTTTACATGGAGCAAATCCACGCCCGCCTTCGCCGCCTGGCCATCCGCCATAAGCCGTTGGACGGATACCGTCGGCGAAAGCTCCTTGAAAGCGAATTCCGCGAATGCCAATCCCGCCGGACAAAGCGGCTCGCGCGCCCGCATGACCGCCTTGGCCGTGGTGGTCTCGGGAATGGTTGCGAGCGAGGTTACGTCTCCCGCGCCCAGATCCTCGGCGAGGGCGGCCTGCACCGCCCGCCGGATTTCATCGTCATTCAACGGTTCCATGGCTCAAGGATGGGCGATGCGTGCCCGCTGATGAAGGAAAAAATGGCGGGAAATGCCGCGTCAAAAGCTGTTTCTCTGCTCCCTCTGTTTGCTCCGGTTAAAAATCTTTTCAGAAATTCGTCGTTTTGGCGCTGCAATACAGAGGAACGCAGTAATTATTGATTCAAGTTCCCATCTATGTGTTCTGTGCGTTCTTTGTGGCAAAATATCCGCCGCCCGTTTCCCGGCATTGACACGCCACCCTTTTTTGTGGATGGTGCCCGCGTGTCCAGGATGCCCGCCATTCAACCGCCCCGCGCGTATTCCGCATTTCCGCGCGCGTTCACGCTGATCGAATTGCTCGTCGTCATTGCGATTATTGCCATCCTGGCGGCCCTCCTGCTGCCCGCTCTAGCCGGGGCCAAGAAGAAGGCCCAGACCACAACTTGCATTAATAACACGCGCGAAATGTTCATCGCCTCGCATCTGTACGCGGGCGACAACCACGACGAGTTGTGCTACACATTTTCGCTGACCGGCAACCAGGTCGATCGCCGTCTCTGGTACAATTATCTCGCGACGTACATCCAGACCACCAAGCTCGCCCTTTGTCCCGCCGACATAAAGGAATGGCAACTCGAGACCAACACCATTTATTCGACCGTCGCCGGCGATCAGACGGTGATGAACTACGGTTACAATTTCCAACTGGGCGGCTGCGATTGGCCGGGCACGTGGCCGAAGGAGACTTACACGCCCCAAAAGGATTTTCGCATTAACAAGCCCGCCGGAACCGTGGAATTCACTGATAGCGGCACGCAGGCGGTGGATACCACGAATCCCGCTTTAAGCGTCACACCCCAGTCCAAGGAAAAGCCGGGGTGCTGGATCGTTCAAGACCCGTCTGCCGCCGCCTTGCCGGGCCAAATGGCCGACACCACCGATCCGAATTGGGGCGGTCCCCACCTCCGTCACAATCTTCGTAGCGTCGTGATGTTCGCGGATGGCCACGCGCAAACGCTCCCATCCTCCGCCTGGTACTGGTCGGGAACGCCGTGGTTGAACCCAACAATTGGCGGTAACTGAGACCAATTGGCGGCAATACCGGGCCCGTAGCGCAGCCGTCCCGGTGCCTGGTCCCGGGGAGGGTGACCGTCCCGGTCGCCTGCGGGAGCGTCCCGCTCGAGCAGTTCGTCGCTCTAGGTTCTCCCTTCCCCAATCCGCGCTCATCCGCGTTCTCAGCGGTTAAGTTTGGGGTTCGTGGAAGCGTGGGGTGAGGGGTCTCCTCTTACACCAAAACTCCCCGAATCACCTGCCCATGCACATCAGTTAGTCGCCGTTCAATCCCATTGTGATAAAAACTGAGCCGCTCGTGATCCAATCCCAGCAAGTGCAAAATCGTGGCGTGCAGATCGTAAATGGTCGCGACATTTTCCACGGCTTGATAACCAAATTCATCCGTCGCGCCGTAACTGAACCCGCGCTTCACTCCCGCCCCGGTCATCCAAACGGTAAATCCTTTTGGATTGTGATCCCGCCCGCTCGCGCCCTTTTGGAACATCGGCATCCGGCCAAATTCCGTGGTCCAAACCACGAGCGTATCGTCCAGCAATCCCCGGCCCTTCAAATCCTTTAACAACGCCGCCGTCGGCTGATCAAAGATGGGCGCATGAATGTCATACTGCTTCTTGAGCGTCTTGTGTCCATCCCAATTGCCGACACCTTCACCCATGGCGTAAGATCCGTTGAAAAGCTGCACAAACCGCACGTCGCGCTCGAGCAGCCGTCGCGCCAGCAGGCAATTCCGCGCATAAGAGGCCTTCGTGTGATTGCTGTCGTTGACGCCATACATCTCCCGCGTGATCGTGCTTTCGCGGGAAAGATCGCTCACCTCCGCGGCGCGCAATTGCATTTTGGCGGCCAGTTCGTAGCTGGAGATGCGCGCGCTCAAGTCGCTGTCATCGGGATATAGCGCAAGTTGCCGGTCATTCAGAATTTTGAGAAAATCGCGCGTGGCAACCTCCGCCTGGGCACTGATTTGCGGCGGACGAATGAGATTCGGAATGGGCTTCTCCGCGTTGAATGGCGTGCCTTGAAACACCGCCGGTAAAAACGCGGAACCCCAATGATTCGGCCCCACCTGCGGCACCCCGCGCGGATCGGGAATGGCGACAAACGCCGGCATATCGCCGCCCTCGGTGCCGAGCGCGTAGGAAACCCACGCCCCCGCGCTGGGAAAACCATCCAGCGTGAAACCAGTGCTCATCTGGTTTTCGGCGGGACCATGCGTATTGCTAATGGCCGTCATCGAATGGATGAAACACATCTCATCCGCGAGTTCGGCGAGGTGCGGGAACAAATCGGAAATGTATTTGCCGGACTGCCCGCGCGGTTTGAATTCGTACGGGCTTTTGACGAGGTTCCCGTTTTCGCCTTGGAACGTAATCAGCTTTTCGCTGCCCGGCATCGGCTGCCCGTCGCGCTTGATCAACTCCGGTTTATAATCCCAGGAATCCAGGTGACTGCACGCGCCCGAGCAAAAAATCAGCAAAACTTTCTTTGCCCGGGGCGCAAAATGCGGCGATCGCGCCGCCAATGGCGACTGCGGACGAATCTGCGGCCGTATGGGCGAGCGATCCTTTTCCGCCGCCAGCAAACCCTGCCCATCCAGCAATGACGCCAGCGCCACGCCCGCCAGCCCGGTCCCGGCGAATTGCAAAAACGAACGCCGGTCCAGCATCCGCCGTCCCGCATGGGATAAATCGTGATCACTCATTCGTCGTAAAAAAAGTAGGGACGGCGCGCCGCGCCACCCAAGGTAGAACTTGTCGCGCTGCGACAAGTAGCGCCGCGCACAGCGGCGCAATCGCAAGCAAACCAGACGCGCATAACTTCGCCAACGTCACATCAAAAAACATAAAGAAACTCATTCGCATTCATCATCGCCCGGCTGAAAACCATCAGACTTTGAGACTCAATAAGTTTACGCGCGGCCGCCAGCTCCGTGCGCGACGGCTCGCGATTCAGTAACAACCGAAACGCCCGCCGCGCCTGCGCCTCCGGATCCTTCCCCGCCTCCGCGCGCAACCGGTCCGCGAGAAATCCGGCTTGTTGGATCATAAAAGCGCTGTTCAACAGATTGAGCGCCTGGAGCGGCGTGGTGGAACTGTTTCGTCGCGGCGCGATTTGTCCGCCGTCCGGACAATCAAACGCGCCAAACGTATCGTCCAACTGCATCCGCGCCTTGGTCTGGTAAATCATTCGCCGCCATTCGTCCGGCCCGAAGTCCTTCCGGGAATTATAGACGCGGACATAATTGTCGTTCGCCTCGAAGAGGCTGAACCCGGGTCCACCCATCTTGGGATTCAATTTTCCCGTTACCGAGAGAATGGTATCGCGCAACGGCTCCGCCTCCAGCCGGCGGGGATTGTACCGCCAGAGCAACCGGTCGGAGGCATCCGTGTGCATGGCTTTCGGATCGGGCCGGCTCGCCTGCCGGTAGGTGCTGGAAGTCACGATCAACCGGTGCATGGCCTTGAGGCTCCAGCCGCGTGCGATGAACTCCGTCGCCAGCCAGTCCAGCAATTCCGGGTGCGTTGGTCTCGCGCCATTCAATCCGAAATCACTCGGGGTGCTGACGATGCCCTCGCCGAAATGATGCTGCCAGACGCGGTTCACCATGACCCTCGCGGTCATCGGATTTTTCGGGTCGATGATCCACCGCGCCAGCGCCAGCCGCCGCTCGCTCTCCGGGGAATTGGTGGATAACGCGGTCTTCGCGCCAAATTCCGCCAAGGCCGCCGGGGTCACCTGCTCGCGCGGTTGCAACGGATCGCCGCGATATAAACGATAGCTGGGTCCGGGCTGTACAAACGTCCCGCCATAGATCATGGGCCGCTCGTTCAACGTCTTGAGCCGTTCGCGGTCCTCTTTCGCCTGCTGAACCAGCGAGTTCAATTCGGTCATCTGGCCGGGCGCGAGTCCGTTGGTGGGATAAGCCAATCCGTCTTTGGCATCAGCTTGATACGGCTGGCGGTCTTCCGAGGACGCAATGGCCCGCCATTGACCCGGCTCCGTCGCGGCTTCGATCACGTAGGTGGTCACGAGACGGTCGCTGTATTTTTCCTCACGGTCGCGCGCCCACACAATCTTATCGATGGTGGTTTTTTGCGGCAGTTCAATTTGCACCCAGCCCTTGCCGTTCTCGCTGGAAATCCAACTCCGGCTATTGCCATAAAGGCCGTCATTGATGTGCTCAAGCTTATGGAAATCCGAACCTGCGTATGTGCCCGAAGCCGTCGCCTTCGCGCCTCCGCTGGCGAACGCGACATTCGTTGAATTTTCACCGGCGGAAAAAATTTCCAGTTCGTCGATGCACGGTTCCGCGCCGGTGGTCGCCAGGATCGTGAAACGGACATATTTCGCCTCAACCGGCGCGAACCGCTCCACATTCCTACTCGCCCGGACGGCCCGGCGCGTCGGTGCCACAGCATTGGTCTGACCGCCGGTGGTGCCGTTATTTGCGAGCGACAATCCCGTGGGATGCGCGAGCGGCTCGAATCGCTCCAGCTTGTCATCCAATCCCGCGAGAAACTTTTCGAGCTGCTTGATTTCCGTCTCCCGGTTGTCTTCGTCCGGGAATTTGATCGCACGGTCACCATGTTGCACCCCCGCGAAAATGGCCTGCATGGCGTAATAATCCGTTTGGGAAATCGGATCGAACTTGTGATTGTGGCAGCGTGCGCAACCGACCGTCAAAGCCAGGAACGCGCTCGCGGTGGTGGATACCATGTCGTGCAGTTCGTCATTCCGCTGCATGAGTGTGAGATTGATGTCCGGGCTTTTGACCTGGTCCCACGCGCCGCCCACGATGAAGCCCGTTGCGGCGTCCGCGCCCATCGTGTCGCCCGCCAGTTGTTCGAGCACAAACTGGGTGTAAGGCTTGTCCTCGTTGAACGCTTGAATGACATAATCCCGATAGGGCCACGCGTTGGGGCGGGGGACATTAGTTTCGAAGCCGCTGGTTTCCGCGAAGCGGACCACGTCCAGCCAGTGCCGCGCCCACCGTTCGCCGTAATGCGGTGACGCGAGATACCGCTCCACCAGCTTTTCATAAGCGTCGCGGCTTTTGTCCGCCACAAACCGGTCCACTTCCTCCGGCGCGGGCGGCAGGCCGAGCAAATCAAAACTCAACCGCCGGATAAGCGTGACCCGGTCGGCCTCCGGGGACGGTTGAAGCTTGTTTTGCTCTAGTTTGGCGAGAATGAAATTGTCAATCGGGTTGCGCGGCCAACGTTTATTGGCCACGACCGGAACCTCCGGCCGAACCGGCGGCTTGAAAGCCCAATGATCCTTTTTACCGCTGGCCACTCCGGACTGTTCCGGCCATTTCGCTCCCTGATCGATCCACGCGCGCAGCAGGCCAATCTGTTCCGGCGTCAACCGTTCGCCCTTCGCCGGCATCACCATTTTTTCCACCAAGCCCGAAACATACTGGATCAACGGGCTGTCGGCGCTTTTCAGCGGCAGAATATTCGGACCATCATCGCCTCCCGTCAACGCGACTTCCCGCGAATCCAAACGGTAAGCCGCCTTCTGCGTTTCCGGTCCATGGCATTGGTAGCAGGCCGCTTGGAAAATCGGCTGGATGTCCCGGACGAAATCAACCGGCCTATCCGCGGCGGGAGGAAGTTTGGGCTTGTCAATCGTTTCGCCACGGCCATCGACCCCGGCGAGAGCCGCGCCCATCACCAAAACCGCCGCGGGCCGGGCAAAACGCGCGGACGCCCTGCGGAATCGGCTGGTTCCGGCGGTCGGGGCGGTAAATAAACGCATAGTACGCGTGACAGTTCATTGGAAGGTAGATCGAACGCGGGCAATCGACAATCGAAGAACGCAAAAATTGAAAAACGTGTACCCACATTATTCGCGCCGCGGTTCCTGACTTACTGGCAGTCGTGTTAACTCCGGCCAGATGGAAGTGTCCCCAGTCTTTAGTCCGCCTCGGCGGGCGCGAAAGCCAGACCGGCGAGGTGATGTTCCACCGCGTCAAATTCGCGGTTCGGTTGCTGGAAGCAGCGGTGGGACTCCGCTTTCGACAACGGCTGTAAATTTCGTGGCGAAACGGGGGATAATTGTTTCCGTAGTTCGGGCAACCCCAACCTTATGCTTTGTCCCAAGACGTCAGCGACGGGCAAACTCAAATCTTGGGATGCCTGCCGCACCTCGCCGAGCAGATCGGACGGCAGGGCCAGTGGATACGTGGCGGTTTTTATGGATGAATACTTCATCGTTCGGTGATCCTTTCCACCTGGCGCCTAATAAACGGGAGGATCGATCACATTTTCTGTGGAACTCGCCGAGCTTAAGAGCGGGACTCGAGCCATCGCGCAAAGGATTTCGAGCCTTCACCCGACACTCTGCCAGCCAGGATGTTCTCCACACTGATATCCTCGTCCAAATCGGGCCAGTGAATTCCCTCACCTCCGCCGATGAACCTGTGATTGGCGCGCTCGCCGGACGAACCCTGCAGCAATCGGGGATACCAGGCCAGTGGCACGGAAATTGTGCGACCGTCAGCCAAATCAACAACCAGTGCGTCGGCTGTCAATCGGACCGCGGTTGCTCTGCTGGCCGCACTATCAATCACCAAAGTATTCATGCCATTTTTCTAAGAGTATCACCTGATGTTCTGAAATCAACCTGTGAATATCCATCAATTCGCCCCGGCTGAAACCACTGCTGGACTCCAACACGACCGGTTCGAGCCAATATTTCGCCGTGCTTCGATCCCGTTCGATATGCACATGAGGCGGCTCATTACGGTCTCCCGCATAGAAGAACCCGCGATACGGGCCTGAACGTAAAACTGTTGGCATAATTAAATTTGGCGGGATTTGCTCCCGGTTCCAAGCAATCTTACCGACGTTTAATGCACCGTGATCGTGGCGGCCAAATCAAGCTGCGTGGGCCTTGCATTGCATTTTCAGTTTAACTTAAACGTAATTCTCAAAGAGCTTTTCCGCCCTACAGCCACGTCGTCCCCGGATATTTCTTCTGCAGCGCGGATTTCAGCTTGGGATATTGCGCGGTTTTGAACGCCGGCCAGTTTGAGGTCGCGTCGATCCGTTTGCCGTCGGGGGCGCAGAGCCAGAGTTTTACCGGCAGTTTCGCCTCGCAAATGCGCGGGTGCTCCTTGAGCTGGAAAGTTTCATGCAGCTTTACCTGGAGTTCCGGCGGATTGATATCGCCGGCGGTGGCCCGGGCGGTTTCGGCGTAAAGTAATTTCAGTTTTCGTCCGTCGGGCCAAGGAATGCTCAGCGGTGCGAGTTCGTCCAGCCACGCGCGTTGTTCGGGCGCGAGATGCCGGGCGAATTCCTCGCGCAAATGGATCGCCTGCGCCTCCTTCACCAACGTGCATCCGGCGAACGCCGCCGCGAGCCGCGCGATGATCGCCTGCTCGTCAAAAACGGGAAACTCCAGTTCCGGCATCACCGCGCAAACCAGATTCACGCGGCCGATGAATTGTTTTAACTCATGGTTGAACAACGGCAGCTCAAACCATTCCTTGCGGTACGACTCCGCCAAAACGCGTCCCGACGCGATGGGATCAATTTCCCGCTCGTGATCATGGTGAATGACGAGCCCGCGGAACCTCACGATTTTGATCGCGGCGATCCGTTTGTGCGTGCGGTCAAACATATGCTCGACTCGCGTGCGGAGATGCCCCGGAAACGTCCGCTCGATCCACTGGCGCTTGACCGCGCTGGCCAGACTAAGCAGCGTTAAATTATCCGCCGCGCGTCCGGGAACTTCACGAATGGACGCCACGACGAACAGCGGCGAATTTTGAACCACACTTTCGCGCACCAGTGTTCCCGTGCGGCCCTCCGTCAGGTCGCACTCCAGGCTGCCCATGTCCCGGCGAACGCAGAGTTGGTCGATGAACCCGGCCATCAAACAACGCAATAGTGCTGAATCATCCTTCGGCGATTCGGGACGGATCAATTGTTGCTGCTCCGCGATTTGGAGCAGTTGCTGGTGGGTTTGCGCCACCTGGCGGGCGGACTGCGCGTGGATGCCGTAGCGGCGGCATTGGTCCACGCCGAAATCATTTTTCCGGGCAAACTCATACGCCCGCATCAGCGTAAAAAAATCCGACTCCTGGCTGGCCTCGAAAAGCTCCCGCGCCTCGGCGATATGTTTGTCCTCCCGGCGCAGGCGCTGAAGCAGGTCGCGCCCGCTCACGAGCGCGGCGCACAACGCGGCGGTGGGCACGCAACCGAGGACGGCGGCCTCCACGAGCATCCGGGAGTAACGCGGGTGCATCGGCAGCCGGAGCATTTGGCGCCCAATGCGCGTCAGTTCGTCGGTGTCCGGATCGAGCGCGCCCAACATGCGGAGCAGATTCTCGGCCCGCTCGACGGCGGCGGGATCGGGCTTGTCCAGCCAATCGAATTCTGCGGCCCGGCGAATGTGCAGGGAGTGCAGCAGCAAGACCACTTCCGCCAGATCACTGCGTTGGATTTCCGGCGTGTTCCGGTCCGGCCGGTCCAAATGGCCGCTCTCGGTCCAAAGCCGGTGGCACACGCCGGGGGCGGTGCGCCCGGCGCGACCCTTGCGCTGGTCCGCCGAGGCGCGGCTGATCTTCTCGAGGAACAATGTCCCGATGCCCCGTTCCGCGTCGTAACGCGCCACGCGGGCAACTCCGCCATCCACAACATGCCGGATGCCGTCAATCGTAACCGACGTTTCCGCGACGTTGGTCGCCACCACCACCTTGCGCGCGGGATTGGGCGCGAACGCCAGATCCTGCTGCTCCGCCGTCAATTCCCCGTGCAATGGAATCAACGCCAGCCGCTCGTCCGCGTGGATGACCCGGCAGGCGTTGATGGTACCGTTGATTTCGCCCATGCCGGGCATGAAAACCAAAATGTCGCCCGGCGCGCCGGAGTTCACAATGTTTTCAACCACCTCCGCCGCTTGCTCGGTTACCGGCCGCTCGTCGTGGCTGTCGAGGTAGCGGACCTCGACCGGAAAACTCTGCCCCTCGGAGATCAGGATGGGGCAGGGGACGCCGCCGGGCGGCGAGAGATAATTGGCCACCGGCTCGGCATCGAGCGTCGCGGACATGACGACGATCTTTAGGTCCGGACGCGCGGTTTGCTGGACATGCTTGACGAGCGCGAGCGCGGCATCGCTCAACAAATTGCGCTCGTGAAACTCATCGAATAAAATGACCCCCACATCCGGCAGCGTGCGATCGTTTTGCAGCCAGCGCAGGAGAATGCCCTCGGTCACAAAGCAGATCCGCGTGCCCAGACTGGTGTGATCCTCGAAACGAATTTGATAGCCAACCTCCGCGCCCAGCGGGCTCCGCCGTTCCCAAGCCACTCGCGTGGCAACCGTTCGCGCGGCCACACGGCGCGGCTGGAGCACGATGATTTTCTTGTCCCCGGCCAATCCCGCGTCCAGCAGCATTTGGGGAACCTGCGTGGTCTTGCCGGATCCGGTGGGTGCGACGAGTACCAGCCGGTTGCCGGACCGCAGGGTCCCGACAATCGCGTCGTGAATCTGCCAGATGGGAAGGGAGTTTTGCATGACCGCGCCGCGCGAAGCGAATCCGCGCTGAAAATACCGAACTCCGCCTAGCCTAAATGAATATGCCGCAAGACGAGGGCGGCCAGCGTCAGGGCGGCCATCAATCCGTTGGGCATGAACTTTTTCGACTTGGTAAGCCGAAGGGAAAAAAACACGAGCAGAAAAGCGAGCGCAATATCGGCGACCTCCGGCTTAAATAATATATTCCGGTCGGCCAATATCAGAATCGCCGCAAACGACGCCGACATAATGAACGACATTTTGCTGCCCGCCTTGAGATACCCAACCATTCCCCCGGCAAACAACAGCACAATATAGACCCAGAGAACAGTATGCGCATTCATAGGCGGACGGTAATTGTGGAGCGTAAACGGAATGCCGCCGACCCCCGCATGGAAGGCTTCGTCGTCAGGAGATTGGATCGTATCATTAGCCGCATCGCCCGGGATCGTCGCCTAATTCGCGGCGATGTCCAAGCTCAGAATTTCCCCCGGCTCGCATTCGACCGAGACCTCGAACGGCCGGCAGCAAATCTCGCAATCCGTCGTAAACCGTTGCGACGCCGCGGACGTATCGATCACCAGTTCAAAGCTCTGCCCGCAAAACGGGCACTGGATGGATTCGGATAATTGCATTCCCATGGCGCGAGCATAATCGACGTCCACGTAATTTCCAAGGCTTCCGCAAAGGGTGGCGTGGAACAATCAAGGCCATCTGCGCGGCGTGGCTGGCCGCATGCCCCGGGCGGTGGCCATTTCTGCCACGACACGGAAAAAACCGCCCTCGAAAATTGAGCCGTTAAAACCGGGGCGGTTTTTCTTGCAGAATCCCGCGCCGGGGGCGTAAGATACGCGTCCGGGTTTAATCCGCCGGGTTTGCGCGTGTAGCTCAATTGGATAGAGTGACGGCCTCCGAAGCCGCAGGTTGTGGGTTCAACTCCCGCCACGCGCACCATTTTTTCCCCCTTTCTTTTTAACCGTAATGGCCTAGACTCGGTTCAGAAATGAATACAACTACTGAGGATATTTTGTCGGGAATCGCCAATCAGTTGCGAATCGACTCGATTTCGGCCACCACGGCGGCGGGCAGCGGTCATCCGAGCTCCTGCTGCTCGGCGGCGGACCTGGTCGCGGCGTTATTTTTCGGGCACATGCGTTACGACGCGAAAAACCCGCATTACGCGAACAACGACCGTTTCATTCTCTCCAAGGGCCACGCCGCGCCATTGCTTTACGCCGCCTGGGCCGAACTCGGGCTTTTTCCGCGGGCGCACCTCGACACGCTGCGCGAATTGAGCAGCGACCTTGAGGGGCATCCCACGCCGCGGCTTTCCTTTGTCGATGTCGCCACGGGTTCGCTGGGGCAGGGGTTGGGCGTCGGCGTCGGCATGGCGCTCTGCGCGCGGCTCGACCAGCTGGATTACCGCACCTATGTGATGATGGGCGACGGCGAATGCGCCGAGGGTTCTGTCTGGGAGGCCGCGTCGCTGGCGGGCATCGAACAATTGAGCAATCTGGTGGTGATCGTCGATGTCAACCGCCTCGGCCAAAGCCAGGCGACCGCGTTTGGCCACGACATGGAGGTTTACCGCCGGCGCTTCGAGGCCTTCAACTGGCGCACCGAGGTCATCAATGGTCACGACATGGGCGAAATCCTGGAAGTGCTGGGCGCCGCTGGCTTGGGCAAACAGCCGCTGGCCATCCTCGCCGAAACCAAAAAAGGCTCCGGTGTTTCTTTCATGGAAGACAAGGACGGTTGGCACGGCAAGGCTCTCTCCAAGGACGAGGCCGCGCTCGCCATCGCCGAACTCCAGCCCAAGGCGAAGTCCGGCCTGGCCGAGCCGATCCCCGCGCCGACGCAATTACCGCTGCCCAAGAACGCGGCTCCAGCCAGCTACCCGCCGTTGACCTACAAACTGGGCGATAAAGTGGCTACCCGCGAGGCATTCGGCGCGGCCCTCGCCCGAATCGGTGAGGTCGATGAACGCATTGTAGCGGTGGATGGCGATACCAAGAACTCCACCTTTTCCGACAAGTTTTTCAAGAAATTCCCGCACCGCTCGGTCGAATGCTTCATCGCGGAGCAAACCATGATTGGCGTGGCAACCGGATTCAGCACGCGCGGCAAGGTGCCGTTCGCGGCGACCTTCGCGTGTTTTTTCAGCCGCGCGTTCGACCAGATTCGCATGGCGGGAATTTCCAATGCGAACCTTAAAATTGTCGGCTCGCACGTCGGCGTCAGCATCGGCGAGGATGGCACCTCGCAAATGGCCTTGGAAGACCTCGCCATGATGCGCGCCGTCGAGGGCAGCGTGGTGCTTTACGCTAGTGATGCCGTCTGCACGGAAAAATTGGTCGAGCAAATAGCGTCGCACCGCAGTGTTTCGTTTCTGCGCACCTCGCGGCCCAAGACTCCGGTTCTTTATGGCAACGACGAGGAATTCCCGATTGGCGGCGCGAAGATTCTCCGCCAATCCGCCACCGACAAGGTTACCGTCATCGGTGCCGGCGTCACGCTTTACGAGGCGTTGAAAGCCGCCGACGCGCTCGCCGCCGAGGGCATCGCCATCACCGTCATTGATGCCTACAGCATCAAGCCGCTGGCGAAAGACACCATCCGGGCCGCCGCGCAAAAGACGAACAACCTCGTCATCACCGTGGAAGACCATTATCCGGAGGGCGGATTGGGCGACGCCGTGGCAGGAGAACTCAGCGCCGACGGCATCCGTGTCACGAAACTCGCCGTGCGCGAACTGCCGCACTCCGGCAAACCCGAGGAACTCCTCATCCGTTACGGCATTGACTCCACCGCGATCGTGAAGGCCGTGAAGGCGCTGGCGGTTGCTTAGTGGTGGGTCTTGGCAACGGCTATCTTGCGGAGAATGCGGCTGCCCGCCTCTTCAATCCCAAAGGGATTGCGTCCTCCAGCCCAGGGTTGCGGGCAGCGAGCTACCCTGGGTAAACGGAGTGGGGAGTCATCAACCCCAACGGGGTTGCGGCGTCCCTTTGATTGCTCAGGCGCAAGGGGATGCCTGCGCAACCCCGTTGGGGTTGTTCCCATTTTGCCCTGGTTACCCAGGGTAGCTCGTGCCTCGCAACCCTGGGCTTTGAGTCGGAATCCCTTTGGGATTCAGCGCACAGTTGACGATCGCGAGATGCGTCTAAGATGCAAAGCAAACACGCGCAGTCCAAGACCTCGCGGAAAATCAAAGACGCCGCGCATTCTCCAACATCGAATCTGACCTTTTTGACGCAGTTCCACTTTTATGAGCAAAACAGCATTGGTATTTGCCGGCCAGGGCGCGCAATTTGTCGGCATGGGCCGGGACTTGGCGGAGAATTTTCCCACTGCCCGCGCATGGTTTGATCGCGCGAACGCCGCGCTGGGCTACGATTTGGCATCGGTTTGCTTTCTGGGGCCGGAACCGGAATTGACGAAAACGGAGCACGCGCAACCCGGCATTTTCATCGTGAGTTGGGTCGCTTTTCAATTACTGCGCGAGCGCGTTGGTGGCGACCTGGTATTTCACGCCACCGCCGGTCTATCCCTTGGCGAATTCACCGCGCTCACCGCCGCTGGGGCGATGAGCTTTGAGGACGGGCTGAGGACGGTCCATCAACGCGGCAAATTCATGCAAGAGGCCTGCGAGACGACCAAGGGCGGCATGGCCGCGATCATCGGCTTGGACGAAGCCCCCACGCGCGAAGTCTGCACGGCCTCCGGAGCGGAACTAGCGAATCTCAACTGTCCCGGACAATTAGTGATCTCCGGCGGCACAGAAGAGATCGCGCGCGCCTGTGAAATGGCCAAAGCCAAGGGTGCCAAACGCGCGCTGCCGCTTCCCGTCGCGGGAGCCTACCATTCCAAACTAATGGCCAGCGCCCAACCGAGGCTGGCCGGCGCGCTATCGACAATCGCAATTCTACCGCCCAAAGTTCCGGTAATCGCCAACGTCACCGCGCAACCCCACGGCGCCCCGCCCGAAATCCATCAACGCCTGGTGGATCAGGTCACATCCTCGGTCCGCTGGGAGGAATCCATGCGTTATTTGCTGGCCCAGGGATTCACGCGATTCATCGAACTCGGCCCCGGCAAAGCCCTGAGCGGCTTCATGAAACGCATTGACCCCGCCGCGCAAATGTACAACGTGTCCGATCTGGCGAGCCTTGACGCGACGGTCAAGGCTCTCGCGGCAGCGTGATAGCGTTTGAAAATGACGTTCTCCAACAGCGGTGAACTCATCCTCGGCAGATACTTGGCCATTCGACCAGGCGCGTAATTGCGCCACATTTACCACGCGGCAAGTTTTGGAGCGATTGGAACCGATTCTGTTGGTGTCACACGATACAGACGACCACGGGTGGCAGTTCATTGGTAGTTCTCTGGTCGTTATGGCGGATGCAAAAATTGTTGGTTTGGGAGAGATTGTTCGTCTTGATCCAACAGTCCTTGAAGTTGCCGATTTGCCACCGGGTTGGCAGGCGCTTCGGGGCGCGATAGGCGGGCCGTGGTCGCGGCGCGCACGCCCGCTAATTACAGACCATAAGCAGTAGATCGCCGATTAACCTCTATAGTTATATTTTCGTGCCGGCTCCGGGTAAGGCTCCGCGACCTTAGCCTCGTTCCACGGAGTTCTTCTACGTGGATGCGGGCGCGGGAAATCCACTCCGCCGCTGAGGTCGCGCTCAACCTGCGAGGGTACATACTGGTAGCCCTCATAGTCCGCGAAGTCGCCTGAAAATTCCACTTGACAAGCCTTGCGTTATTAGGTATCGTGCCACCATGCTTTCAAAAGAGCTTGTCGCCGCCTCCACGGTTCCGCTGGTCCTCTCCGTGCTTACCGGGGGCGAAAACTATGGCTACGCTCTGATCCAGCGGGTTCGCGAACTGTCCGGCGGCCGGGTCGAATGGACCGAAGGCATGCTTTATCCCGTCCTCCATTGGATGGAAAAGGAGCAATTGATTGAATCCGACTGGCGCGAAGGCGACACTGGCCGGAAGCGGAAGTATTATCGTCTCTGCAAGAAGGGCCGCAACGCGTTGCGGCAGGAACGTGAACAGTGGATGACCATCCACGAAACCCTGACAAAATTATGGCAACCGCAATCCAGTTCGACCTGAAAACCGCCTTCCACAACTGGCGGGAAAAACTCCGGCAATCACCGCATTTCCGCGCCGAGAACCTCGAGGAACTCGAAGCCCACCTGCGCGATTCGGTCACCGTGCTGCAAAGCAAGGGCCTCGCCGCCGACGAGGCGTTCCTGATCGGCACCCGCCGGGTCGGCACGCCGGAGGCGCTGGAAGGCCAGTTCGCGGCCGAGAACGGCGGACGCGGATGGCGTGATGGGTTGCGACGCTTCTTTCACAACTACAAAAACCGGTTTCTGCATCTGCTCATCCTTGCCTACTTCGCCTTTGGCTGCTGGCTCCTCTGGGGTTGTTTGCGGGTGAGCCAAATGATCGAACCCGCGGCGAGGCGCGCCGATAGCCTTGCGCGGGTGGATTACTTGGGCGTGCCCGCGTTCACCCGTTTGTTCTGGAACCTGATGCCTTACTGGTATCTTCCGCCGCTCTTCGCCGCGCTGTACTGCGGTTTGGTTTGGACGCGGAAATCCGCCGCCAAATCGTCCTGGTTCGCCTTCTTTTCATTTGCCACGGCCTTTTTGTTCCTTCTATTGATACCGGTCTTGATCGCCGCGGAATTGCCCGTCATATCCTTCCTGGACAGGCTGCCTCCCCGGACATTTCAAGCGCCCTGAACGGCGTAGGCCAAGCTTCTCTTGACGCCAGGGTAATCCGAACGCGCGAGCGGAATCCCCACACGGCTGAGTCGTAATTGCCGTGATGAGATCGCCCGTGACGGGCGACTCAGACCGCTATCGGCGCTTTGATGGCCGGGTGCGGGTCGTAACCCACCAATTCAAAATCCTCGAACTTGAAATCGTGGATGTTCGTGATCGCTGGATTAATTTTCATTTGCGGCAGGGGACGCGGCTCGCGGGTGAGTTGCAACCGGGCCTGTTCCAAATGGTTGGCGTACAAATGCAAATCACCAAACGTGTGGACGAAGGTCCCGGGCTTGAGTCCGCAGACTTGCGCGACCATGAGCGTAAGCAGCGCATAGGAGGCGAGGTTGAACGGCACACCTAAAAACAAATCCGCGCTCCGTTGGTAGAGTTGGCAGCTTAACTCCCCCTCTTGGACGAAAAATTGAAACAACACATGGCATGGCGGCAGCGCCATCCCGGCGACCTCCCCTGGATTCCACGCGCTTACAATATGCCGGCGGCTGTTTGGATTTTTTTTGATTCCCGCGATGACCTCGTCGATTTGGTTGATCGACCGCCCGTCCGCCGTCCGCCAGTCGCACCATTGCGCGCCGTAAATGCGGCCGAGGTTGCCTTCGCTATCGGCCCATTCATCCCAGATGGTGACACCGTGTTCGTTGAGATAGTTGACGTTCGTATCGCCGCGCAGAAACCAAAGTAGTTCGTGGATGATCGAGCGGAGATGCAGCTTCTTGGTCGTCAGCACGGGAAAACCATCCACGAGGGGAAAGCGCGCCTGGGCGCCAAACACCGCGTAAGTGCCGGTGCCCGTGCGGTCCGCCTTGAATTTTCCCTGCTCCAATACGAGCCGTAAAAGTTGTTGGTATTGAATCATTAATTCTGATCTTTTTGCGGCGGTTTGCCGCCGTCCCGGACGCGGGTCAGATTCCATTGTTTGGCGACCTGGTCCAACAGTATCACCATCAAACTCCGCACCTTGCGCCGCTCGCGCACGAGAAACCACGCGAACAGCGGAATGCTCAGCAGCAGCAACGGCAGCCAAGGCAGCCAGGTGCTCACGAAACCGATCAGCACCAGTTCAAAACCCAGTGCCGACCAAAACGCCATCCGCGCCTGCAGCGACCACGTCGTGCGCAACCGGCAGCGAATCATAATTTTTGCGTCCGGATATTCCTCTGAAACGGTGGTAAGACGCAAGTGGTTCCAGCGGTTGCCGAGGACTTCCAAATCATAATCACTCCACCCGACATCGGACATGTTGGGCCAGCCGTCCTTTTCGAGGCGCTCCAAAACGCTGCTGACAAATTGAATGCGATCAACCGGCGCTGAACCCCAATACGCCACAATACCCAACGGCGCGTGACCACTCCGCAATGATTCCGATTCAAGCGTTTCCTTGGGCGGCGGCATCGGCTCCAGCACCAATTGGCCCTTGTAGCGCGCCCAACCGCGCACGATGGGTTGCAGAAAGAAAAGCAGGGCGATCATGGGGCGCGACCACGGACGGCATTTGTCCCTGGGCAGTTCCGCCTGCCCTCCGGCCGCGATACAGACGCCGATGGAAAGTAACAGGCTGGCGATGGCCAGGGAAAACAGCGGCCGAACCATGGACGACAGCACGAACAATGGCAGGGTCACGAGCACGTGATACTCCAGGCTCGCGAAGAACGAGAGCAATCCCAGCGGTTGCGCGGCATACAAGGTCTGGAATAGTCCGCTGCCGAAGATCCCGTGATAAATAATGGAGCGGCGGACCATGATGCCGCGTTTCGCCGCCGTGTAAATCCGCCCGCGCCAAACGCTGGCGCCGACCGCGTTAAAGAACTCCGGATGCTTGCGCACGAGGAGCGCCTCGGCCTCGCCGTAACCGCTTTGCTGCCGGAGATACGCCGCCACCGTCGAGCGGCGGTGGTGCCACACAAAACCCGCCGGGCTGAAGCCGATTTTCCAGCGGCGCTGCTGGAGGCGCCAGCAAATATCCACGTCATCGCCCGCGCGCCGGAAAATGGGATCGAAGCCGCCGATGTCGTCCAACGCCCATTTGTAAAAGGCCATGTTGCACCCCGGAACATGCTCCGCTTGTCGGTCGTTGAGCATCACATGCGCCGGTCCGCCCGGCGAGACCAGCACCGCCGCCGCCAGAATCGAGTCATCCGGCGGAAGCAGATTATGACCGCCAATTCCGGCAAACCCGCTATCCAGCAAGTCACCCACCAAGTGGTAAAGCCAGTCCTCATCCGCGCGGCAATCCGCGTCGGTGAAAGCGATGACTTCGCCCGTGGCCGCCGCGATGCCGGTGTTGCGGGCCACGGACAAACCCAGATTTTGCTCGTGCTTGAAGTAGCGGATTTGCGGGTGGGCGGCGCCGATTTGCCGCGTCGAGTCGGTCGAACCATCGTCCACGAGGATGACCTCGTAATCGGAATAGTTGAGGCGTTCCAGCGAGGCGAGACAGGCTTCAAGCGTGTGGCCGCCCTGGTAACTGGCCACCACCACCGAGACGCGCGGTTGCCGCTCCAGCGGAAAGTAGGGCGCGAGGCGGAACGTTTTTTGGACGGCGCGGAACGAATCCTTGCGCTCCCGGTCCCGCGTGGTCAGCCCCATGGTCCAGTCCTGCACCTGCCGCCCGCCGCGCCACCAGTCGTCCGTATAGCTGAAAACAACCGTGCCCGCCAGGCCGGCGCGAAAAGCCGTCTCGATCTGCCACGAGAGAATCTCGCACTTGCGCGATTCTCCCTCGCGACCGCTGTCGATGCCGAACTCGCCGAGGACGAGCGGCCGGGTGTCGGCGAGCATTTGCAGGCGCGCGAGATAATTTTTGAAGGGCTGCTGGTCGTGGAGGTAAACGTTGAAACAAAGAAAATCCAGGCTCTGCGGGCGGAGAAATTCGGTGGGCGGATAATTCGTGAACGTGCAAAGGCAGTCCGGGTCGATGCGCTTGACCTCGGTCACCAGTTCATCGATGAAATCCGCCACCGCGCGCGCGCGACTCCACCGGACGATGTCCGGCGCGATTTCATTGGCCACGCTGTACGCAAAAACCGCGGCGTGGCCCTTGCAAGCCTCCGCCGCCTGGCGGACCGCTTGGCGCGCGTTTTCCCGCCGGGGCGGCGAGTCCAGAAAGCAGAGATGCTTGTCCCACGGAATATCCACCAGCACCCGCAGTCCCTGTTCCAGCGCCAGATCGAGAAACCAGCGCGGTGGCACATGGTAAACCCGGATGAGATTCGCCCCCAACTCCCGAATCTGCGCGAAATCACGCGCGGTCTGCTCTTGGGACGCGAATTCCCCATCCGTGCCCGCCGGCTCGAATGGTCCGTAGGAAACGCCCTTGAGATGAAACTTCCTCCCGTCCACCCGGAAGAATTTTCCATCCACGGTGGCTCGCGTCTGGGAGGAAACCGATGCGACCATTGGGTGTGGTTATCTTGCGCTGCTCACGTCCCGGGCGGCTGATAATTCCGCCAGGTTTTGGAGTGCGGCAGCTTGGCGCGCCGAAGCGGCCTCGCGAAGGCGGGTCGGCCGCCGCGTTCTGACGCGTTAGAGAACCCCATTGCCGCGGGACTTAACGCAAAGACGCAAAGACGCAAAGACGCAAAGTAGAAAAAGACGGAATGATCTGGAAATACCGGAAAACGGGAATCAAACGCGGTTGGCTCCGTTCCGGCTTCCAGGTTCGACCCCCTCTTTGCGTCTTCGCGTCTTTGCGCCTTTGCGTTAATAAAGAGCATAAAATCGCCGCGCTACGCCTTGGCCGTCTTTGCCTTGGCGCGGGCTTTCCGCTTCGGGGCGACCCGCGGGGCGTCACCCCAAAGACCCTCCAGGTCGTAATGCGCCCGCGTATCCGTGCGCATGATGTGGACGATCACATCGAAATAATCCAGGACAATCCACGCGGTTTTCAGGCTGCCGTCCACCGCGCGCGGCCGCAAGTCGTGCTCCGCGCGCAACTTGCCGTCGATCTCATCCATGATGGCGCGCAAATGCGGTTCGCTGGTGCCGGAGGCCACCACGAAGTAGTCCGTCACCGAGGAAATTTCCTTCACATCCAATACGACTATATTTTCCGCCTTGCGGTTGTCGGCGAGTTCGCGACAGAGCAAAGCGAGTTTCTTTGAGTCCATTGCCGGACACCATGGCCCTGATTGGCCTAAAGATAAAGCCGATAATTGCGGATGGCCCCGGCCACCGCCGGGGGCACCAAATTATCCAACGGCAGGCCCGCCCGGGCGCGGGCGCGGATTTCCGATGCCGAAACTCCCAGCGGGAAGCCTTTAAGCATCCGGCCTTGGAAAGGCGGCGCAAATTCCGTCGGCGGCTGGCCCGGGCGCGGTATCACGATGAACTCCACCAACCGCGCCAGTTCCTCCTCCGCGCGCCACTTGGGCAGCGAACCCACATGATCCGCGCCGATCAGGTAAAACAGCTTGGAATCCGGGAAGCGCCGGGCGTAATCGCGGACCGTATCGATAGAATATGAAACGCCGCCGCGCAAAACCTCCTGCTCGTCGATCTCATAGCGATTTCCCCCGGCCAACGCCAGCCGGAGCAACCGCAGACGTTCCGACGCCGGGGCGGGACTGGCCCCCGGCTTGAAGGGCGACTGCGCCGCCGGGATGAAATAAAGCCGATCCAGTCCGGCCTCCTCGCACGCCGCTTGTGCGACAAGCAGGTGACCTAGATGCACCGGATCAAACGAACCGCCAAATAGTCCGATTTTTTGCTTCATTGATCTTTGTTCCGCAGGCCCAACGGGCCGTCATTCCTCAGCCCAGCCCACCGGGCTGGGAGACCCGCCGCGAACATATTTCCCAGCCCCAACGGGGCGTGATACTGGTCAATCCCAAATATCTCGAGATGGATTAAACTCGGGATTGATCTTTCCCTCCGGTCTGTGTCCGTCTATGCCTTTAACCGCTTTTTCGCTGCTCAGCAACACCGGTTCACACCGTTAAATCGCTTCTCCGTCATCTCAACATAATGCTGTTGCTTCGTTTTCAGACTTTCGTGAGGGCCGCCGGGCGGGCAGTGGCAATGTAACGCTGCCTGTTGGGCGCGCTCAATATGCGCCTCGCCGGACAGCTCACGCAATAACCCGCAACCTAGCGCGATCGTGCCTATGACCCGCACCGGTCGTGATTCCACCACCGCGTAATCCGGCAGCCAGACCGGCGGGGTCTCGCGCAATTCCGGCGGCCGTTTTCGCCTCAGCAACAAAATCCATTCCCATAGCGCCAGCGTCATCAAAGCCAGCACGGCGAGCATGAAAAAGCCGGCTACCACGGCATCAAGCATATTATTAAAGTGGAGCACGCGGTTTTTATGTACTGCCGCGATGGCCGCCACGGCATCCGCGCCCGGTTTGGCTGCGGCAACAACCGCCTGCAAATCCGGCAGTTTTTGGTCCAGCGACCTGGCGATCGCCAGGAATCCGATACGCTCATTGGCTGAAAAAATCTTTTGGTATCCCGCCGCCATGGTCACCGCCAGCAGCCAGAGCAGGGGAATCAGGGTAACCAACGCCAGCCATGGCCGCCCGGCGGGCGCCCCCGGCGTCGCCCCGGGTTTCGGAAGGTGCATCTTGAGAATCACCGTCGTGGCGAGGCACAAGGCAATCGCCGCGAGTAATTGATTCGCGATGCCAAACAGCGGCCAGAGTGAGTTAATGCCTCCCAGCGGGTCGAGCACACCCTGAATCAGGAAATATCCCCAACCCGCCACCATGAGCACGCTCGCAATGACGTTGGCGCCAATACCGCGCGTATCCGCAAGCGGTTTCCAAATATTCCCGAGCATGTCCTGCAATAAATAGCGCCCCACGCGCGTCCCGGCATCCAGCGTGGTCAGGATGAACAACGCCTCAAACATGATCGCGAAGTGATACCACAGGTCCACCCACCGACCGCTCGTGACTTTGGAAAAAATCGCGGACATTCCCACCGCCAGCGTCGCCGCTCCGCCGGTGCGGCCGAATAATGTCTTCTCGCCGCTCTGTTGGGCCAGTTCATCCATCTGGCTAGTCGTCACCGGAAAACCCCACGCGGTGGCTTTGGCGACGGTCGCCTCGGGCGTGCCGGCCATGTTCATGCTCAAGTAAACCCCGGGTTGGAGCGTGCAGGCCGCGATCAACGCCATGATCGCCACCAGCGATTCCAGGCACATCGCGCCGTAGCCGATCGGACGCGCATAGGATTCCCGCGTCATAATCTTCGGCGTCGTCCCGCTGGAAATCAGCGTGTGAAAGCCGGAAATCGAACCACAGGCAATCGTGATAAAGCAAAACGGAAAAATATTTCCCGGCACCACCGGACCCGATCCATCCACAAACCGGCTGAGCGCCGGCATTTTTAGTTCCGGCAATATCAGAAGAATGCCCAGTGCCAGCGCGAAGATCGTTCCCAGCTTCATGAACGTGCTGAGATAATCCCGCGGCGCCAGCAGCAGCCAGATCGGAAAAACGCTGGCGGCCAAACCATAGGCGATGAGCACCCAGGCGAGGGTTAATGGTTGAAGCGTAAAATATCCGGCCAGCACGTGGTCGTGGTGAACATATTGACCGCCCCACACTGCCAGTAACAGTAGGATCACACCAAATGTTGATGCTTCCAACACCTTACCCACGCGCCAAAACCGCAGATAACCGCCCATCAACATCGCGATGGGAATCGTTGCGCCGACCGTAAAAACGCCCCACGGACTTTCCGCCAGCGTCCGGACAATAACGAGCGCAAGCACTCCCAGCAAAATGATCAAGATCGCCAGAATCGCGACTAGCGCGATCACGCCCGCCGCCGAATTCATCTCCTCCTTGACCATTTGCCCGAGCGATTTCCCATTACGCCGCAAAGACGCGAACAAAATGACAAAATCCTGCACCGCGCCGCCCAAAACCACGCCGATCAGAATCCACAACGTTCCCGGCAGGTAGCCGAACTGCGCCGCAAGCACCGGTCCCACGAGCGGCCCCGGTCCGGAGATGGCGGCAAAATGGTGCCCGAAGACGATCCATTTGTTCGTCTTGACGAAGTCGCGGCCGTCGTCGTTCACCTCGCACGGCGTCGCCCGGCGGTCATTGAGGGTCAGGACGCTCGCGGCGATCCATTTCGAGTAAAAACGGTAGCCGATCGCGTAAGTGCAAAGCGCGGCGACGAGGATATAAGCGGAACTGACCGTCTCTCCGCGCTGGGTGGCGAGCGTGAAAAACGCCCAACCACCCGCCAGCGCGAGGAGCAGCCAGAACAAATTAGCGACAAGTTTTCTCATTAGCTGTATTGACCCCTCGTTAATAAATCAACCGCCCCGCACCTGCCAGCAGAAATGAAAAGCGGCGTTACTTTTTGCATACGGTCCCGCGTTATCGCGACAGACGGTGGAGAGGTTTGGGCGTAGCGCAGGCTTCCAGCCTGCTGTGTCGCCGATTTCCCAATCGGCGTGCCGTGATTACGCCTGACGCCCCGGATTGGTCAACGGCATGCGGATTGGAAACCCGCGACACAGCCGACTGGAAGTCGGCGCTACGATTCAACCAGGCGACATCCATGGTTTTCCTGGCAGTCACGTTCCCCTTGGAAGCAGCTTTCGGAGTCGTTTGGTCCCGTTCTCGTGGTCGATCCGGCCAGCGGCCACGTCCAGGACTAGCGCCTCCCAATCGTCCGCATTCAGTTGCTCATTCGGCAGCAAACCGTTCTCACTCAAAAACACCAGGCAGGTCGCCAATGCCGTCCGCTCGTTGCCATCCACAAACGGATGATTGCGGCAAAGGTAAAACAAATACGCGGCGGCGATTTCCGCCGGCTTGGTGAACAACGGCTTGCCGCTCATCGTCGCCTGCGGTGCTGCCACCGCTGATTCCAACAGCGCCGGATCACGCAGGCCGGTCGCGCCGCCATGCGCGGCCAGGACTTCCGCGTGAATCGCCTTTACCGCCTCAACCGTGGGATGCGCGAGCGGCGCCCTCACGACAACCGCCGGAACAGATCCGCATTTTTCTTGATCAAGCGTTTCGCACTCGCGGTAGCTTTCTCCGCCGTAATGGCCGCCCGCACGGGGGTTAGGACAATCGAACCGCCTTCGTGGATGGTAATGCTCACTTGATCGCCCACCTTGATCCGGGCCAAATCCATCAGCGCGGAGTCGAACATCAATCCTTGTGAGTTGCCAATCTTCGTGATCGTCTTTGTCATGGGGTTAAACTATGTTTTACGCAACTGCGTGTCAAACCTGTTGCGGTGATGCTGGTTGCGCTGCGGAATTTTCCAAAACACTTGCCACGGTCTACGTGGTTTCGCGCGCTGAATCTCTGAACCAGCGCGATCCGGCGCGTCCAGGTATGGAGTCCCGCCTTCAGGCGGCGGGGTGCGGAAAGGCCCGGTTGTCGAGGGAATTTTCAACTTGCCCAACCATGCTACCGCCCTGCCGACTAAAGCCGGAACTCCATACCCGGATGCGAAGGGTCTCGTCATGATGGAGCAGTCGGGCGTTTTTTCCCTAATTGAGGTTCACGGGAGAACGCCCATCCCATTTCCATCCGTACTTCAACGGTATGAGACACCGGAATTGTACGGTTGTCCTGATTTTGGACGGATCACCGAAAACTACGGTGTTTATTGGGTAAAATTGGGGTGGCACCGCTTGTGCTAAATAGCCATGGACGCCATCATTTCCACCACTCAGAAATGGAATTCGGATCTGCGGGCAAAACGGGCAACGGTTGCTCCCCCGTGCTCCCACCGAGATCCGGTAATCCAACCCTACGGTTTCCGGCGCGTGCTTTGGTTTCTTGCGTTGGGCATGCTGGCCATTGGCTTGGCCCTGGCCTCCCGCGCCGCGCAAAGCCCGCCCATGGACGACAGCAATCCCTTGCGGATGCCGGTCATTGGCGACCACCAATTGCGTTTGATTACGCCCACGCTTTTGGAATTGACCATGGTTACCACGGCGACCACCAACGAACCCGTGCCGGTGCAATGGAATTTCGTGGACACCAACGGCAATCTTACCACCCCGCCGCTGTCTGATTTCGTCGTTACCGTCAATTCGAACACCCAGCCGGTCACGGTGCAGTCCGTGGGCTACAAGAGCCGCGTGCTTTACGCGCCGCTGAAACAATGGGACTTGCGGATCGGCAATTATCTCTATCTGAAGTTGGCCGCTCCGATCGCGGACGGCAGCTTCATTCAGGTGGTGAATCCGGCTGGCGACCTCTGGTCCACCAATGTGCTCTATACGTTCTCCGCCGCCGCGCAACGCTGCAGCCCGGCCATTCACGTGAACCAGGTGGGCTACATTCCATCGATGCCCAAGATTGCCATGGTCGGTTACTATATTGGAAGCATGGGCGAACTGACCACCTCGAATCTGACGTCCTTCCTCGTGGTCGATGCAAACACGGGAGCCACTAATTTCCAAGGCACGCTCTCGAAACGTCCGGACGTTGGCTATACTTACACGCCGACGCCGTACCAGCAGGTGATGGCGGCGGATTTCAGTTCCTTCACGAATTCGGGACAATACAAGCTAATGGTTCCCGGCTTGGGCGCGTCGTTTCCATTCTTCATCGATAATAGTGTTGCCGGAGCGTTCGCCCGCACTTACGAGCTGGGAATTTACGGTCAACGTTGCGGGACGAATAACGAGATTCCCTACACCCGGTTCACCCACAGTTCCTGCCACACAAATCCCGCGACGGTGCCGTCCTCGCTGCCCACGAATTCGGCGCCGGTGGTGTTCGTCAACGGCGTCCTCGAAACCGAATCCCTTGTCGGCACCAACAACGTCAATGAGACCGCCCCGCGCATGACGAACATCTGGGCGAGTCTTTATCCTTACGTGAACACTAACGCGGTGGATACGCGCGGCGGGCATCACGACGCCGGCGATTATAGCAAATACACCACCTCAGTGGCCAACTTCATCCACTATATGATGTTCGCGGTGGACGCTTTTCCGGGAGTCAACAAATTGGACAACCTCGGCATTCCCGAGAGCGGCGATGGCATCAGCGATATTTTGCAGGAGGCCAAATGGGAGGCCGACTATCTCGCGAAATTGCAGGACACGGATGGTGGTTTCTATTTCATCGTGTATCCGGCCACCCGCGAGTATGAGAGCAATGTGTTGCCCGATCAGGGCGATCCGCAAATCGTGCTGCCAAAAAACACCGCCTGCACCGCCGCCGCTGTCGCCGCATTGGCGGAAATTGGCTCCTCGCCCACATTTAAGGCCGCTTATCCCGCAACGGCTTCTAATTATCTGGCCAAGGCTGTGGCCGGCTGGGGTTTCCTGACCAACGCCTTCGCCAAGTACGGCCGCAATGGCTCCTACCAGACCATCACCTTTAGCGGCGATTGGATGATGCACAATGACGAGCTTGCCTGGGCCGCCGCCGCGCTTTACGCCGCCACGGGCAATACCAATTACGACAACGATCTGCGCGTGAACACGCCGAATCCCAATGATCCCTCCCTGCGCCGTTGGGGTTGGTGGAGCATGTATGCCTGCTACGGCAATGCCTTCCGCACCTACGCCTTCGCCGCCCGCACGGGCCGTCTCCAGCCCAACCAACTCAACGCCGCCTATCTGGCGCAATGCGAGGCGGAAATCAAATTCGCCGCCTCCAACGCCGTCGCCTGGTCCGGCGAAATGGCCTACGGCAGCAGTTTCTCCGACGCCAATAAGGGCCCGCGAACCGCGGGCTGGTATTTTTCCGGCGAGCAAACGTTCGACCCGGCGGTGGCCTATTTGATCCAGACCAATACTGCCACGCAGCAGAGCTATCTGGATGTTATCGTCAAGAATTTCAATTATGAAATGGGCTGCAACCCGGTCAACGTGACCTATTTGACCGGTCTCGGCTCGAAGCGCCAGCGTGAGATCGTGGACCAATACGCGCAAAACGATTACCGCGTGCTTCCGCCCTCCGGCATTCCGCTGGGCAATATTCAACAAGGCTACTATTGGACGCCCACCTACGGCTCCGAACTCTCCACACTCACCTATCCCGCCGATTCGTTGAACAACGGCCCCTATCCAATGTATGACCGTTGGGCGGATAGTTACAATGTGGATACCGAATTTATCGTCTCCCAGCAATCCGCGCGCAGCCTCGTGGCCTCGGCGTTCCTGATGACCAAGAGCAGCGTCAGCAACCAGGTGTGGAACTCGGCCAGCGCGCAGATTACCGGTCTCCCCGCGCAATTTCCCGCCAACCAACCGGTTACCGTCGGCGTTTCGGTTTCAGGACTCGATTTGAGTCAGGCGCGAATTGTCTGGGAGGCCCGGGATCAGGAGCCATTCCTCGGCGCGAATTTCACCTTCACTCCCGTCAACGCCGGCGTGCAGTGGGTCGAGGTCGAGGCGCAATTGCCCGATGGCCGGCGCGTCGTGGCGCTGACGAATTACACCGCGGTTCAAGTGGTTACGAACACGGTTTCGCTCTATCAAACGATGCCGTTGAGTGGCAATACCAACGTGATCGCTTGGTACACCTTTGATAACACGTTTTCCGACGCGACGGGTCGCGAACCCAATCTCCAAACCGCCGGCAACGCGACCATCGATACCAGCAGTTTCTCGTGGTCCAACAACCCGGCCGGCGGCGCGTTGCGCGTGTTTGGCATCGGTGACCAGGTGACGGCCAATGTGCCGAACACCAATATCTGCGTCTCCGGCCAGACCACCAACATTTCCATCGAGGCGACCATTTACGTGAATGCCTACAAAGGTTATAGCGTGGCGAACGCGACGATCTTCTCCCTGGTAAAAAACTGGAACGCGGAACTGGCGTTGCAACAAAATATGTGGGCGCAGACGCCCGCCGTCGTCACCGGCGCGGGCAATATCACCGTGGACAATGTGACGCTCGGTAATTACCTGATACCTGGCCAGTGGCAGTATTTGAAGATTATGCTGGACTCCACCGGCTATAGCGTTTTCGTCAACAACACGCTCATCCTGCGCACGAACAGTACCGATCTCCAAACTTGGGGTGGGTCCGGTGCTTCCGTGATTGAGGCCGGCAACTTTGACGGTTGGATTGACGATATCGTGATCAAGAGTTTTGGCGCTTCCGTCCCAACCGCACCCGGCGGTGGGACAACCACCAATGCACCGCCACCCTCCACGCTGGGGCAGGGGACGAACTACGTGACTTCCGGTGCCGCCGCGGATTCCCGGACGGTGGCCATCTACCACATGGATGGAACGCTGGCCGACGCCACCGGCAAGAGCCCGCCCCTTGCCACGAGCGGCAACGCCCGGCTGGACACGTCCAATGTTTCCTGGCTCGCCAGCCCGCCTTCCGGCGCGGCCGCGCTGCGCGTATTTGACATTGGCGACGCCGCGTCGGTCACGCTGACGAATGTCCAGTTCTTCCAATCCGGCCAAACCCAGGCCGTTTCCATCGAGGCGATGGTTTACGTAAACCAGTATGAGGCCTATGGGCGGAATTCCGAGCCGATCGTGGAATTGTCCAAACAGTGGAACGCACAATTGATTTTCAATCAGGACAAATGGGGAACCTCGCCCGAGTACATCGGCGGCAACGACACGGTTTCCAGCGCCGCGAATCTGGCGCCGTATTTGATGACTAACTGCTGGCAGAAGGTGGGGCTGTTTCTCGACGCCACCGGTTACACGATCAAGATCAACGACCAACCCGTCGCCAGCGCCACCAGCGCCGACCTCGCGAACTGGGCCGGTGTCGGCAGCGTGACGGTGTCGTTCGGCAATTTTAACGGCTGGGTGGACGAGGTTGTGGTCCACGCGGCGGGCACGAATATATTTTCATCCACCACCTCGACCAATTCAGGCAACCAAACCACGAATTCGCAAGTCAGCACGAATGCCTACCTCGCCGCGCCTGTTTCGCCGGACAGTTCCACCGTGGCGCTGTATCATTTCGACGGCAGCCTAGCCAACGCCGCGGCGACGGGCGGCACGCTCACACTGACCGGCAACGCGCAATTGAATACTTCCAATCTCACCTGGATGGCCGCGCCCGCCGGCTCGGCCATAAGGTTTTTTGACCTTGGCGACTACGCCTCGGTGAAACTCACGAATTTTCCGGCGTATCAGGCGGGCAAGACCAAGGTGATCGCCGTGGAGTCGATGGTCTTCGTCAATAATTACAAGGCCTACAGCCGCCAGTCCGCGACCTTGCTGGAAATCTCCCGGCAGTGGAACGCGCAAATGATTTGGGACCAGGATAAATGGGGAACCTCACCCCAGCTTCTCGGCGGCAGCGCGACCATTTTCAGCGCGGCGACGCTCCTGCCGTTCCTGAAAACCAATTGCTGGCAAAAGCTCGGGCTTTATCTCGATCTCACCGGCTACAGCGTCCGCGTTAATGATCAGGTGGTCGCGACTTTTGCCAGCGGTGATCTCACCAATTGGTCCGGCACGGGGAGTGTCACGCTTCAGTTTGGCAGTTTCGACGGCTGGATGGATGAGGTCACCGTCCGCGGCAGCACAAACACGCTCCCGGCGCCGGTCCCGGTGGTAAACCTCGCCGCCACCGTTCCCGTTACCTCCGAGGCCGGCACTAATACCGGGTTGGTTACCTTCACGCGCGCCGGGGGTAATCTCGCGCCGCCCCTGACCGTGAATTTCACGGCGGGCGGCTCCGCGCAAAGCGGCATTAACTACGCCGCCGTGGGAAACTCCGTCACCATTCCCGGCGGACAAACCTCGACCGCGGTGGCCATCCAGCCGTTCCACGACGGCGTCTTTACCGGCCCGCTCGCCGTCGCCCTCTCGGTCGCGACCAACGCCGCGTATCAACTCGGAACCAATTCATCCGCAACGGTCACGATTCTTGACCTCGACCAACCCGGCCTCGCCATCCAAACCGCTTCCGGTGGAAGTTCCGCCACGCAAATCAAGCTCTCGGCCCCAACTCCCTCGGGCGTGACGTACTTGGTTCAATCTTCCACCGATTTGGCCAATTGGACCTTCATCAATACCAACCAACTCGGCCAGACGCTCAATTTCGCCGACTCCATTCCCGCCATTCCCACCAACCGCTACTATCGCACCGTCTTCGTGTTCGGCGCGCCCACCGCGGCGAATGTGGCCCAGGCGCTCACCAATTACGATTTTGCCTCCAACGTTGTGGGCTTCGTAAATATCAGCGCCGGGCCGGGCTTCTCGCTCATCGCGAATCCGCTGAACGCCGCGACGAACAATCTGGCCTCGCTCCTCGGACCCCTCCCGAGCCAGACGCAATTTTACAAATACGTTACCAGCAACTCCGGCTACACGATTGCCACCTATACAAATGGCGCTTGGGACTTGGGCGGCCTCAGTCTCGATCCCGGCGAAGGCGGTTTCCTCAGCAATCCAACTTCCACAAATCTCCTGGTCACCTTCATCGGCCAAGTATTGCAGGGCACGCTCGCGAATCCCTTGCCCTCGGGCTATTCCATCCGCGGCTCAATGACCCCGGTGGCCAATCCGCTGGCGACCTATCCCGCCCAGGACGGCGACCAAATCGACCGTTTCATCAACGGCACTTGGTACGTCTATACCTATTCCGACGGCCTTTGGACCAGCAGCGGCTCGCCCCCCTTCGGCGTGAACGTGGGCGAGGGCCTCTTCCTCTTCAAAAACTCCGCCGCTGTCTGGAATGAGACTCTCTTCGTCACCGATCCGGAGTGATCACTCGCCACCAGCCGTTTCGCCTGCGGTCGCTGCCCAAGTCTGTTAAACGCTGAGGAACGTCCTTCGGACGACCACCCCGGCGTCCAGACTTTTCTGTTCCTCGTTCGTGTGTTTCGCGGTTAAACGTCGCCTCCCATGATAAAAAACACCCGTTATTGTAATGGAATCCATCCCCGGTCATGCGATGATGGGTGTGGTTGGTATTTTTGAATCGAACGGAAGAACAAAACCCGAAACGAGATTCTTATGAAAAAATATGTCATCGGCGGATGCGGCGTCGCTTTGGCGCTGCTGCTGTTATTGGTCGTGATTTTTGGATTGGGGATGTGGGGCGGCAATAATCGCATGGTGCGCCTCTCGCAGGGCGTGAACCAGCAGTGGGCGCAGGTGCAGAATAATTACCAGCGGCGCTACGATCTCATTCCGAACCTCGTGAACACCGTGAAAGGCGCCGCGAATTTCGAGCAATCCACCCTCGTGCAGATCACCGAGGCCCGCGCGTCCGTGGGCAAAGTCCAGATCAACGCCACTTCCGCCCCCAACGAGGCGGAGCAATTGGAGGCCTTTCAAAAGGCCCAAGGCCAGCTTTCGTCCGCCCTCTCGCGCCTGCTCGTGGTCTCGGAGCGCTATCCGGACCTCAAGGCCAACGCCAATTTCCGCGATCTCCAAGCCCAATTGGAGGGCACCGAGAACCGCATCGCCGTGGCGCGCAAGGACTTCAACGACGCCGTGATGGCGTACAATACCTCGATCCGCACTTTCCCGGCGGTCGTTTATTCCGGCTGGCTGGGCTACAAGGAAAAGCCGTATTTCGCCGCGACGACGGGTTCGGAAACGCCACCTGCGGTTAATTTCGACTTCGTAAAATCCACGAACAAATAATTCGTGAAACGCCTCCCCGTCATCGTTCTGTTGCTAATCGGCTGCCTTTCGGCGCTCGGCGAGGTGATCCCGCCCAAGCCGGACCGCTATTTCAACGACTACGCGGGCATGGCTTCCCGCACGACCGCGGACGGGCTAAACCGGACGCTGGAGGATTTCGAAAAAGCCACCTCCAGCCAGATTGTGGTGGCGATCTACCCGACGATGCAGTCGGACTCATCGATTGACGATTATACTTTGAGGGTGTTTCGCTCTTGGAATGTCGGCCAAAAGGGAAAGAATAACGGTGCGGCCCTGTTCATCTTTGCGAAGGAACACAAGATGTTCATCATTACGGGCTATGGCCTGGAGGGCGTGTTACCCGATGTCATTTGCAAGCGCATCGTCGATAACGAGATCACCCCGCAATTCAAACAGGGTCGCATTGATGCCGGCCTGACCGCCGGGGTAAACGCCATGATCGC
>Ga0206847_10014_pt1 | contig 61226 bp, 39 predicted proteins | sample Alteio_BWOrgCont_17_FD_152880 | JGI IMG/M metagenome (GOLD analysis project Ga0206847, IMG submission 152880) | Enriched cells from forest soil in Barre Woods Harvard Forest LTER site, Petersham, Massachusetts, United States -... | ecosystem: Environmental > Terrestrial > Soil > Temperate forest >... | reverse complement strand
CGAAGAAGAAAAAAGGCGATCCCGATCTCCGGGCCGCCGAGGCCGAATACTACAAGATCGTGACGCTCCCGATCCCGGAGCATGTGGCCCTCGAGGCGGGCGCCCTGCAATGGATGGGCAAGGGCCGCCTCGCCGCTTCCACCCGGCAGGGTGAAATTTACATGATCGACAACACGCTGGAAGATCCTCCCGCGCATCTGAAATTCACCCAGTTTGCCAGCGGCCTTCATGAGGTGCTGGGCCTCACGGCCAAGGACGGATGGATCTATGCCACGCAGCGGGCGGAAGAGACGCGGATGAAAGACACGGACGGCGATGGACGGGCCGATATTTTCGAAACGGTGGGCGATCCATGGGGCATCAATGGCAACTACCACGAATACGCCTTCGGATCGAAGTTCGACCGGGAGGGCAATCTCTGGATCGTCCTCTGCCTGACTGGTTCCTTCACCAGCGAGAGCCCTTTTCGTGGATGGTGTTTCCGCCTGACGCCGGACGGCAAATGGCTGCCCACGTGCAGCGGCATCCGCTCTCCGGGCGGGATCGGGATGAATGCCGAAGGGGTGATGTTTTACATGGACAACCAGGGCCCATGGAACGGCGCTGACGCTCTCAAGGAACTTCGGCCCGGCTACTTCATGGGACATCCCGCCGGCCTGGCCTGGTACGACCGTCCCGAAACCAAGGACATCATCGCCGCGAGCGGAGTGAAGCGCCCCGAGGAACCCTTGAGCGGGAGCAGGATCTACAACGAAGCCAAGAAGATCCCGCTCTACATGCCTCCTGCCATCATCTTCCCCTACCCCGAGATGGGCCAGTCCGGCAGCGGCATTGCCTGCGACCTGACCCAAGGAAAATTCGGCCCGTTCGAAAAGCAACTTTTCATCGGCGACCAATCCCACAGCACCGTCATGCGGGTCTTTTTGGAGAAGGTGAAGGATCGCTATCAGGGCGCCTGCTTCCCATTCCGCGAAGGATTCGACTCAGGGAATCTCGCGCTGGAGTGGGCGGACGACGGCTCGCTCTTCGTCTATGGCACGGATCGCGGCTGGGGCGCGCGCGGCGGGCATCCCTACGCGTTGCAGCGGCTCGTTTGGACCGGCAAGACGCCATTTGAGATTCATGAAATGCGGGCGAAGCCGGATGGCTTCGAGTTCACCTTTACCGAGCCCGTGGATCCCCTGACCGCGGCGAACCCGGCCTCGTACACGATCAAGACTTACACGCACATCTTCCAATCGAGCTACGGCAGCCCGAAAGTCGATGAGAGCACGCCCGTCATCAAAAGCATCACCGTCGGACCCGATAATCGCAGCGCACGGCTCGTGGTCGAAGGCCTCGTGGAAGGCAACGTGCACGAACTGCATCTTCCGGGACTGAAATCCGCCAAAGGCGCTTCGCTGCTGCATCCCGACGCATACTACACCTTGAATTACATTCCGGAAAAGTAACCTGAAAATCCCATGAAGAACTTCCTCATCCTCTGCGCCGCCATCGCCATTCTCTGCAGCCTGCCCGGCTGCGCCAGCTCATGCCATAAGACCGCCTCTTGCTCAAGCTGTCCGGCATCAAAGGGCGCCGCGCAGCGCAAGGCGCAGTAACAGGGCGAAGATCTCGCGGGCTAATTCGAGATTTGGAGGGCATCGCTCAGTCGATGCCGCGACGGCTGGCATGATTTCGCTGCGGCAAGCAATTCGGCGTCTGATTTCACGATTCCGCAAAACGCCGCTGTTTCCCTTTTACAAAAACATCCCCGCCTGATATTCACGCGCCGTTCGTCGATCCCCTCGCGATGAATGCACGATTCAGAATATCAAAAACATGCGAGGATATTACAGGCAAACGAAGATTGTCGCGACGGTGGGGCCAGCCACGGAAAGTCGCGAAATGTTGGCGAAACTCATCGTCAGCGGTGTCGATGTCATCCGGCTAAACATGGCCCACGGCTCGGGCGAGTGGGTGACTTCCCTCATGGCGCGCATCCGCGAAGTCTCGAACGAAGTGCAGCGGCACGTGGCGGTCATGATGGATGTGAAAGGGCCGGAGATCCGCACAGGAGTCGTCAAGGAACCGATCGAACTTCGGGAGGGCCAACTCTTCGCCTTCCACACCGGCGACCCGCCCGAAGGCATCCCAGGAATCGACGTCAATTATCCCGGGCTTCCGGCTGACGTGCACGTCGGCTCCATCGTGCTGGTGGACAGCGGCCTCATTCGCCTTCAGGTCCTCGAAAAGGACGCCGCTCACATCCGCTGCAAGGTCATCATCCCCGGAAAACTCGGATCACGCCGGCACATCAACCTGCCCGGAGTCGATGTGAACCTCCCGTCGCTTACGGAAAAAGACGAACGCGACATCCGCGTGGGCGTCACCGCGGGAATTGATTTCGTTGCCTTGTCCTTCGTGCGCAAAAGCGAAGACATCGTTTCCCTGCGAACGCTTTTGGAAGGGCTCGGTTCCAAGGCCCGCATCATTGCGAAAATCGAAGACCAGGCCGGCGTGCGAAACCTGGAGGGCATCGTCAAAGCCTCCGATGCCGTCATGGTGGCGCGCGGCGATCTCGGGATCGAGATCGATTACCACATCCTGCCGCTCGTCCAGACGCGGATCGTGGAGACCTGCCTCACGGAAGGCAAACCCGTGATTATCGCCACGCATCTCCTGGAATCCATGATCTCCGCGCCCATGCCGACGCGGGCGGAAATCTCGGACGTCTGCAACGCGGTGCGCGAACGCGCCGATGCCGTCATGCTTTCGGGCGAGACGACCACGGGCCTCTATCCGCTCGACTGCGTGGAAGTGATGAAAAACATCACGAAAAGCACGGAGCCAACCGTGAAGGGCAAGCTCAACGAAATGATCCGGCTCGAAGAGCCCAAGGCCAAGATGCTCCGCTCCGCCGCCGTGCTCGCGCAGGACCTGGGACACTCCGGAATCGTCGTCTTCACCCGCAGCGGATTTCTCGCCTACACCCTGGCCGCCCTCCGCGCGGACGGCGTGCCGATCTACGCCTTCACGGATAACGAGGCGCTCTTCCGCCAGTTGCTCCTCCCATGGGGCGTGGAGCCGTTTCTCATGCCATTCTGCGACGACCCGGAACAGACGATCTTGAACGCGATCGATTACCTAAAGCGCAAGGACTGGGTTGGTCCCGGCTCCTTCCTCGTGGTCATTACCAACGCCCTCGCCCACGAAAGGATCGTGGATACGATTCAGATCCGAAAGGTGGAGTAGGCCTAAAAAGGGAAATCTGGGCGCCCGTCCCGCAGTCGCGCATGCGCGTCAACCTGAGCCCACCGCCTGTGGACTCGATTCGAGCGGAGGCTATCGGCGGGAATCATCCCATCGATTCCGCGGTGCGTGCGCGGGGTGGATTGGAGGAAAAGGCCGAGATTGGTGGGAGCGCTCCGATGCCTGCGCATCGGGCAAGCAGGAATCGAGAGACCGATTCCCTCCAGACACGCGCCTCAAGTTCACGCTGACGCACGCGAGGAAAACGAAGAGGCGTTGTAATTACGCGAGCAATTCTTTCACGACAGCCGCTCCCTGGCCATCCGTGAGCGAGGCTTCGACCCCATTGCGTTTATAAGACAGCTTGGTGTGATCGAGACCGAAGGCGTGCAGCAGCGTGGCGTGCCAGTCGTAATGGTGGACGATGTCCTTGACGGCGTGGTGGCTCCATTCGTCCGTCTCGCCATGCACATAACCGGCCTTGAAGCCGCCGCCGGCGATCCAGTGTGAGAACCCGTAGGTATTGTGGTCGCGTCCCCATTTGTCGCGCCCCGCATCGTTTTGCAGCACAGGCAATCGGCCCATTTCGCCGCCCCACTGCACGACCGTGGAGTCCAGCAATCCGCGCTGCTTCAGATCGGTGACCAGCGCGGCGCAAGGTTGATCGACGGCCACGCAATTTTTCGGCAGCGCCGTGATGAGCGAGCCATGCTGGTCCCATGATTGACCGGAATTGAGGACCTGGACGAAACGGACGCCTCGCTCCACGAGCCGCCGGGCAATAATGCAGCGCGTGGCGTAATCGCGCGTCTCTTCCTTGTCCACGCCGTAAAGTTTTTTGATGTAATCGGGCTCGTTGGAGATATCCAATGCCTCCTTCGCGGCGGTTTGCATGCGGGCAGCGAGTTCGTAGCTGGAGATGCGCGCCTGGAGATCGAGTTCGCCCGGATACTCGGCGAGCTGATCCTGGTTGAAGCCTTTGAGCAACTCGAGCTGGCGGCCCTGAGGCTTGCCGGCGAGTTCCGCGGGCGGATCGAGATTGAGGATGCGCGGCTCGGTCGGGCGAATGAGCGTGCCTTGATAGAGAGACGGGAGCCAGCCATTCGTGTAGTGTTCGGCGGAGAAGAAGGGCAGTCCTTTCTGGTGGGCAAGGACCATGTAGGCGGGCAATTCCTGCGACTCGCTCCCCAGCCCATAGGTGAGCCACGAGCCAACGGTGGGCCGCCCAGCAGTGGTGCGGCCATTGTTGATCGCGTAGAGCCCCTGCGGATGATTGTTCACCCCGGACTGCATTGAACGGATGAGCGTGATGTCATCGACGATTCCGGACAGGCCGGGAAGCAATTCGCTTAATTCCGTCCCGCACTGCCCGCGCGGCGCGAATTTCCAGGGCGAGCCGAAAACCTTCCGCGAGGATTGGGCGATGTTATCGTATTTGATTTCGCCGGGAAAATTCTGGCCGTCGTACTTGGTCAGCATCGGCTTGGGATCGAACAGATCCATCTGCGACGGTCCCCCCATCATGAACAACAGAATCATGGCCTTCGCCGTGGGCTCGAAGTGGGGCTGTTTCGGCAGGAGGTCGTAATGGATGGGCCCATTGACATTGGGCTTGATCGGGGCGGCGAGGAGTCCGTCCTGGCGCAGCAGCCAGGAGAGCGCGAGGGAACCAAGACCGAAGCCGTTGGCCTGCAGAAAATGGCGGCGGGAGCAGAGGCGGTTCATAACAAAGAGGGAAAGAGGATTGATCCGAACCTATTCGATGTAGAGGAAGCGGTTCGAACTGAAGAAGACCTGGCAGAGGCTGGCGAGGGCTTCGAACTGCGGATCGGGCGCGGCGGCGCCCTTGACGATTGCGGGCGCACCTTTGGCGGTCGAGGAAGGACCTTTGGTCGTCGTCGGCGACACTGCGGTAAATGGGAGCCCCGCCAGCGGAGTCGTTTGCACGCCCGGCTTCGAGGCCTGCTGGTAAGCGCGGATCGCTTCGGTTTGCTCGGCCAGATAGGCGAGGCTCCGCAGCAAGTCAGCTTCGCGAGGCTCGCGCCCATAAAGGATGCGCCAGGCGCGAACGATTTGTGCGCGCGCGTCGCCGGGCGCTTCCCGCTGCAATCGTGCCGCCAGACTATGGGCGTTATTGAGCACGAAATCGTCGTTCATGAGCAGGAGCGATTGCGGCGCCACGGTGCTGCAATTGCGCGCCTCGCAGTTGGGGGTCATCGTCGGTTCGTCGAACGTATCGAGGACGGTGAGCGGGGAATTGCGCCGCACCTGCACGTAAATCGAGCGGCGAAAATCCTCCGCCCCGAGGTCGACGATTTTAATGACGTCCTTCGTATCGGCGAGTTGCGCTTGCCCCACGACGGTGCGTCCGCCGGGATCGCGGGCGACGCTGATCGGTTCACCGAAGGCCTCGCGATTGAGGTCGCCGGTGGCCGCGAGCATGGAGTCGCGCAAGGCCTCCGCGTCGAGACGCTGGATCTTAAATCGACCATAGAAGCGGTTATCGGCATCGACCTGAAGCGCGGCATCGTTGCGCGCGGTTTGCCGATAAACGGTGCTCAAGACGATGAGCCTCTGGAGGGGCTTGAGCTTCCATCCATTGTCCATGAATTCGCTGGCCAGCCAATCGAGCAGTTCGGGGTGAGACGGCCGCTCGCCGAGAAAACCGAAATCGCCGGGGGTATTCACGAGGCCGCGGCCGAGGTGATTGAGCCAAAAACGATTCACGAGAACGCGGGCGACCAGAGGATGACGTCCGCTGACCAACCAGCGTGCGTAAGCGAGCCGGCGGCCACTGGAGCCCGAGGGGACTTGGACCGGGTGAAATGGTTCGATTTCCGGCTGAGAGACCACCGTCAGTTCGCCGGGGCCGAGGGCTTGTTTGGGTTGATCGTGGTCGCCACGATTAAAGAGACGCGTCTCGGGCAGCCGGTCTTTGACTTCGGTCAGCGCCATGACCATGCCTTCTTTCGGCTTGGTCGCGCGCAGCTTCGTGGCCTCGGCGAGTTTGTCCGCATACTGCTTGTAGAGATCCTTGTCATAGATCACCAGCGAGAGATTAACGAGAGCTTTGGGATATCGGTTGATCAAGAGCCTTTGTTCGGCGGTGCGGTCCTTTTCCGGCGTGGCGCGGGCGGCGCGATACGGCTCGCGCTCCTCCTCGGGCAGCTTGAGGAGCTCCCTTTCGAAGACCTGACCCAGGAGCTTTTTGTTCAGGGCCGCCGCTTCGTCGGCAATAACTTTGGCTTGCTTCTCGATCTTATCCGCTTCGGCGCGTTCCGCGGGTGTGTAGAGCGAATAGAGGCGCTGGAAAGGAGGGCGCCAGTTTTGCCAGTCGAAAGCTGGCTCGAAGATGGCGCGGAACCGGTAGTAGTCGGCCTGCGTGATGGGATCGTAGCGATGGTCGTGGCACTGTGCGCAGCCCACGGTCAGGCCAAGGAGCGAAGAGGAGACGACCTTCAGTTCCTCGGCGATGACTTGGTTCCGCGCAAGTTTGGCATCGTCCACCGGATCGCCAGTGCCATCCGGCGCCATGCGCAGGAAGCCCGTGGCGACGAGGTCATCACGCTTTTGCGGGTCGAGCGCGGCCTGCTGGGTGTCGGCTTGAGTGGCGCCGGCAATTTCGTCGCCCGCCAGTTGCTCGACGATGAAATCGCTCCACGGTTTGTCGCTATTGAAAGCGCGGATCACATAGTCACGGTAGCGCCAGGCTTGCGGCCGCAGGGAATCCGCCTCGGTAAAGCCGTTCGAATCGGCGTAGCCGACGATGTCCAGCCAGTGCCGCGCCCAGCGCTCACCATAGGCGAGTGAGCCGAGGAGCCGATCCACGACCTTTTCGTAGGCATCGGGCGATTGGTCGGCCAAAAACGCGTCGATTTCTTCCGGCGTCGGCGGGAGTCCCGTCAGATCCAAGGTGACCCGGCGAATGAGGATGCGCTTGGGAGCATCCGGAGCAAAGTCGAGATGTTGTTCGCGGAGCTTTGCCAGAATGAAGGCGTCGATGGGGGTGCGGACGCGCGCCTCGCCGCCAAATTGCGGCACGGGCGGGCGGGCGATCGGGTGGAAGCACCAAAACGCGCGGTCTTCCTCGGTGATGAGCGGACCAAGGGGAAGCGACGCGGGTTCGGATTTCGCGGTCTTCGCGCCTGCGGTTACCCAAGCCTCGAGCGTGGCCAGTTCCGCAGCGGTGAGTTTCTTTCCCCTTTTTTGGCATCTCCCCCTCCCGGATAACGCGAACGATTTCGCTGTCATCGGGTTTGCCCGGCACGAGGACGTGCGCGCCATCTTCTGTGTCCTTGTCCATGAAACGCCGGAGGCGGAGGTCGATGCCGCCCTTGGGTTTTTCCTCCTCGCCATGGCACATCATGCAATGGGTCTTGAGGATTGGCCGCACATCGCGCTCGAAGGTCAGCTCCCTGACTTCGGCACGGGCGAAGGACGGCGCAAGGGTGGCGACGGCGAGGGAAATCGCGAATGCGAGCTGGCGGGTCACAGGCTGGGCTTTCCTGCACAGATTGACCCTTGGACGGACGCGTTCCTTAGAGGAGTTAACGGGATGAATGAAACGCCTTTGATCGTCTTACAGACCACTCAATGCATGATGCCGCAGGCGCAGGCAATCAGCGAGGAGCCCGTGGATGCCGGAGTAGCGGGATCGTAGTTCAGGTTCGGTCCCAGCCAGCGCTCGACATCCTCAAGGCTCATGCCCTTGCGAATGTGATAATCCAGCGCCTGGTCGCGATCGATCTTCCCCAAGCCGAAATATCGGGCCTGAGGATGCGCAAAATAAAGGCCGCTCACGCTGGAGCCCGGCCACATGGCGAAGGATTCGGTGAGAAGGATTCCCGCGCTTTTTTCCACATCCATCAGCTCCCACAGAGTTTGTTTTTCGGTGTGGTCGGGACACGCAGGATAGCCCGCCGCGGGGCGGATGCCGCGATACTCTTCGGCGATGATCTGCTCGGTGGTGAGATTTTCGTTCTTACCAAAGCCCCACTCTTCCCGAACCCGGCGGTGCAGGCATTCGGCGAAGGCTTCCGCCAACCGGTCGGCCAGAGCCTCGGCCATGATGGCGTTATAGTCGTCGTGGTCCGCCTGGAATCGCTCAACGATCGCCTTCAGTCCTATTCCCGTGGTCACCGCAAAGGCTCCGATGTGATCGCGCAACCCAGTCTCGACCGGCGCGATGAAGTCCGAAAGCGATTGATTGGGCTCGCCATCCTTCTTCACGATTTGCTGGCGAAGGAAATGGAATGTGGCCAGCGCCTTCGACCGCGCGCCGTCAGCGTAGAGCGCCACGTCGTCTCCAACGGCGTTCGCGGGAAACAGGCCGTAAACCGCCTGCGCCTTCAGCAATTTTTTGCTGACGATCTCTTCGAGCAATTCCTGCGCGTCCGCGAAAAGTTTGCGCGCCTGTTCGCCATATTTCTCGTTCTGGAGGATCGCCGGGTAGCGCCCGCGCAATTCCCACGTATGAAAGAAAGGCGACCAGTCGATATACTCGCGCAGCGTCTCCAGCGGAAAATCCTTGAGCGTGTGCACGCCGGTAAATTCCGGTTGGGAAATGTCCTCTTCTCTCCACACGATGGGCGTCCGATTTCCTCGCGCTTTCTTCAGGGAAATGAGCTCCTGCGCGCTCCCGGCATGCACGGCGCGGGCGCGGGCCTGCTCTTCGCGATTCTTTTCGTCAAACGCCTGGCGCTGTTCTTTGCTGATCAGACTGCTCACCACCGGCACTGCGCGGCTCGCATCCAACACGTGAACGATCGGCTGCGAATAGTGCGGCGCAATCTTCACCGCCGTGTGCGCCTTGCTCGTGGTGGCGCCGCCGATCAGCAGCGGCAGCTTGAAACCGTTCCGCTCCAACTCCCGCGCGACGTGCGCCATCTCATCAAGCGAAGGCGTAATCAGCCCGCTCAGGCCAATGACATCCACGTTCCGTTCGCGCGCGGTCTGGAGGATTTTTTCGCACGGCACCATCACGCCGAGATCGATGACCTCATAGTTGTTACAGCCGAGCACCACGCCGACGATGTTTTTCCCGATGTCATGCACGTCCCCCTTCACGGTGGCCATGAGCACCTTTCCCTGCGTGCGCACTTCGCCGCCGGCTGCGAGCGTGGCCGCTTTCTCCGCTTCCATGTAAGGGAGCAGATGCGCGACCGCTTTTTTCATCACACGCGCCGATTTCACCACCTGCGGCAAAAACATTTTTCCGGCTCCAAAGAGATCGCCGACGATGTTCATCCCGTCCATGAGCGGTCCTTCGATGACGCTCAGCGGCTTCTCGTATTTCAACCGCGCCTCTTCGGTGTCCTCGACGACAAAGGCGTCGATACCCTTGACCAGCGCGTGCGACAACCGTTGTTCCACCGGAAGCCCGCGCCATTCCTCCGTGGTCTTCTCGACCGAGCCAGCCGCCTTCTGCTTCACGGATTCCCCGAATGACACGAGCCGTTCGGTCGCATCGGGCCGTCGATTCAGGAGCACGTCCTCCACCAACTCCAGCAGCGCCTTCGGGATCTCTTCATAGACCTCGAGCATGCCGGCGTTCACGATACCCATGTCCAGGCCCGCGCGAATCGCGTGGTAGAGGAACGCGGAGTGCATGGCTTCACGCACCACGTTGTTTCCGCGGAAACTAAACGAGATATTCGAAATGCCGCCGCTGATCTTTGCGCCCGGCAGGTTCGCTTTGATCCAGCGACAGGTCTCGATGAAATTGACCGCGTAATTATTGTGCTCCTCCATGCCCGTGGCCACGGTGAGGATATTCGGATCGAAGATGATGTCCTGCGGCGGAAAATGGACCCGCTGCGTCAGCAGATCGTAAGAGCGCCGGCAAATCTCGATCTTCCGCTCGAAGGTATCCGCCTGCCCCTGCTCATCGAAGGCCATGACGACCACCGCCGCCCCATAAAGCCGCACCAGCCGCGCCTGGGCCAGAAACTTTTCTTCGCCTTCCTTGAGCGAGATGGAGTTCACGATCCCCTTCCCCTGAATGCACTTCAGGCCCGCTTCGATGACGCTCCACTTTGAACTGTCCACCATCACCGGAACCTTGGCGATCTCCGGCTCCGTCATGATGTAGTTCAGAAATTTCGTCATGGCCGCCGCGCCATCGAGCATCCCCTCGTCCATGTTCACGTCGATGACCTGCGCGCCGTTCTCCACCTGATGACGGGCCACTGCCACTGCTTCCTCGTAATTCCCCGCCAGGATGAGCTTGGCGAATTTCGGCGAGCCCGTGACGTTCGCCCGCTCCCCGATGTTCACGAAATTGGCCTCCGGCGTAACCGTCAGCGCATCGATGCCGCTCAGCCGCAGCCACGGTTTCACCTCGGGCACAACGCGCGGCGTGATTCCCCGCACCGCCGCGGAGATTTTTTCGATATGCGGCGGAGTCGTCCCGCAGCATCCTCCCACGACGTTGTAAATGCCGCGTTCCCCCCACTCCGCCAACTGCGGCGCCAGCGATTCCGGCGTCTCCGGAAACCCCGTGGGCAGCAGCGGATTCGGCAACCCCGCATTCGGATAAACACTCACATAGACAGGCGCGATGCCCGAAAGTTCCTCGATCAGCGGTCTCATCTCCTCCGGCCCGAGCGCGCAATTCATGCCCACGCTGAGCAGCGGCACATGCGAGATGGAGTTCCAGAAAGCCTCCACCGTCTGCCCGGTCACTCCGCGCGTCCCGCCCTTTTGAATGAAAGTCACCGACGCCATCAGGGGAATCGCCGATTTCCGATCCCGCAATGTGGAAACTCCGCCTTCCGGCAAATACCCCAGCGGCTCCAATCCCCGCTCTTCGAGAAGCAGCTCGATGGCAAAGAACGCCGCCTTGGCGTTCAGCGTATCGAAGATCGTCTCCACGAGCAGAATATCCACGCCGCCATCGAGCAACGCCCGGGCCTGCTCCCCATACGCCCGCACGAGTTCATCCCAAGTCGTGCCCCGAGCCGATGCGTCATTCACGTCCGTGGAAATCGACGACGTCTTGGTTGTAGGCCCAATCGCGCCCGCGACGAAACACTTCCTCCCCGGCTGCGCCGCCATCACTGAATCCGCCGCCCGTCGCGCGCATTCGGCCCCAGCCCGCGAGAGCTCATAAGCCAGCGATTCCATGCCGTAATCTGCCAGCGAGATGAACTGCCCGTTGAACGTGTTCGTCTCGGCAATATCCGCTCCGGCCTCGAAATAGCGCCGGTGGATTTCCTCGATAATCTGAGGCTGCGTGAGATTCAGAAGCTCGTTGTTCCCCTTGAGATCCTTGCCCGCCCAGTTCGCAAACCGTTCGCCCCGAAACTGTTCCTCGCTCAGCTTATACTGCTGTATGGTCGTCCCCATCGCGCCATCGATAGTTACGATGCGTTCCCGGAGGAGAGATTCAAGTGGATGGAGGTCGGACATGGCGCGTTTTACAATAGAAACGCACCGAGCGGTGTTTTCAAGATACAAATTATCGCATCATGATGGGAAGATGCGTTGTGACGGAGAGCGTAATAAGAAACGATTCGATTCCAGGATATTTGATCAGCACAATCGACGGGAACATTTGGCCTCACACGGGATAGCTTACTTCCGTCTCCGGAAGCATTTTCTTCCACTTCTCCGTTTCAGGAAATCCATTCCAAACGACCAACTTCCGCAGGTTTCGTAGGTTCGCGACACTCTCCGGGAGACTCTTGAGGCTGGTACATGCGACCTCCAAAACCTCCAAGCGCGCCAAACCTCCAACAGACGCCGGCACTTTCTTGATATAATTGCCGCTTACATTCAACTCCCGGAGGGTGATGAGTTGGCCAATTTCCTCCGGCAAAACTTCGATATCGTTATCGTCGAAGTCCAATACTTCAAGTTTGGGCAATTTGCCGATCGAGATCGGAATTTTCTTCAATTTCGAATGCATGACACGGAGGCATTTCAGTTTCGCGCACATGCCGATCTTTTCCGGCAACTCCTTCAATTCCGTGTGATCCAACGTCACCTCCTCCAGGTTCTCCAGCAGTCCGATCTCCGCGGGCACAAATTGCATTTCGTGCCACGCCAGAAAAATGACACGGATCTTCGGCTGAAGAGCGCCCGGCGGCAGTGTCATGTATCCCATATCTCCCTCTTTTCTCCAGCCCCACTCGTTATCACTTTCAAAGACATCATCTGGGACAGTGGGCGAAGCAGGAAGAGATGCCTGTGCGACCTTCGTCACCGGGTTGGACGCGGGCGCCGGGAGAGGCGCCTCAGATGCAACCGGTTCTGATGGCTTGGGCGGGTCCGAAGGCGGAGTTACAACGCCAGGAGGCTGGAGCGCCGGCGCCGACTTGGCATCATTGCCAGCGACCAAAACTTCGAACACATCATGCCGGGCTTTCGCAATGAGATCGTGCAGCGGCTCGGCAATGTGATTTCTCCGCCACAGCAGCACGCACTCCCCGGCTCCGATGAAACGCGAGATGTCCGGTTTCGCGATCCGGACGAGTTCGGAGAATTGCCCCGCCGAAATCTTCCAATCCGCCGGAAACGCAAACCCTAGATAATCATCCAGCGCCGTTCTCGCCGCGCCTGCGACGACCACAGACCCGCCTTTGAGATGCCCTACGAGAAGCAGAGCCGGAGGTCTTCCCTCAATAAGGACGCCGCTTCGCGGGACAAAACCCGCCAGATCCTGCGGCCACTCCGAAGGCAATTCCGCCGCGAAACGAAACGGACACTGACGGAGCGCCACGCTGAATCCATCCTCATTCTGACGACGCTTCATCGCCATCACGAAGATGGCCACAAGAAGTCCGCCGAGAATGTACAACCCAAACATTGCCGTATCCTGCCTGGACGGGAGCCGTTAAGCAATAATCTGCCCGCGATGAAAAACTTTTGCGGTTTGTAATATTCCCCCGCTCGTCCGCGACTAACGAGTTAAGGAAACAATTTGAAATCCGGATTCCACAACAACGACGCGCGCTTTCTCGAACTCGTGACCGAGAATCGGCCGAAGATCTTGAAGATCTGCCGCGTCTATGCCTGGAACCGCCATGATCAGGATGACCTATATCAGGAGATTTTATTCCAGATTTGGCGCGGTCTGCCGAATTTGAAGGAAGATGGCCACGCCGGCACATGGCTCTACCGTGTCGCGCTCAATGCTTCGATGAGTTTCGTGCGTAAGAAGACCTCCCGCGGCGCCGATCAAACGACCACGCACGACCACGCGCAACTCGAACAAATCATAGAAAATCAACCCGTCACGGAGGCCAGGAATGATCAACTCGCCCACCTCTACGAAGCCATCGCGCAATTAAACGACTTGGAAAAAGGGCTCATAACGTTGTTCCTCGAGGATTTGAGTTACGAGGAAATCGCCGCCGTCATGGGCCTCACCGAAAGCAACGTGGGCGTAATGTTGCATCGCGCGAAAAAGAAACTCTCAACCTTCATGAAGGAGGCGCCATGCACGACGATGCCTTAAAGCAATTGTGGAAAGGACAAGACCTCGAGGCCTTACCCAAGCTTTCCGATGAAGCGCAAATCGCCACCTTGAAAAAGAGGATGAAACGCTTCGACAAAACCATCCAGTGGCGGGACTACCGCGAAGTCGCGGCGTGCATCGTGATCATCGTCTATTTCGGCTGGCATTTGCTCGTGGGAAAGTATCCGGCGCTCATGCAAGCCGGTTTCGTTGTCCTGATCGGCAGCGCCGGATTTATTGCGTGGAAACTGATTGGGAGCAAACTCCGTTTGCCAAAAGCGGAAGCCGACGCGCCCGTATTCGATGTCGTAAAGGTGGAACTCCAAAAAGTGGGGAACCAGATCGGCCTGCTCCAATCCGTAGCCTGGTGGTATCTGCTGCCGCTCTTTGTGGGCATGATGTTGTGTACCTGGGGAGGGAGCGGAAGTTTTTCAACCAACCTTTTCGGTTCTTCCTTCACCTTCGTGATTTACGCCTTCATTTATTGGCTCAACCAGTTTGCGGTGAAAAGAAGCCTGCTGCCGCTGAAACAGGCGCTGGAAGCGCTGCTCCGTTCCACTGAAACCGGCGAACCGCTCGATCAAGCGCATGTCGCTAATCTGCGCCCAATCATAGACCTCTCAATGACCGCTGCGGCTAAACCTGCCGAATTTAAGGTCGCCTTTTGGCCAATCGCCCTTTTTGGCGAAATCGGATTTGTTGGAATATGGTTCTTTTGGATGCTCGGTCGGACCAATTTCAATGTGCCCAGAATGTTCATTCCGCAGCATCTGGTTTGGATCGTGCCGTTCTTTCTGGCCGGGTTGTTATATTCCTGGCTGATCCAGAAAAGCACCGAGAGAGCTGTGGGGATCAGCACATTGGGAGTTCATTTGAGTAAAGAGCATAACCTTATTCTTTGGGACGAAATAAAAGAAGTTCGCCCATTCAGGTTTCTGCATATTCGCTCTCTCTGGCTATTCAAAGAATCCGGCGAAAAGACGCTCATGCCCTGGACTTCCCTGGAACGACATTCGGATTTGAAGCCGGCGGTGGAAAACTCTGCCCCACCAAACAACCCCATCCGTAAATACCTGCCCCTGTTACAGTCTGAACCGCCAAAGAAAAACATTATGACGAAAATAATCTTCATAGGAATTCTGCTAATCTCGCTCGGAGCGATTGCCTACGTTTGTGGGAGTGCGCCTAAAACTCAAGTGATTGAATATTCGGATCCCGCTTCACAAATGCTGGAAAGCATTCGCGAGGAACACCACTTTCCCGCTCTGGCCGCAGCGGTGGTCGTCGATGGGAAAACTGTTGCCACCAATGCGGTTGGATTTCGCAAAAATGGCGGTCCGGAAAAAGTGACGGTGGACGACAAGTTCCACCTTGGTTCCGTCACGAAATCAATGACGGCGACGGTGGCGGCGATGCTCGTTGAACAGGGCAAGCTTTCCTGGACGACGACTATAGGAGAGACATTTCCGGAGTTTAGAAATGAGATTCGTCCCGACTATCGGGGCGTCACTTTGGAACAGCTTTTGTCCCAACGCAGCGGCGCTCCCGGAAATGCTCCGAGCGACTTATGGATCAAAGCCTGGGCCGCGAACGGCACGGCGGCGGAGCAACGACTGGCATTCATCAAAGGGATTTTGGCGCGCGAACCAGAAGCGAAACCGGGGACGAAATTCATTTATTCCAATCAAGGCTACACGATCGCGGGGGTGATGCTGGAGAAAGCGGCCGGCAAAACGTGGGAGAATTTGCTGCGGACGATGTTGTTTGCACCGCTCGGCATGACCACTGCCGGATTCGGCGCGCCCGCATCGGTGGGCAAAGTCGATCAACCCTGGGGGCATGCAAAAAACATGTTGTTCGGTATCGAACCCGTCCCGCCCGGCCCAGGCGCCGACAATCCGCTGGCGATCAGTCCGGCAGGAGCGGTCCATTGCTCGGTGGGCGATTTGGCGAAATATGCGGCCCTCCACATGGCCGGTGAGCAGGGAAAAAGCAAACTCCTCAGAGCGGAATCATTTCAAAAACTGCACACCGCTTTGCCAGACAATGATGATTACGCCCTCGGTTGGAAGGTGTTGAAGCGGCCTTGGGCCAATGGGCGCGCGCTGACGCACAATGGCTCGAACACGATGTTTTATGTCGTCGTCTGGATGGCCCCGGAAAAGAACTGCGCAGTGATCGTGGCGACGAACGTTGGGGCGGATCAGGCGTTCGAAGGTTGTGACGCGCTCGCGGGAAAGCTCATCAATCAATATTTTGGGAAGTAGATTCGTTTGGAACTAAAGCGCGAGGCTTGGCTCGCCCACGGAAGCTGTCTTGATGAATGTGCAATTCTTCAGGCAAATGGAGAGCGTGAATTTTCCCCAAAGATCGCGGTAGGTGACGGTATTCAACACTCCCTTCAAAAGCACCGTATCGCCTTTTCTCAACGTCATGAATTTTTGGTTCCAGTCGTCGGTAAACTTTCCGAAGACGCGAATGAAATAGCCTTCATGATTTGGGATATTGGCGTAGAAGGTCCAACCGCCCCAGTCTGCGATATTGACGACTTTGAGAAAAAGCTTGGCTGGCGTTTCGCGTTCGGTGAGAGAATTCTTCAGCGCAGTGTTCGCTTGTTCCCGCTGAATTCCGGTCCACTCCCTAGGCTTGACGCCTTGCAACTCCGCCGGGATTTGTGAAACGACATCTTCGTAGGTTTGAATGAGCTCGGGCGGGGACGCCTGGTCACCTTCCTGAAATGCAATCGAAATACGGTCAGCGCAATGAGCAATGGATCCGAACGAGATTGCGAGGAGGAAGAATGCGGATCGTGCGAGTACTTTCATAGCTGCTGGGCTCCCTTCATTGCTCAACGAAAACTAGACTTGTTGCTTTAGAGTTGATTCGTCGCCCTTTTGATAGCCGCTACGGCAAGGAGATGCAAACGCATTTCCGTCCGCCTCAGTACCCTCTGTTTGGGAACGAGAGGACGGGAAATTGCAAAAAACTGGGGCTAATCCAGGGGCTGGAGCCAACGCTCCCATTCCATCGCGCGCAGATCCCAGGTGGCGTTCGCTCTGATGGAGCCGATTTGCCGGCGCAATTGCGCTTCGGCACGGGTGTCATTTCGCAGGCCGGTCCGCAGCGCGTCCGTGACTTGTTCGACGAATTGATCCAGGTAACGCTGGCGGCCAAAACCAAGCGGCACAAGACGGGCGAAACCGGTGGCCGTCTCGGGCAGCGCTCCCATCGCCGTGGTGATCACCGAACAACCGCTCGCCATGGCCTCCATGACGGCGATGCACGAGGTCTCCGCAAAGGTATTTGGATAAGCCAACGCCATCACATTCCTCATTTCATCCGCCAGCGCCGCTTGCGGCAGCGAACCGATATACTCGACACCAGCGGTCTCCCGGCAACGCCGGTAAAGCTCGCCATACTTCGCTTCATCTTCGGCGCGTGATGTCTGATACACGCTCATGCTCGAGAAGACACGCAGACGAACGTCCGGAGTAGCGGCGCGGATGGCTGGGAAAACCTCCAGCAGCAAATCGAGCCCGCGAAATGGCGCACTGGTGTAGGCCAGAATCGGAGGCCGCGCCTTTTCACCTAGAATCGGTGTGTGGTCCGGAAATAGGTTCTCGAATGCGGGCGCCACCGCATTGCGCAGGACTTGCGTGCGCGCGGGATCGAGTTGAAAGCGGCGAATGAACTCCGTTCTTTGCCAGTCGCTCACGAGCACGATGTCGTCAAAAGCCCGGCGCTCCTCGGCACTGTGCAGGAACTGAACGGCGGGTTGGTCAAAACTGTGCTGCGTCCAAAGCGCGAAGCGTGTGGCCGGTCCCAGGGCGGCGCGCAACGCAACGGCGGTTCCGATGCCATGAAGACAGACAAAGACATCGAACTGGAACGAGCGGAGCGTCGAGGGCGGCGTCGCATCCCACGAGAGGCACTTTACTCCCTCGAAATCCCCCGATGAGGAGGCGTAAGTCATCAGGTAGATATCATGTCCACGGCGCGCCAGGGCCCGGGCCAGATAGCAGGCAGCCGAATGGGCGCCGCCGAGCGGTTGATTATCCACGCTTCCGGCATGGTATTTCAAATGGGAGATATCCGCGAAACCGATCCTCACGGCGTTCTCTCCCGGGACGGTTGCTGCTGGCTCCATGATCGCCACATCTTGCGATACGCCTCCTCCACCTGTCGGGTGAAGCGCGGGGCATCCATCAAAACGGAATTCTGCATCCGACCGCGCAAGGTCGAGCGGAGCAGCGCCAAACGCGGCAGGTCACCGGCCAGGCCTGCGGCGATGCGGACAAAGTCCTCCTCCGAATGCGCCGCCAAATCGGATAACCCGAGATTCGTCAACTGGCTCAGGCCGCCGCGGGACACGGGAGTCCTTCCGGCGAGACTAACGACGGACACGCCCATCCAGAGCGCATCCAGGCTCGTCGTATGGCCGTTGTAAGGAAAGGTGTCCAGCACGATGTCGAGCCCGCGATATAACTCCAGATAGTCCTGCCGCGGGATGGTCTTCACAAACTCCACGCGGTCTGGCGCGACTCCTTCCTTCGCCAGAATCCCCAGCGCCCATCGTTGATGGCTGCCGCCAGGACTTCGCATAATCAACCGGGAATCTGTCACCCTCCCGAGCACTCGCGCCCAGAGATCGAGCACCTGTTCATTGACCTTGCCATAGTTATTCAAGCAACCAAACGTGACTATCCCGCTCTCGCTGGCGGGCAACCCGTTGACCTCCGCGCTCTCCTCGCCCGGAACATAACACCAGAAGCTATCGATGAAACAGATACGTTCGCCTTTCCCGGTTTCGTCATCCGCCGAGCCGGCCTCCAGATATCGATCGCTGATGCGATACTCGATCGTTTCCAATCCCGTGGTCTCCGGGTAGCCCGCAAAGCTCACCTGAATCGGCGCCGGTTTGCGGGCAAACACCGGAAGGCGGTTGCTCCCGGAATGCTGCGCGAGATCCACGAGAATATCCACACTGTCCTTGCGGATCATCTCGGCGAGCGCCTCATCTCCCACGCCGACGGTGTTGCGCCAATGCTGGGCCCATTGGCGAAATCGATCCGTGAGCTTGTCCGGACTGATCACTCCCGAGTAACATGCGATTTCAAAGCTCTGCCGATCGTGGCGTTCAAAAAGCGGGATCAGGTTTCTACCCACCACATGGTCGCGAAAATCCGGCGATACGTAGCCGATGCGCAACCGACGCGCAGGGTTCCGATCATTGGTGTGCGGCAGGATGAATGGCTTGGAGGGATCGCTGAATTGCCGATTCCAGCGCACGCGCTCTTCGGCGATCATCCCGGCGTCATAGCCGGGATGAAAGGAGAGCGTGAAAATCAGGTTGCTATGCGCGCTTGCGTCCCATGGCCTTAGCCGAAGCCCCCGGCGGAATGCGGGGATCGCTTCGTCAAACTGACCTAGCGCGGCCAATCCGACGGCCAGATTATTGTGCGCCTCCGGGAAGTCCGCCTTGAGTTCGAGCGCGCAACGATACGCGGTGATCGCTTCTTCCAAGCGGCCCTGCTCGGCCAAGGCCGCGCCCAGATTATTGTGGGCCTCGGCGTAACCCGGCCTGAGCTCGAGCGCGCGGCGGCAGGCGGCGATGGATTCATCGAATTGACGCCGCTCCCGCAGCGCGTTGGCCAGATTGTTGTGGATTTCCGGGAAGTCCGGCTTGAGTTGGACCGCACGCCGATACGCGGCGATGGCTTCGTCCAGCCGGCCCGCGGCTAGTAGTGCGTTGCCGAGATTGTTTTGGGCTTCCATCAGATCGGGCCTTATTTCCAACGCGCGCCGATAGGCGGAAACAGCTTCGTCCCCCTGCCCTTTCAGCCGCAGCGCATCGCCCAGATTGTTCAGGATTTCCGGGAAGTCCGGTTTGAGAAGGAGCGCGCGGCGATACGCGGCAATGGCTTCGTCGATTCGGCCTGTCGCGCGATAAACCTGTCCGAGATTGAAATGCGCCTCCGGGTTATTGGGTTCCAGAGCGACGGACTTGTTGATGAAGTCCACGGCAACATCATGGCGGCCGACCTGATGCGAGATGACACCGAGAAGTTGAAGCGCTCCAGGATGATTCGGCTGCGCCGCCAGGACCTGGCGATACAACGCCTCGGCCTCGGCCAACCGACCGGCCTGATGAAGTCGAAATCCCAAGTTCAGCGCTTCCGGGATGGTCATAGACCTTCGGTCCCGGTCGATTGCCTGTGAAGCCACTCTTGCCATATAGACCGAAAGGCGGCTTCGATTCCTCGCGCAAACTGCGGCGCATCCATGAGCGGCGACGCTTCCATGCGGGGCCGCAGCGTCGCTCTCAATTGCGCGAGGCGTGGAATATCGTCGGCTAGTTCCGCCGCGATCCTGACGTAATCCTCCTCCGAATGGACCGCCAGTTCGGGCAATCCAATATTCGTCAACTGGCTCAAGCCCGCGCGCGACACGGGAACTTTACCGACGAGACTCACCACCGGAACGCCCATCCAGAGGGCATCCAGGTTCGTCGTATGGCCGTTGTAAGGCGCCGAGTCCAAAACGATGTCCAACTCATGATACAGCTCCAGATAGGCGCGGCGGGAGCGAAACTGCTGAAATTCCACGCGCCGCTCGTCCACACCTTCATTTCTCAAAATGCGCAGCGTTTGCTCACGATGACTGCCTATAGGACTTGCCATGACCAATCGTGAGTTCTTCACTCTGTCGAGCACTCGAGCCCAGAGGATGAGCGTGCGGTCGTTGATCTTGCAGAAGTTATTCAGGCAACCAAATGTGACTATTCCATTTCTTCCGACGGGAGCTTCGCTGACTTTCACCTCAACCCCACACGGATCGTAACACCAGAAGCTCCCGATCAAGCGCACTTTTTCCTTTCTCGCGGTATGCTCATCCGGGGAGCCCGCCTCCAGATAACGATCGCTGATCCGGTATTCGATCGCCTCCAAACCCGTGCTCTCCGGGTAACCCGCGAAACTTACCTGCACCGGCGCCGGCTTTCGCGCGAACATCGGAAGGCGATTGCGCGACAAATGCTGAGTCAGATCCACGAGGATATCCACACGATCCCGGCGAATCATTTCGGCGAGATCCTCATCGCGCACGCCGACTGTGCTCCGCCATTGATCGGCGCGCTGCCGAAATTCCTCGGTCAATTTGTCGGGCCGAACGACTCCCGAATAACAAAGGATCTCAAAGCCGCGATGGTCGTGGTGTTGAAACAAAGGCAGCAGGTTTCTGCCCACCACATGGTCGCGAAAATCCGGCGATACGTAACCGATGCGCAGCGGGCGGTCCTCGCCACGGTCGTTGGCGTAAGGCTGGATGTGCGGTTTCAGAGGATGGCTAAACTGCTGGTTCCAGCGGCGCCACTCCTCGACGATCATCTTCCGGTCATCATCCGGATGGAAATGAAGCGTGTAGATCAGATTGCTATGCGCTTCAGGTTGGTCTGGCTTGATTTGAATAGCGCGGCGATACGCGGCAATCGCTTCATCGAGTTGGCCGCGCTCCCGCAGCGCGGACCCAAGGTTGTTGCAGGCGTCCGCGTAGGATGGACGCAGTTGCAGCGCTTTTTGGTATGCGGTTACGGCTTCGTCAAATCGGCGCTCTTCCGCGAGCGCGATGCCCAGATTATTGGCGGCGTCGGCGTAATCTTGCTTGTACTCAAGCGCGCGTCGATATGCGGCGATAGCTTCGTCGCGCTGCCCCTGATCGCTGAGCGCATTGCCCAGATTATTGTGAGCCTCGGCATAGTCGGGCCGGAGTTCGATCGCGCGCCTACACTCGGCGATGGCCTCGTGGAGATGACCTTGTTCACGCAGGGCGTTGCCCAGATTGTTGTGGCTATCCGGAAGGTCCGGTTTGATCTGAAGCGCACGTTGAAACTCGGCGATGGCTTCATTGAGCCGGCCTTGTCCTCGAAACAGGTTGCCCAAGTTATTGCGGGCCTCCGCATAGTCCGGCTTGAGCTCGAGAGTGCGTTTCAGCGAGACGATTGCTTCATCGAAGCGGCCTTGCTCGGCCAGCGCCGTGCCCAGATTGTTATGCGCCTCGAGATAGTCCGGCCGCAATTCGAGAGCGCATCGAAACGCGGCGATGGCTTCGTCCAACCGCCCAGTAGCAGCCAGCGTATTCCCGAGATTGATCTGACTCTCCGGGAAATTTGGCGTTACCTGAAGAGCCTGGCGATATGCGAAGATGGCTTCATTGACCCGGCCGAGCGCGCGGCAGGCGTCGCCGAGATTGTAGAATGCCGCCGCGTTATTCGGATTGATGCCGACGGATTGGCGAATCCAGCCGACCGCCAGATCATGCCGGCCTGCCTGGTGAGCGATCACCCCCAGCAGATGCAGGGCATCGGCGTGTTTCGGATCCACCGCCAGGATTTGGCGATAGAGCGCCTCGGCCTCACCCAACCGCCCGGCCTGATGGCGCTGGACCGCCAGTTCGAGGGCTTGGGGGATCGTCATATTTCCATATTCAGAACACTGACGGGCGCACTCCTACTTTCGCGCGGTTCCGGAAGATTTCGCACAAAGGCGCCCGTTCGGCAGGCTCAGGGCAGGCTTCGGCACAAAGGCGGTGAATGAGGCTGGTCATTGTTCCTTGGGTTTGGTTCGGCCGGGAAAGTCGTCGGTCCGAAATGGGGACGCAGGCAGGCCCGCTCCATTGTAGAGATTGCAGGTGGGGTTGTCCGCCCAGGCGTAGCGCACCGCGATGGGATGGTTCACTTTATCCGACCAAACGATCACCGCATCTCCTTCGATCTTCGCATCGGCCCAGACAAACTTCCCGTCCTCGCCGCAAATCGCAAACCCTTCCAACTCGCTTCCAGGGCTGTTCCGGACGAGAGGCGCCGTCTGGGAGAGGATCGATTTCACGGGATAGAGATCGGGAAGATGCCTGGCGCTCAGTCCGCCCTCCACGTGAGTGAACTTCAGGCGCACTTTGTTGCCATCGATTTGCTTCGACTCATACACCGGCCCGGAAAAGACGACTTGTCTGCCATATTGCTTAGCCAGAGCGATGCGCGCCAGGCGGTCGCCGACGTCCACTTTGTTTCTCGGGTGAATGTCCTCGGACTCACCGAGATCGATGACCACGGCTTGACCGGTCTGCGGCAAGGACAGCGTCATGGATTGCGCCTCACGGAGTTCGCTCCAATCGCTTTCCGCCGGAACAGGGATCTTCGGATTCATATTGGCGAGCTGGCAGAAGTAGAACGGCAGCTCACGGCCCCACTTTTCCCGCCAGTCGTTAATCAGCAAGGGAAAGGCCACGCGATAGTCATAGGCGCGGCTGGTATTGCTTTCGCCTTGGTACCAGATGACGCCGGAGATGGCATAGGAGGTCAGCGGCGCCATCAATCCATTGTAAATTCCGGTGGCCTGCAGGCCGGGCGCCGGGAGCGGAGGCTTGGGCGCTGCCGCCAACGCCGCGGGGTCCAGAGCGGGCAACTCGTATTCTTTCTTCATGAGCCATTCACCCGCCAGATAGATCGGCCCGACATAAAACTGCAGCGGCGCCGCGACCAGAGCGGCGGGTTCGGCAGGCGCATAGATGCGCACGGCGAGTACGTTCACGCCTTGTTTGACCAATCGGACCGGGACCGGGAAGTAACTCTTATAACCCGCTCCCGGATAAGTCTGATAACTGGTCTCGAATATCTTCTCGCCATTCCAGTAAGCGCGATCAAAACCTTTTACCTCGCCAAGGTTCACCTTGATCTCTTTGCCCACCACATTTGCGGGCACATTGACCTCCTTGCGAATCCAGATCGCGCCGTTGCCGAGAGTGTCCTTCCCGCCGGGCTTCGAAGGAAGAGTGACCGGGGTCCATCCATCCTTGGAAGCCTCCGCACCTGCAAAAGACTCCGGTCCGAATGAAGGCTTGTCGTCGCGGCCGTTCGCCTTCAGCCATTCGGTGAAGGCTTCGACAAACGCGCGCCTCTTCGCGGGAAATTCCGCAGTCTGCTTCATTCCCGCTTCGTTCCACTCCTTCAGCTTCGGGACCTTATCGATCGCTTCCTTGCTGGTCCAGGCCTCGGAGATCGTGCCGCCCCAGGAGGCGTTGATGATTCCGATCGGGACATGTAGTTCCTGCTGCAGCTTCTTTCCGTAGTAATAGCCCACGGCGCTGAACTCGCCCGCGGTTTCCGGTCCAGCGACCGTCCATTCTCCGGCGCACTCCTCGGCCGGCGCGGGCGCCGACTTCTTGGCCACGCGAAACTGCCGCAGCATTGGGTTGCTGGATTGAGCGATTTCGGCCCGGGCGCCGTCGGCATTTTTGAGTTGGAACTCCATGTTGGATTGCCCGGACGCGAGCCATACTTCGCCCACCAACACGTCACGGATCTTGACCTCATTGCGTCCCGCCACAATCATCTCAAATGGTCCCTCGGGAAACTTGGTCAAGTTCGCTTCGACCCGCCATTTCCCAGCGCCGTCCGCCGTGGCGACAATCAGCTGGCCTGGGGCGTTAATGGCCACCTGTTCACCAGGATCAGCCTTGCCCCAGAACACCGTCTTCTCCGACCGCTCGAGCACCATGTGATCGGAGAAGATCGGCGGCAGCTTGACGTCCGCTTTCGCCGCGGTGAAAGCGCAGAAGCAGGAAAGGATGGAGGGGAGGCGGAGGGGAAATCTCATCGCGCGGGAGAATATCCTTGTAACCCGCAAAACCAAGCGGATTGAAAGGCCTCTCCTGTCGCCCTCACCTGTATAAGGCGGGAGCCCTCGCGGCCGTCAAAGGTCCTGCGTCAACGAACAGCTTCGCTTCATCGTCTGGTGCCCGGTTCATTCGCCAGAGCTTTTTCCACAGCCTCCAATAACCTGCGAAGTCCTTCCTGCGCCTGAGGACTTTGACTTCCATCCCCGGCCACGATTCGCAGCCACTTCAGGAATAACCCTGGATCTTTTGGCACTTCCACCTGGTGCGCCAGCATGCCGGCAAGAAGATGCATGGAATTGAAGTCCCCGTCTTCCGCTCCTTGTTGAAACCACTTGGCCGCTTGGGCAGAATCGGGAGCGCCCAGTTGGCCACTGTCGAGCAATCGACCGAGATTGCCGGCCGCAACTGGGTTGCGCTGTTCCGCCGCCAGACGGTACCACTTCGCGCCTTCCTTCACATCCCGCCACACGCCGACGCCCCGATCATAACACACGCCCAAAAGGTTCTGTCCGATGGCATTTCCCTGGTCCGCGGCTTGATGCGCCGCCTGAAAGGCTTCGGACGATTCGGCGGGGTTGATCTTCGGTATGCCGAGAAGGATCTCGGCCACCGTGGCCTGGCCCAGCGGATTCCCGCTCCGGGCGCTTTTACGAGCCCATTCCAGTGCGGCTGAAAGATCGCGCGTCACGCCTTGACCCGTCTCGAAATGGCTGGCCAGGCTGAACTGCGTCATGGAATCGCCGGCTTCGGCGCCCTTTCGCAGCCACTTCATTCCCTCGGCGGGGTCAGGCGGTCCCACCAATCCGCTCATCAGTAATCCGCCCAGATTCCCCGCAGCAGCAGCATCGCCCTGCCCCGCGGCCAGACGATACCACTTCATCGCTTGTTTCAGGTCGCGTTCCACGCCGATGCCGCGATTGTAACAAATGGCGACGACCTTCTGACCGTAGGCGCTGCCCTGGTCTGCCGACTTCTTCGCCCAGTCGTATGTTTCCGACGGATCGGTCAGTCCCATGTTTTCCACGAGGATTTGCGCGAGTAACGCCTGGCCATCGGGATACCCCGCTTCGGCGCATTTCCGCCCCCATTTCAAGGCCATCGGGATATCGCGGGGCACTCCGGCTCCATCCTTGAAAATGCGGGCGAGTTTGAATTGCGACACGACATCTCCGGCTTCGGCGCCTACTTGGTACCATTTGACCGCTTCCCGCACATCCCTCGCCGTGCCGCTTCCCGATTCCAGCAACTCGGCCAGATTGCAAGCTGCCGTCGCATCCTTTTGTTCGGCGCTCAGCCGATACCAATGAACCGCTTCCGCAGCATCCTGTTTCACGCCGAAGCCGCGGTAGTAGCACGATCCCAGGATTCTCTGGCCGTAGCTATTGCCTTGCTCGGCGGATTTGCGCGCGAACTCGTAAGCTTCCTTGGCGTCGGCGGGCATCTTCTCCGTGTTGGCGAGGAGAATGTGCGCCACTAATGCTTGCGAGTTGCCGTCTCCGCGCTTCGCCAGTTTCCGCGCCAGATCCAGAGCCGCCGCCACGTCACGCTCCACGCCCTCGGCATAGTAGAGCGACCGGGCATACCTCGAGTAGGCCCATATGTAGCCGCCCTGCATGGAACGGCGCAACCAGGGCATCGCTTCCGCCGCGTCCTTCTGGAAGAAGAACGCCGCCGCCATTCCGAATTGTGAGACGGCGATGCCGGCCGTGGCCGGCTTGATCAGGTATTTTTTGGCCTGTTCCAAATCCACCGGCACTCCCCGGCCGAGGAGATAGATGTTACCGAGGTTATTCAGGGCGCGCAGATGTCCTTGATCGGCGGCTTTCTGATACCACTTCCTAGCGTCTTCGAAGTTCTTCTCGCTCGCAAAATCCAGGCCGACGTTGAATTCCGCATCAGCCAACCCCGCATTGGCTGCGCTGACATAGAGCTCCCGCGCCTTCGCGGAGTCGCGCGGCACACCGATGCTCTGGTCATACATCATACCCAGGTTATTCTGCGCCCCGGCATGGCCTTTCGCCGCGGCCTTCTTATACCATTCGACGGCCCGCGCATTGTCTCGCTTCACCCCCACCCCCGTCTGATAACACAGGCCGAGAGTCGCCTGGTCTTTCGGATCATCGGCGTCCGCTCTATGGCGCAAGCGTTCCACGAAATTCGCGGGGCGTTCCCGGAGCGTGTCCGGAACAGTCCATGGCTGCTTCTCCGCTTCGGCGCGCTCGAGGCTGTCCATGATACCTCCGACATCCACTTTTTCGGACGCGGAGATGGGAGTTCCAGTAAGAGCGCCCAGGGCAATCAAGAGGGCCGCGAAGGAACGAAGCGCATTGGTGTGAGAGTTACTTTTCATCAAAGGGTGGGAAGGGTCGAGGCTACTATCGGTTCCAACAATGCGCTGAAATAAAATTGTAAAATCTTTCGCGAGGAGCCTTCACGAACCGCCAAGCTTGGGAGTGTTTTTCAAGTCCTTCTCGTTTCAAAAGTTAGCGCAGCGCCTTGGGAACGCACTTCGGCGTTGGAAACTCGTTTCCAGATCACCACGGCAAATCGTTGAGAATTGAAGAGTGGCTGTCAGGCAATCATTTTTGTAACTGGCCTCTTCGAGGTCGGTTCCGAGCCGCCTCGAAGAGGCGGTCTCAGAACTGTCCTGCGGAACTCGCCGTCCGGCCTCAGAGAGGCCAGCTACAGCGCGCCTCCCGTTTTCACCAATCCCAGCCGATCAAGCCAACGGGCTGGGTTTCGGATCCGATTCGCAGACAGCGGCCGCCACCTGTGGAAAGAAAGCACGGAACCGGAAACAGAGTTTCAAGCCAGCGGAACATTCCCAAAGCGCTGCGCTAACTTTGGGAACGAGAAGCAAGAAGGCCGAGCGGCATGCGATCGCTCCCTGTCCCCTTCTGCTAAAAATATAAAATCTTTCGCAAGGTAGCTGAAATTGGCGGATTATAGAGGAGTGATGAAGCCTTTTCTCCCCTTACTCTTCGCGTTGGCCTTGATCGCCGGAACTCCCGGCGCTGGGAGGGCGGCGTCGCCGGAGGACAAGCTGCCGCCGCCGGCGGATCGGCACGTGGATTTCCAGAAGGACATCGAGCCGCTGTTCGAGGCCGCGTGCATCAAGTGCCACGCCAAGGGCAAGGACAAAGGCGGCTTTTCGCTCGAAAATCGGGAGCGCTTTCTGAAGGGCGGCGATACCGATGCGGGGGCGGTCGTCGGCAAGAGCGCGGATAGTCTGATTGTCCAGATGGTCGCGGGAGTGGATCCCGATAGCGTCATGCCGAAGAAGGGCACGAAGTGGACGGCCGCGCAGATCGGGCTCCTGCGGGCGTGGATCGATCAAGGCGCTTTCTGGCCCGCGGGAATCACCTTTGCCAGGCCTCCGGCCGGCAACCTGCAGCCGCGCGAAGTCGCCCTTCAAACGGAGCCTGACGCGAATCCCATCGACGCTCTGCTCACGCGCTATACTCATGCTAAGGGCGATCCGTATCCCGAGCGCGTGGATGACCGGACTTTCGCCCGGCGCGTCTATCTCGATTTGATCGGCCTGATCCCCGCGCCGGAACAGCTCGAGACCTTTCTCGCCAACCCTTCGCCCGACAAGCGCGCGCAGCTCGTGAAAGCGCTGCTCGCGGATCGCGAGGACTACGCCGACCACTGGCTCACGTTTTGGAATGACCTGCTGCGCAATGATTATCGCGGCGCCGGGTTTATCGATGGCGGCCGCAAGCAGATCAGCGGCTGGTTGCGGCGCGCCCTGGTGGAAAACATGCCTTACGATGAATTCGTCTCCGAGCTCATCGATCCCACGCCGGCGAGCGAAGGCTTCACGCGCGGCATCATCTGGCGCGGAAATGTCAACGCTTCCATGCTCCCGCCGATGCAGGCCGCGCAAAACGTCTCGCAGGTCTTTCTTGGCATCAATCTCAAGTGCGCTTCGTGTCATGATAGCTTTGTCAGCGATTGGTCGCTGGAGGATGCTTATGGCCTGGCGGCTGTCTATTCGGACCAGGCGCTCGAGCTCGTGCATTGCGACAAGCCGACCGGCAAGAAAGCGGCGATGCGCTTTCTGTTTCCCGAAGTCGGCGCGCTGGACGCCACTGCCTCGAAGCCGGAGCGTCTCCACCGGCTTGCTCAGATCATCACCAGCCCGAAGGATGGCCGCCTCTCGCGCACGATCGTCAACCGCCTCTGGCAGCGTCTTCTCGGCCGGGGGCTGGTCGAGCCGATCGATGACATGGACAAGCCCGCGTGGGATCGCGATCTCCTCGACTGGCTGGCGCAGGATCTTGTCTCCCACCACTACGACTTGAAGCGCACGCTCGAAATCATCTGCAACTCTCGCGCCTACCAAGCCGCCGCCGTGGAATCGCCGAATGAAAAGGAAGCGTATGTCTTTCGCGGTCCGCTGACTCGCCGCCTCACCGCGGAGGAATTCTGCGATGCGCTCAGCGCGCTCGGCGACGATTGGAACCGCCTGCCCTCCTCTCTGGAGTTCGATTTCGGCGACGCCAAACTCAAGGAAGGCCTCCGGTTGCCCAAGTGGATATGGACGGACGAGACCGTCGCGCTCGGCCCGCAGCGCGGCTCCATGCGCGCCGCCGTGGCGAAAATGGACGCCGCCCTCAAGAGCCTCACGGAAGCCCGGAAAAAAGCCGCCGAAGCCGCGCAGCAGCCCGGGCCGCTGATCGAGGCGGCCAATCAGGCCGTGACCGCCGCCGCCGTCGATCTGGCGAACGCCCAGGCGGAGATCCACGCCGCGGCGCAGCCGGCCCCGGCCGATCAACAGATCCAGCCGGACACCGACCGGCACATGGTGGTCTTCCGGAAAACGTTCACGCTGAAAAGCGCGCCGAGCGAGGCTTACGCGGCGATCCTGGCCAGCCAAAGCTTCCACGTGCAGGTGAACGGAACCGAGGCGAAGCCCATCCAACGCGACGGCTTTCGCAACAACCGCATCGCCCTCCTCGATCTTCGTCCGCTCCTCAAGGCCGGCGAAAACGTCATCGCGATCGATGTTTCCAGTCACACCGAAAAGCAGATGAACGACGTGGAACGGAAGAAGTATCCGGCCTCCGTCACGCATTTAAACAAACAGAGCGGTCTCGCCTTTTACGTGCGCTGCGCGTTGCCGGGCGAAAAGTCCTCGCTCCAACTCACCACCGATGAGTCATGGCGGGTCCGGCGTAATCCGGACGGCGCGTGGAATACCGGGAAATACTCCGACGCCGCATGGAAACCGGCCCAGCCGCTTCCCGAGGGCGTGGCGCCCGTGGACGAAGGCCCGGGCCTGCAGCCGCTCACGCGCAAGGATTTCGCCAATATGCCGGTCATCCTCGGCACGCAATTGAGTTGCGCAGTGAGCACCGCCGCGCGCGCGGGCGCCATCCGCGCCTCGCTCCTGGCCGCCGACGCGCTCCAGGTCGCGCTGGATCGCCCGAATCGCGAGGTCGTCATTCCGGCCCGCACCACCGCGGCCACGACCATTCAGGCGCTGGAATTGTCCAATGGCGCCACGCTCAATGGCCGGCTGCAGCGGATGGCCGCCAAGTTCGCGCCCGACGCCGCGCGCAATCCCACCGGCTGGCTCTCCCGCTTCTACTTCCACGCTCTCGGCCGCCTGCCCACCCCCGAGGAACAGGCCGTCACCCTTGAAATGCTCGGCCACCCGGTCAAACCAGAGGCCGTCGCCGACGTCCTCTGGGCGCTCGTCAACCTGCCCGAGTTCCAACTCATCAATTGAAAGACTGGCTCCCCATGAATCCCCGCTCTCCCTCCCGCCGCGATTTCCTCAAGACCGCCTCCGCCGCCACCCTTGGCGCTCTCACCGCGGGCGCACCGAGGCTCTTCGGCGCCGCGCCTCTGGAAAAGATCGCCCCCACCGCGGATACCGTCATCGTCCTCTGGATGGCCGGCGGCATGGCGCACACCGAGACCTTCGACCCGAAGCGCTACGCCCCCTTTGTCGCAGGCATGGAGCCCAACAGTGTTCTCTCCACTTTTCCCAGCATCCCCACGGCCGTGGACGGCGTGCGCATCTCGGAGGGCCTGGAAAAAATCGCCGGCGTGATGGATCGCGCCACGCTGATCCGTTCGGCCGTCTCCGCGGATCTCGGCTTCATTCTTCATTCCCGGCACCAATTCCACTGGCACACGGGCTACGTGCCGCCGCAGACGGTGGCCGCGCCGCACATGGGCGCCTTCATCGCCAAGGCGCTCGGGCCGCGCGATCCCGCCGTGCCGGCTTTCATTAATATCGGGCAGCGGTTCGACCTCGGCGAGGGCGAGGAGCTGAAAGCCTTCACCACCGGAGGTTTTCTGGGCAGCGAATGCGGCCCCTTCAATATCCCATATCCGCAGGAAGCCGCCAAAGCTGTGCGCCCGCCGGAAGGCATGACGCCGGGACGCTTCGAAGATCGCCAGAAGTTCTTCAAGCGCCTGCTCGAGGCCAGCCCCGTGGGCAAGTATGGCAGCGCCTATCAGCGCGATTCCTTCCTGGCCGCGATGGACAATGCCCATCGCCTGCTCAGCTCACCCGCGTCGCGCGCCTTCGATCTCTCGCTGGAGCCAGAACAGAACGTCGCCAAATATGTGCCCGCCGGCTTCGATCCCTCCAAGCTGAATGCCGTCAAACAAAACCGCGACGGCGACTACGAGGCCTCCACCATCGGGCGCTTCGGGCTCGGCTGCCTCCTCGCGCGGCGGCTCACCGAAGTCGGCGCGCGTTACATCGAAGTGACCACGGAATACATTCCCTTCCTGAATTGGGACACGCACGAGAACGGCCACGCGCGGCTCGTGAACATGAAGAAGATGATCGATGCCCCCATCGCGCAGCTCGTGCGTGACCTGGAGGAGCGCGGGTTGCTGGATCGCACCCTCATCGTTTTGGCCAGCGAGTTCAGCCGGGACATGATGATCGAGGGGAAAGAAAACTCCCCCGTGCGCACCCAGGCGCGCGTCCCGGATCACATCGAGCTGCCCCTGCACTACGGCATGCATCGGCACTTCACCGAGGCCGGGTCCGTGCTCATGTTCGGCGGCGGAATGAAGCGCGGCTACGTCCACGGCGCCACCGCGGATGAGCGCCCGTGCCGGGCGGTCACGGAGCCCGTAAGCATCACCGACCTGCATGCGTCCATCTATCGCGCCATGGGCGTTTCTCCGAAACTGTCTTACAACGTGGAGGAACGCCCCTTCTACGTGACCAAGGACGGCCTCGGAAAGCCGGTGATGGAATTGTTCGCGTGAGACGGGCGAGGCTGCAACCGGCAACCTAGGCTAGTTTGCCAAAACGCCGTTGGCGTTTAATTGATTGAAAAGAGAAATATGCCGTTAGCTCGATTCAGGGCCGCTGAACCGCAACGCGGACGCCGGCCTTGGATGGGATGACCACTTGGGGAATGGTGATCTTCCCGCTGGAGTCAACGGTCAGCGAGACGGGTCGTTCATCGCCGGTCCGGACGCTGATTTTTTCCCCGGGAGCGGTCTTGAACTTTTGCACGCGGCGGAGGGTGATGTCCGTTTTGACCGGATACTGGACGTCCGGATAGTCCGCAAGGAGGACGATGGAGTAGTGATCGGACGCGTCTTCAATGTCCTTCCAATCCATGCCGCGATTCATCCAGCCGATGATATCGCCGTCTTCCGGGGCGCCGTTGCCGGGATTTCGGTCGGAGGAGGTGTTGGAGAAGGCGGGATAACTCTGATCGAGGCTGAAGCGCTGGAAACGTTTCAGCCAGGCTTTCACGTCCTCGGGAGCATCCTTGCCCGAAGTGGGATGCGTTCCGTTATCCCAGTAGACGGCGAATCCCTGATGCGCCTGGCTCAGTGCCTTATAGAATGGCGGATTGTTCTGCCATGGAATGGAGCCGTCCTGGCGGCCGTTTTCGAGGAATACGTAAGGCAGATCAGCCTTGGTTTCGGAGACGAATTTCAGGCCGTTCATGCGATCGAGCAGCGAAACGCCTTCGTTGGTTTTTAGATCCTCCGGGATGGGACCCGTCCAGCAACTGGGCTCCAGTCGGCTGGCGCTTGCCCTGCCGAGGGAGGTGTAACTGACAATCGGCACGTGAGCATGGCAAGCGGCGAACAGTTCGGGGTGGTGAAGGCCGAAGGAGATGGTTCCGCAGGCGCCCATGGAACTTCCCGAGCAATACCAGCGATTGGTATCGGGCTGATATTGTTCGCGCACCCAGTCGAGAATCCAGAGGTTCCGACGCTCCGTGTAATTGGTGGGAACACCGGTGGCCATGAGTTTGCGGTCGAAAATGTGGGAGTTGTAGCCATACCAGAAGGTCCAGATGGCGGGCATGCCGCCATCGCTGGCTTCGTTGTGAGGACGGTTGATCCACACGCGGTCGGTGGGCCGGACGACGACGGTATCCCCTTCGATGCGCACGCTGAACTTGAACGGCAGGCTCGGCCGCCATCCCATGGTATCGTCGCCGAAGACGAGATATTCCATATTTGCCACCACGCCGCCCTTGGCGTGGAGATTTAGCCACAGCGGCTTGCCCTTTCCAAGGCCGGGCGCGGGAGGCTGGCCCTGGCGCTGCCAGATGGGCTTGATCTTGCCGGGCGTTGCCGCAATGCCTTCGGCCAGTGAGTTGGCGCCCGGCGAGACCGCGGTGTCTTCGGCCCCATTGGGATCGGTATTCGTGATCGCGAAGAAGAGCTTCCCGCTGGCGTTGGCCGGGACTGTGTAAACAAACAGGCCGTCTTTTGGATCGAGTCGCTCGCCATCGCTTTGGATGCGATAGCCGACCGGTTCGCCAGCCGTGGTGTCCTTCTTGAACGACGCGGGATCATCCCACCAATCGCGCGCGCTGTGACTTTCAATGTGATGGGCAACGCGCTTGGCCTTCGCAAGGTCGGAGACAGGGCTGTTCGAAACATAGACATTGAACGTCGTACCGACTGGCGTGTCGGCTTCCTTCCACGTGAGAAACACCTGGCCGTCATGCGCGGACGCCTTCAGGTCGCTGGACGGCGCGGCGGCCAGCGTCCAATGGCACATGGCCGCGAGGACGCCGAGACCGATGGTCACGAGGCGCGGGATTCTTGATTTCATGGGGAGTCGGGGTGAATGGAATTTCAGGGCTTGGCCGGCGTGGCAGCGCCGGCCGGTTTTCGCTCCCATATTGTCCACCCCGCCCCATTCTGCAACACATCGAACTTTGCCGCGACCGCTGACGGCAATTGCCCGCCTGTAGCCAGGGCGATGTATCGCACCTTGAAATCACGCAGGGCCGTTTCGGGATCGCGCGCGATTTCACGGAACTCATTTTCGCGGCTTTCGATTCGCCGGGCTCTCGCGGACGGATCGTTGACCGTGGGTCCATAGACGAGACTCTGAAAGAATTCGCCCTGATGAATGACAAACTCTTCCACGGTCTGACCGGTAAGATAGGCATTGAGGGCATCACGGCGATCCCATTCCAGATTGCTGATCGGCGGGCTGAACAACATCGCGTAATGCGTGAGCGGGCGCTGGTCCTCCAGAATTGCGGCCAGGTCCTGGAACATGGGATCTCCCGCGATGACGCTATCCGGCGCAAGGCGCGAAACAGGATCGCCCGAACCGGAATCCCGTTGCGATTCGTATTGCTTCAGGTCCGCCTGGAGCATCAAGGGAACCGCGGTTTTTTCCGCCTCCGCGGCGCGCAGCCATAACCCGGAAAAAAAAGACCCCGCGCAGAGTCCGGTAACACAGCATTTCACGAGCATCGGCTGCCATTTTGCCAGGTAACCGGCGGCCGCGGCGAAGGCGCTCATCACCAGGACCGAAAATATCGGGCCAAAAACGTAGAGGTAATGGTAGTTCTGGATTTGCAGTCCGGTAAGAATCTGGTGATTGGCCAAAATCATCCCGGAGAACGCCAGCGCCCAGACAGGCAATAAGTCCCGGCGCCGTGCGATGACCCAGACAAGGGAGAAAATGAGGAGGCCATCGGGAATAATGAACCAGAGCTGTTGGGAGAGATGCGGGATGGGAACGAAGTTATCTGTCCGCTCGAGCCAGTCGCGTCCATTCGAGCTTTTGAGCAAGAAGCCGCTGAGGATGGCGGGGGCCCCAATCAGGCCGCCGATCAAGCCAGTCAAAATATGGAGGCGCCGATGTCCTTTATCCAAAACGGCGCAGATGAGAAGCGCCACGCCGGCGGCCGTCCAGTAATAGAAATAGACGTAAAATAGAAGCCCGAACGCCGCGCCCGCGAAAACTGTGGATCGCCAACTCCGGGAGGCCCGCAGATGGAGCAGGGCAAAGAGAAAGGTCAATAGATAGACCAGAGACAACCCCGGAGTAATGATTCGCCACAGGCGCATGATTTGCGGCTCACCAGCGATTGTGTAGTCGCCTCCCGCCGACGCCAGCTTTCTCATGGCCGCCAACTGCTGGAATAAGGGTTGTCCCGTCACGATTCCCGCGTCCGAAAGCATCCAGATCGTGCAGGCTGCCGCCAGCCAGGGGCGGCGGATGACTTTCCAAAGCACAAGAAAAATGCCGAGCGCCATCGATACCCCCGCAAAGGCCCGCCAAAAGAAGCTGATCGCCAGCGGACCGAGATGCAGATAGGATGCAGGCAGAATCCCGGGAGCGAATTGAAGCCAGGGAAACATGGAGCGGCCCGAGTGCCCTTGCAGAATCGGATCGGCGAGATGCCATGGATGATCGAAATAGGATTGCCCAGCCACGGCGAGGTAGAGCAGTTCATCGCTATCCGCGATCCACACAGGCCGCTGGCCGTGCTTCCACAAAAGCAGGACCGGCAGAAGCGAGATCAGCAGCCCCACTCCCACGCAACAAAGAGCCGGCGCCAGCAGGCTTCGCAAAGTGGCTGTCAGATCACCAGTCGATGACGGTGGACGAATTGAAAACACGAGGAATCCCGATCGTTGATAGCCGCCCACGCTCTGTCCAGCAGGAATGCCGTCCTTCAGGAAACGATTGCCTCACGCGCGTCCTTCAGGCGAAGCTTCACACCCACCGGTCCATCTCAACGATGATTCCATTCAGCCCTTATTTTCGCTTTGTCGGGCGCCTCCTTCCCCTGGTGCTTTTCGTCGCTTGCGGACGAATCGTCACGCCCATTTACCTGCAAAGGGCCAACGAGCACTACAAGAAAGGCGAATGGGACGCTGCCATCGTGGAATATACGAGGGCCATCGAACTCGATGCGAAATCCGAGAAGGCTTACGATGGCCGGGGCAGGGCGAAGTATGAGAAAGGAGACACGGACGGGGCCATCGCGGATTTCAACCGCGCGATCGCGATCAAGCCCGGATTTTCCGCGCCATACTTTGATCGCGGCAAGGCCAAAAACAAAAAGGGCGATCGGGAAGGCGCGATCGCCGATTACGATCGGATGATCGATCTCGACCCGAACTCCGTCGATGGCTACACCTATCGTGGATACGAAAAATCTGAAAAGGGAGATATGGAGGGCGCGAGCGCCGACCTCACCGTTGCGATCAAGCTCAGGCCGGATTACGCGTGGCCCTACGCTGAACGCGGCATTATTAGAGCTCGCCAGAAGGACGATGATGGCGCGATCGCCGACTTCACGCGGGCCATTATCCTGGATCCAGCGCCCAACTCTTACCACTACTACAGCCGCGGCCTCGCGTTATCCCGAAAGGGAAATGTGGACGCGGCGATCGCGCACTTTACCCGGGCGATCGAGATCTGGCCGAATTACGGCCGAGCTTACTCTGCCCGTGGTTACGAAAGGAACCGAAAGGATGATTTCGAAGGGGCAATCTCAGACTGCAGCATGGCCATCAAGCTTAGCCCGAAAGATTCCAGTGGTTATCTAAGACGCGGGAGCGCCTATGCTCATCAAGGGAAATTCGGCCAGGCCATCCTCGACGATACCGTCGCGATCTCGCTCGTCCCAAGATCATCCTTCGCCTACTTCGAGCGCGGGATCGTCTATTATCGTCAACAGGATTGGATGAGAGCTTCGCTCGATTTCGAAAAGGCCGAAAAACTGGCCAAGCCGCGAGAATACGCCTGGCTTTATGGTTGCATCGCGCAGCAACGAGAGGGAAACGCAGAAGCCGGGCGTGCCAGTCTCCGGAAGCGCCTCTCCAATCGTGACCCCGGCGATTGGTACGCGAAACTTGCCGCCTTCCTGCTAGGGGACATCGATGAAGCCGCTCTTCTTTCCAGCGCCCGGACTTCGGACGAAGTGAAAACCCGCCAGCAACTCTGCGAAGCCTGGTATTTCGCCGGCACGCAACGGCTAGCCGCGGGCGATAATGCGAAGGCCGAGGAAGCATTCAAGGAATGCCTGGCGACCAACGAGAAATCCTACATCGAGTACGGCATGGCCGCTTCCGATCTGGATTCCATCCGCAAGTAGATTCCGCGAGTCCGAGACTGGCGTAGCCCGTGTTCGCATCCCCTGCTCTGCCTTTCTTGTCAGGCCGCCCACTCATTCGTTCCCTCTCTCTCGATTTAGTTCGAAAATCGCCCTTTGGACATCACACACGCTCTCTCCATGAAAGTTCACGAATACCGCTCCGAGTTGATTCTCCGAAGCCCATTGAGTGCGGTGTTTCCGTTTTTCTCCGATGCCGCGAACCTCGAGGCAATCACGCCCCCGGGGATGCACTTTCAGATTGTGACTCCGCGTCCGATCGAGATGCGCATCGGCGCCCTGATCGACTATCAGCTGCGTGTGTTCGGCTTCCCACTCCGCTGGCGCAGCGAGATCACGACATGGGAGCCGCCCTTCCGTTTCGTGGACGAGCAACGCCGCGGGCCCTACCGGCTGTGGAAGCACGAGCATCGTTTTGAGGAATGCGATGGCGGGACGCGGGCTTCGGACATCGTCCACTATGCCGTGCCTTTCGATCTCTTCTCGCAACGCCTGCTCGTCAAACCTGAGATCGAGCGCATCTTCGCATTCCGAACACAGGAGATGGTCAAGCGCTTCGGCGGAGAGCTTCGGCATGCGGAATTCCTGCAGTAACGTGAACAGACTGGGAAACAAGGTTCGCGCCAAGCTCGCCAAGGCCGCCAAGGGATGACGCGGATTTTAGTGTCCTAGCGTCGCATGCCAGTCTTCCTTGGCGTTCTTTGCGACCTTGGCGCGAGCATCTGAGGGAGGCCAGATGTAGTCACCCGCCCCATCCTCCGAAACGTCTGCATCCGATTCATCGGGAACACGAATGACCACTGCTCTCCAAAAGCAGCCCGCGCCCTCGAAAGAGTGGATCGAAACTCAAGTGCCCGCCCGAATGGATCGGCTCCCCTGGAGCAGTTGGCATTGGCTCATTGTCACCGCGCTCGGAGTCACCTGGATCCTGGACGGCTTGGAAGTTACGTTGGCGGGCGCTCTCGGCCCCGCGTTGAAAGATCCCGGCACGCTCGGGCTATCGGATGGGCAGGTCGGCTTTACGGCCACGAGTTATCTGATCGGCGCGGTGATCGGAGCGCTTTTCTCCGGCTATCTCACCGATCGCTTCGGTCGAAAGCGCCTGTTTTTCATTACGCTCGCCGTCTATCTCGCCGGCACCGCTCTCTCCGGTTTCGCCTGGAATTTCTGGAGCTTCGCCATGTTCCGCGCTCTCACCGGCGCCGGCATCGGGGGAGAGTATGCGGCGATTAATTCCGCGATCGATGAGCTCATCCCGGCCCGCGTTCGCGGCCAGGTCGATCTCGCGATCAATTCGACCTATTGGGTAGGCGCAGCGCTGGGTTCCATCCTCACTTTGTATCTCTTGAATCCGGGGCGTCTGCCGCTCTGGATGGGTTGGCGGCTCGCCTTCGGCATTGGCGCGATGCTCGGTCTCATCGTGCTCGTCTTTCGTCAGTGGGTGCCCGAGAGTCCGCGCTGGTTGATGGTCCACGGCGAACCTGGCGAGGCCGATAAGGTCGTGGACGAGATCGAGCGAGCCGTCAGCGCCAAAGCTGGGCCGCTTCCAAAACCCGAAGGGCCGCCGACCCGCGTCCGGATTCGTCATCATACACCCTGGCGGGAAATCTGGCATGCCATCGCGTATGAACATCGTAGGCGTTCCATCCTGGGGCTGGCGCTCATGGCCTCCCAGGCGTTCTTCTTCAACGCGATTCTCTTCAGTTACGGACTCGTCCTGGCTCGATTTTACAATGTCTCCGCGGGAAAAGTGAGCGCCTTTCTTTTGCCGCTCGCGCTCGGAAACGCGCTCGGCCCGATCCTCATCGGACGGCTCTTCGACACCATCGGCCGAAAGCCGATGATCGTCATCACTTACGGCGCCAGCGGCGTCTTGCTCGCCATCAGCGGCTGGCTTTTCCAACTCGGGATGCTCTCCGCGAATCAGCAATCCCTCTGTTGGATGGTGATCTTCTTCATCGCCTCTGCCGCCGCCAGTTCGGCCTATCTGACGGTGAGCGAAGTATTCCCGCTCGAGATTCGAGCCCTGGCCATCTCGCTCTTCTTCGCCGTGGGAACGTTCGTGGGAGGCGTTGCCGCGCCTTCCCTGTTCGGCTATATCATCGGCACGGGTTCCCGCTCCCTCCTCTTCGCCGGGTATCTGCTGGGCGCCATCCTCATGATCGGCGGCGCGGCGATTGAAGCGTGGCTCGGAGTCAAGGCCGAGCGGCAATCGCTGGAAAGCATCGCCCAACCGCTCTCGGCTAAATAGGCTAGCCAGGCCTCCTGCAATACCGGAATGAATAGCCGCTCCTCTGTCATATACGGGCGTCAAGCAAAGGCGCGTGCCTGGAGGGAATCTGTCTCTCGTTTCCTTCCCGCACGATGCGACCGCGTCGGATCGCTCCCCCTAATCTCTGCCTTTCTTCCAACACGCCCCTACACCCGCCGCGGAATCGACGGCGCGATTCCCTCCAAGCCTCCGTCTTCCTTTCCAGCACTAACCAATCTCCGCAGCTCGCTTCAATAGATGCGCCCGAAACGCGGCATCATCCGTCAAACTCGCGGCGCGCGTGAAAGCCTTCCCGGCCTCTTCGTGGCGGTCGAGTAATTGCAGCAGATGCCCGCGCGCGGCCCAAAAAGGTTGGTAGTTGACTATACGTTCGGCCGGAATCGCCTCCAGCGCGGCCAATCCCGCCGCCAACTTGCCCGCCTGCGCGAACGCGACGGCTCGCCCCACGAGCGAACCAATCCCCGGCGTGAACTTCACCAGACCCTCATAAAGCAAGAGGATCTCCGGCCAATCGATCGTTCTGCTGACAGCCCGGTTCGCGTGAATAGATTGAATGGCGGCCTCCAATTGATAGCGTCCCATGCGCTTGAGCGCCGCCGCCGAGCGGAGATGCTTTTCTGCCTCCTCCATCATCGGGCGGGACCAAAGCGCGGTCTCCTGCTGGTCGAGCGGCACGAATTCGCCATCGCGAGTGTATCGCGCGGCGCGGCGAGCCTCACAGTGCAGCATCAGCGCCAGCAACCCCAGGGCTTCGGGCTCGGAAGGCATGAGCTGCGACAATGTTCGGCCGAGCGCGATGGCATCCCCGGCCAGCGCATGGTGAGTGGAACTCGGTTCCATAAGGCTATCCCAACCGGTCGTGTAAGCCGCATAGATGGCATCAAGAACAAAGGTGACGCGTTCGTCCCATTCCGGTGGATCGGGCACGCGAAAGGGAACAGCGGCATCCCGGATCTTGTTCTTGGCGCGAACCAGGCGCTGGCCCATCGCCGCCGGCGAAACGAGAAACGCTGAGGCGATGCGCGCCGCGTCCACCCCAAGCACCGCCTGTAGCATCAGCGGCGTTCGCGCCGCGATATCGATCGCAGGATGGGCGCAGACAAAGAGCAGTTTGAGGCGTTCATCGGGAAACACTTCGTGGGTCGCGGCCATGGTCTCAGCGTCTTCGGCGATCACTTCCAAAAACGGCCCGGAATCCTGCCGAACCTTATTTCGGCGGGCGGCGTCGATCATTCGATTGCGCGCAGCGTGCAGCAGCCACGCCTCCGGCTTTTGCGGAATGCCATCCACCGGCCATCGCCCGAGCGCCGCGGCGAACGCGTCGCCCAGCGCGTCTTCCGCGCCGGCGACGTCGCCCGACCGCGACGCGAGGTAGGCAATCAGGCGGCCATAGGAATTGCGCGCCACCGCTTCAATCGCCGTATGCGCCGCCGATTCGCTCATCAGGAAGGCTTGCCGCTTGCGACCACGAAATGCGATCCCAACAAGGGGCGCACCTCGATCGACGAATGACTGGCTGCGGGATGACGGGCGGCCCATTCCAGCGCGGCATCCAGATCCGGCACGTCGATGATGCCAAAGCCGGCGAGAAACTCCTTCGTTTCGGCATAAGGACCATCGTGCACCTGCCGCTTTCCATCCCGCACGGAAACCGTCGTCGCGGCCCGGGGCGATTCCAGACCGGCGCCGCCGACAAAGATGCCTGCGGCTTGCAGGGCCTCGCCGTAGGCTCTCCCCGCCGCCATCGCGGCCGCGTCTTTCCGGCTATCGAAATACTCCTGTGGTTCGTGAACAAGTAATGCGTACTTCATATGATTGTCTGTCGTTTGGTTTTATTCGAGCCGGGTAAATTCCCTGGCTTCACACCAATGACGCGCCAGCGCACGGCATTTCGACATTTTCGAAAAGAATGCGGGATGAAATAAGGTTCGCGCCAAGAACGCCAAGAACGCCAAGTGACTGCATTGATTCGGGCATCCCATGCCGGTTTCCCTTGGCGTTCTTGGCGTTCTTGGCGTTCTTGGCGCGAGTCCGCATTTCGCTCTCTGAAAAGGTTCAATCAGGCCACACTCCGAAGCACCCGCTCAGTAACAATCGTAACTCCACTTCGCGAGCGGCGTGAGACTCCTGACATCGGGCTCAAAGTTCACGCCAAACGGCGCATCGATCACGCTCCCAATTTGAATCCGTCCCTCCCCAATGCGCACCATTGGGAATCCATCGGCATGGCGAGCATAAAGATCGTCATGCTTCAGAAGCGCCTCGCGCTGGATCTCCGGAGGGAATTCGCTGAGCCCCGCAAAATAATGATGGCCATTGCGTTCCATGTTCGTAATTCCCAGCGTGGCGGCGACCGCGATATCCTGTGGGAGCGACAGAGGTCCGAGGTTCGTCAAATCCTCGGAACTCAAGAGCAGAGGCGGCGCGGATGGATTGGCGCGATTTCGATGCGCGATGAGACACGCATTCGCGAGGCCATTGAAGACACCCTTGCAATTTTTGTGACTCGTCCCGGAGTAGCCGGCGGCCAGCGCCTCGGCGAGGACACCCGTTCCGGAATCCGATTCGTCGATGATGAACGGTGGTCTTTCCTTCCACGCCCGCAATTCCTCCGCCGTCTGCGCGCTCAGCGCGATGTCCCGATGAAAAGGCTGCTCCACCCAAAGGAGATTCTCCAAAAACTCGCCGATGATCGGGTCGGCGAGAAAAGCCTCCCAGAGTTCCCGGAACGGAGCTACGGAATGATAGTTCTCATTTCCATCCAGCGAGAAAGCGCAGCGGGTGGCATTTTCGCGAATCACTTCCACCACGCGATGCATGCGCGCGCGGCTTTCTTCGAGATCGCCGCCGAGCTTGATTTTGAAATGCGTGAGCCCATGCACGCGAATGAACTCTTCGAGGGATTGCGGCAGACCGTCGTCCACCTGATGCGCCTCGTCGATATCCTCGTCCGCCAGCGGATCAGTCAGACCCACGGTGTGCCGGACAATGACGGAGCGCAGGGCCTGCGGCGGCAGAATTTCTGCCGGAACCGCCGCCGCCAATTCCGGATACACAGCCCCGAGATCCACGCCCAGGCTATTCTGCCGCACGGCCGCGGCGAAGCACTGGCCAGTCGCTCTGCAGAACGCATCGATGACCGCGCGCTCCATCAGCGAAACTCCGAAGCCCGCGAGCAGCGGAGGGAATCCCCGTTCCTTCGCCCAGGCGCGCTGCGCGGTGTTGAGTTCGCGCCAAAGGGCGAAGACCGTAGGCTGCGGCGTCAGAGCCCGCGCCAGGTCGGCCGCGTGGCGGGTGACCTCCAGCAGTTCCGCGAGATCGTCGTGAAACGATGTGGCGGGATTTTTGGTGAACCATTTCGGCGGAAGCTGGTCCGCCGAAAACCCCACCTGCGGGCGGCCATCGATCTCCACGGACAGGCGCACGATCATGTGCGGCACGCGCGTCATGGTGACGATCCCATAACGAAAAGGAGTGCGCAGATGCAGATCGCGGAAGAAAAATTCGACGTTGGAAACCGAGATCGCCATGGATGGAACTCGCACGCTTTAGAACATGATGCCAATTCGTTCGGATTCAATAACCGCAAATAAACGCGAATAAACGCTAATCACCGGCGCAGGTCGACGATCTCTTCTCCTCGATTAGCCTCCATTGGCGTCTCCCGCGACTGCGGGACGGTTTCCTGCCCTTCTCCCCCTGACCCATTGCGCTTGAGGATTGAACCGCAAATGAACGCTAATCACTGATGCAGGTCGAGGCTCTCTTCTCTTCTATTAGCGTCCATTGGTGTCCATTCGCGGTTTCCTACCCCTTCCCCTGACCCGCGTACCCTTCGCGCTTTTTACGTTTTCCCATTTTTTGGCTGAGGCCCTGACGCGCGCTTGTGTCTCTTCAGGATTGCGCTCATTTTGTTGCAGTGTCATCCACGGATCAGCAAACGCAGCCCCAGCCTCGATTGCCATGGCTGAAAGTTCGCGTTCGGCTGGCGGAAATTATTCGGCCCAACGAACTCCAGGTCACCCTTTTTTGGGCGGGAGTCATCGGTTTCATGGGCGCGCTCGCCTCGGTCGGCTTTCGGAAACTGAGCGAGGGCGTCCATTGGCTGATGACCCACCAAAGCTACGGTTATGTGGAAAGCGCCCGGCGCATGGATTCGTGGCACCGCCTGCTCGTTCCCGTCTTGGGCGGTGTGCTCGGGGGATTGACGATTTATTTCGGCGCCTTTTGGAGCCGCCGCAAGAACACCACCGACTATATGGAAGCCATCGTGCTCGGCGATGGCGTCGTCCCGACGCGGTCCAGCCTGGTGAAAAGCCTGTCCGCCATGTTTTCCATCGCGTCCGGCGCCTCCATCGGGCGGGAAGGCCCGCTGGTGCAGCTTTCCGCGATGATCGCCTCGGGCATCGGCCGGCTGCGGAAAACGCCGACCCTGAAACTGCGCCTGCTGGTGGCCTGCGGCGCCGCCGCGGGCATCGCCTCGGCGTATAACGCGCCCATTGGCGGCGCGCTTTTCGTCGCGGAAATCGTCCTCGAATCGCTGGCCATGGAAACCTTCGGTCCGCTCGTCTTCGCGTCCGTCGTCGCCACGCTCACCATGCGCCATCTGCTCGGGGAAAAACCGCTCTACGAAATTCCCTCGATGCGTCTGCCGACCAACTGGGAAATCCTTCCCCAACTCGCGCTGGGATTGATCGCGGGCCTCGCGGCGCCATGGTATTTGCGGCTCCTGCGACGCAGCGAATGGGCGTTTTCCAAGCTGCATCTCCCCGTCTATCTGCGCATGGCGCTCGGCGGCTTGGTCGTGGGCGCGCTTTCCATCTGGCATCCGGAAGTCTGCGGAAACGGCTACAGCGTGGTGAACCGCGTCCTGCACGGGGAATATATCTGGACCGTGCTGGTCGTCGTCCTCGTTTTAAAACTGGTCGCCACAGCCGCCACGTTCGGATCGGGCGCGGCGGGCGGCGTCTTCACCCCCACCCTCTTTGCCGGCGCCTGCATCGGATCGCTCGTCTGCCAGATGTTCAAGCCCTTCTGGCCCGGCCACGCGTTGCAGGACGAGGCCTTCATCGTCGTGGGTATGGGCGCTTTCCTCGCCGCCAGCACGCATGCGCCGATCATGGCCATCATCATCATCTTCGAGTTGACCCTCGATTATCCCATTATCCTCCCGCTCATGCTGGCCTGCGTGGTGGCCCATTACACCAGCCTCGCCTTCGAAAAGAAATCGATCTACTCGGAATCCCTGGCCCGGAAAGGCATGGGCGCCTACCAGCGCCAGCTCTCCACCCTGCGCGTTTCGGACCTCATGAAGCGCGACCCGGTCGCCGTTCACGACACTGCCGACTTCCGGGAAATCACCTCGAAATTCGTTTCCAACCGTTTCAATTACCTCTACGTCACCGATCCCGCTGGCGCCTTCCTCGGCGCCATCTCCCTGCACGATATCAAGAGCTACCTGAGTGAGGAGGAACTCGCCAGCGTCGTCGTGGCCCGCGATATCCTGCACGAAGACATTCCCACCATCGCCGCGCACGCCTCCCTGGCCGAGGCGCTCGACCGTTTCACCCAACACGACGGCGAACGCCTGCCTGTGGTCATCGACGAAGATTCGCGCCAACTCGTCGGCAGCCTTTCGAAAACCGACCTCATCCTCGCCCTCGCCGAACGTTCCAAAACCCCAACCCAAACCGCCGCCGAAAAAGCCACGTGATATCGCGCCAGGCACGCTTCGAACGGAAGGCTCCCCTCCGGCGCGATAGCGCCGCTGTAGCCGGCCTCTTCGAGGCCGATAATAGTCTCCACTGAACCTAAAAAGAAAAATTGGAATGGCCGTGCCGCAGCCGCGAATAACCGTGCTTGGAGGGAATGCACTGCGCGACAGCGCCCTCCTTGATGCGCGGAGCGCTTATGGCATAGAGGCTGGAGCCTCAATCGGTCTCTCGATTCCATCCTGCACGATGCGAACGCATCGGATCGCTCCCCCTGATCTCTGCCTTTCCTCCAACCCTCTTCAATGCATTCGCCGCGGGAATTGCCGAGCGATTCCCTTTCCCCCCTTCGAGGCCAAATGGCGGTAACGCGCTACCTGATGCACATGCGCAGTCGCGGGACGCAAAAACCACACAATCTGGGATTTAAGAAATCTCGGATCGCCCCCGGTTGATCATCCCCCAACGGCGCATGACGTGAATATCCGAACTCCCTTTTTTGAGCCTTTTGTGCCTCTTTGCGGCCCCTAAATTCCGGCATTTTGGTGGAATCGCCAAAACCCCGCAAATTCTTCTTGAGCTTTGAAATTCGGTGGCTAATTTTTCCGCTCCGATTGCTCACCACCGCATCGGTCCGATAATTTTTGATTCGGGGTCTTAGCTCAGTTGGTAGAGCGCCTCAATGGCATTGAGGAGGTCAGCGGTTCGATCCCGCTAGGCTCCATTTTTAAAAGTCGCCCAAAACAACCCTAAAGTGGCTACGGGGCACATGGATCACGGACCTGCGTTTCGAATATTTTTCGTTCGAAGGGTCGATCGTCGAAAATTCTCAGAAACAAGGACTGCCTCAGGACCGCCCCCCTTTACATGAGCACGATCGCGCCAGACACGCCGGCCAGGCGTTTGCACTCCGGAGCCGAAGGGTGGAATTTCTTGGATGATCCATTCTCTTTTCTTCGCGCTACTGGGAATATTGATCGGCAACGAACTCTGCGTCGCTCTTTTCATTCACCCCACGCTATACCAAGTGCCGGATGAATCTCACCTGCGAGTCGTTCAACCGTTGGCACGGAGGCTCGGGCTCATCATGCCATTTTGGTATTTCGCGACACTCGTCCTGGGCATTACGGAAAGCATTCTTTGCCGTGGCTCCGGCTGTGCCTGGACCTACGCGAGCACTGCGCTTATCGCGCTTTCCATCGTCTTTTCGGTCATCGGCTTGGTTCCCATCAACAACCAGATTGCGCGCCTCAATCCTGTCGCGCCGCCCGAAAACTGGCTCGCCCTGCGACGGCGCTGGGATCGTCTTCATCAGATACGAATCGTGGTCCTCGTTGCGGCATTAGTTATTCTTGCCTCGGGCTAGTCACCAGCGTCAAATATTCGGGGTATAGAGTAGCCAGGAAGCGACGGGGTAAGAAGCCCGAGAGCCAATGACCGTCTGCTTCCCGCCTACTCTATACCCCTGCTCTGTCTCCCTTTCGTTCGAAGGGCATTGGCCACAAAGTGTCAAAGACAAGGACTGACTCGGGGCAGTCCAAGACTTGACCCGAATGGCTATTAGATAAGGACTTCTCAATTCTCAACCGCGAATGGACGCAAATAAACGCGAACTACAGAAGGTTTTAATCCGCGCCCAAACGCGTTATCCGCGGTTCCCTCCTAACGTTATCTTAAGTAAGCGCCATCCAGACTTGACCAGCCTTGACCCGAATAGCACGAAGATAAGCGCTGTTCGAGAATGGCGAATGGTGGCAAGTGGCAAGTGGCAAGTGGCAAGTATGCGGAGAAGGGCCAACGGCCCGTGAGTCAATAGCCCAGGGCAAGCGCAGCGCCGCCCTGGGTCAACGCCCCCCCAATCATCAACTCCAACGGAGCGAGACCACGCCATAGCCGCAGCCCGAATCACCTCAAACCTGCCTTATGTTCGTGCCATTCGGGTCAGTCCTGGACCTGACCCTGATCGTTCTCGATGAATGTCAGTCTGCGCGGAACGGAGACCGTGGACAAAGCATCAAAATGTCCGACACGCTCCACGATTCCCCGGTCTCGGTGCTGAGGAATTCCGCCTGTTTGACGCCGTAGTGCTCGGCGCCGCCGCAGCTTCCGACTGACTGATATTACGTAATGTAATATTTGAATAACTACGTCCCGTGACTGATGGATAGGACGCTGAATTCCTCATTTCAAACGAATTAGCTGTTCAGCACATCCGCTCTTCGCCGGAAGCGAGGAGAAAACCGGCGGGGAAAGATGGCGTACACGCCGATATCGCAAGCGGCAATCATTGACGGCTTTCGCCAGAGCCGCTAAACCGCAATGCGATAAGTTCCAGAGATGCCTGCGGCCTGATCGAACCTCAGAATTCTTGGAGCACACTCCCCTCTGCCGTGACCCCAACAATTGCCGCCCTCCAGAAATTTAACGCTGCCCATCGCGACCATCGAAGAGAACTGTCCGATGTCGGGTTGATCTTATTGGGCAAGCCCGAACGCGCATGGTCTGAGGAAACGCCAGAGAACGCCCACATATTCGCCCACACAGGTGGAGACTCCGTTCACTTTTGTCTCTTGGAAGTGGCGGGCCGGGTTTGCGAGGAGTCACCGGTCGTGATGGTCGTTCCGTCCTATTCTGATGCCCCCCGTCTCATTGTGGGAGATTCATTGCAGGATTTCTTATCGCTCGGTTGCACGATCGGTTACTTTTTTCTGGAGCAACTGGTTTACGACTTCGACACGACGCTCGATTATCTCTTCGACTACGACGCGTTCATACGACAAAACTACTTTGGCGGAACGCCGCCATTAGCAGAAATGGAATCCTTAAAAGCAAAACGCGCACTCCTTGGGGAATTGTCGAAGGAATTCGGCCTAAGCCCCTGGCCAAATACGCGAGCAAAATTTGATGACCTGCAGACAAAGTGGTCGTCACAGATGATTATAGGCACGCAAAGTTGAATCTCCAGCGGTCGTGATGCTCCAAACATCTCAAAGCAATATCTCTCAATTCCTTGACCCCGGTGAAAACCTGCTCTGTTCGGACCGGCCCCCCACGGGCATCAAACTCCGGGCGCAGGATGCGTTCCTCATCCCGTTTAGCATCCTCTGGTGCGGGTTCGCGATTTTTTGGGAAACAGGCGTTATCCGTTCGAGAGCGCCGTTCTTTTTATGCTTTGGGGAATTCCCTTTGTTTGCGTCGGCCTTTTCATGGTTTTCGGTCGCTTCTACTCCGATGCCCATACCCGGTCGCGCACCCTTTACGGTGTTACCAACGAGCGGATTATCATCGTCAGCGGGCTTTTTTCCCAGCAAATCAAAAGCCTTCAACTGCGCACGCTCACGGATGTGTCACTTACCCAGCGCCGCGATGGCGCCGGAACCATCAACTTTGGTCCGACACACTCTATGAACAGCTTTTTCCCCGCTCCCAGTTGGCCAGGCGCCCCCGTGCTTCGATCAGATTGAACAAGCGAAAGAGGTCTACGACATTATTCGCAAAGCTCAACGAGCAACATCTTCAATCGGATAACCCGATCGCGTCTAGAGCGTGTCACGCACTTTTGCAGCGCGTTGAATGTGTGAGTCATGCCAAACCCCGGCAAGCGAGTGTTGACAGATTGGGAAAGGACGCTCAGCGCGGCGTGCTTAGCGCGAGGAGCGCTGAGCAGCCCATGCCATGGGCGTGAGTTCGGCGACCCGCTTGGCCGGCCACGCCGGGATTCTCGGAAGAACGTCGAGTAGATACTCTCTCACATTGATTTTGAGACGACGGCACGTCTCGATCACTGAACTGATCGCCGCGATCCGCGGCCCCGCTTCTTCACTGCCGATATGCAGCCAGTTCTTGCGACCCAGCGCCACCGGGCGCATCGCGTTTTCGCACCAGTTATTGTCGATCTCCACTTCTCCGTGGTTCACATACACTTCGATCCTCGACCACTGGGCCATGGCGTAGTGGCACGCTTTGCCGAAGGCGCTCTGGGGCAGCACATCCCGACGCAAATCCACGATCTGTTTTTTTAACATCTTCAGCATGGGGGCGCTTTCCGTCTGCCGTAGTCTCTGGCGTTGATCCGCCGACAGCGCGTCTTCGCGCGCCCGCTGCTCTACGGCGTAGAGTTGCGCGATGCGCGCCACGATCGCTCCCGCGCAGGCATTGCCAGGCGACAGTTTAATCGCATCGACAAAGCCGCGCCTCAGATGCGCCATGCAGCCGGCATGCACGATGCCTGCGCCTCCGATTTTATCGTAGGCGGCGTATCCATCGCTCTGTAAAACCCCGGCAAACTTGTCCAGAAAGCTCGCCGGCCCCTCCCGGCTTCGGCCCATCTGAAAGTCAAAGATCACCGGCCCGCCGGGCCGGCTATATTGCCAGAGATAGCTGGTGTGGTTCTTTCCCACGCTGCGCTCGCTTTGCACGCCCACGGGCGTCTCATCCGCCTGGATATATTGCCCCGCGAGCAGATCGACTCGCATCGCGTCGCAAATCGCCTCCAGCCACGTCCCCGACTGCATCACCCATCCGCACAGCGTCATCCGGCTCAAGACCATGCCCGCCTCGCGTTCCAGGATCGCGCATTGCCTGTAAAGTGGAAGGTGATCGCAATACTTCTTGAGGATCACATCGACCACCACCGCGTTTGACGCCTTGCCCTTCTCCACGATCTTCGGCTGTGGCCCCGCCGCCGTGCTCACCCCCATCTCCTCGCACCGTCCGCACGCCCGCTTCTCGCGCTTGATCACGTTAACGAAATATTGCGCCGGCTTCACATCGAGCTCTTCGCTCGTGTCGTAACCAATCAATTTCTTCTCCCCGCCGCATTGCGCGCAACGACACTGCTCCGGCATGCACGTGAGAATCGATTCTATCCGCTCCAGGTGCGCGGGAAGTTCCGCGCGGCCAGGATGCTGTCGTGGCCGGCCGGTCTGCCGCGCGACATCCTGCTTCTCCTGCTCACTGCGTCCGACTTCACCTTCCACCTCCGCGCTGACGACGCCGGGCTCTTCATCCAGCAGGCTGAGTTGCTCCTCGCTGAGCTGATCGCTCTTGACTCCATACTTCGCCATCCGCAACCGCCTCACCTCTTGCTTCAGCAACTCGTTCTCCACTTCCAGGCGCCGCCATTCCCGCTCGACGGCGTCGCGCAACGGCGTCGGCAGAGGCTGGAGTAAGTCTCTTTTCAAGATGGCGCTTCATCTAACTTATCGCGCCGGACGTTTACAGCTTTTTCTTCTTCCTTTACACATTTTTTCGCCTTCCATCGCCCCGCCCTGGCCTCATGGCGTTTTTCTCCTCATCTCTTTCGCTCTGCTCCCATCCGGGCTCCTTCCTCCACCACTCTCTGCGTCGCGTCTTCGCCAGATCAATGCCTCCCAACAAGAGCGATAGCTCCTCGCCGTTGATCGCCGCTTTCGCGGTCTGCACGCTCGCCTGCGGCCAGCTAAAGCGCCCCTTCTCCAGCCGCTTGGCGCACACCCACAATCCGCTCCCATCCCAGAAGAGCACCTTCAGCCGCGTCCGCGAGCGGTTGCAGAACAGGAACAGATGCCCCGAGAGCGGATCCAACTCCAGCCGCTGGCGCACCAGCCCATGGAGCCCCTCGAAGCCTTTGCGCATGTCTGTCGCTCCCAATGCCAGATACACCCGGGTCGCTGCGCCTACTCCAAACATTATCCGCCCTCCTTCACCAGTTCCAGCAGCGCCCTGAGTTCCTCCTTGCCGAAACCCCGCGGCACCCGCAGCCGCATCCCGTTTGACCACTCAAGCTCATAGCGCTCGTCCACGGCGCTCCCGGCTTTTCCAACACCCTCAACATCCACTTCGAGCAGCGAGACTTTTTGCAAAGTCCCTCCGCCACAATCCATGCCCTCGGTCTGCGCCTCCCTGCTTCCCACCCGCCGCAGCCAATACTGCAGTCTTGAAACACTGATCCCAATCTCCCGGGCAAACACTCGCTGAGTGAGCCCGCTCCTGGCATACTCCCCAACCATCTCCTCCGCTTCCAGTACGCTCCACCGCCGACGACTGCCGGCTTTGTTTTCGGATCGCGTGCTTCGCATGCATACACCATCGCAGACCCGACTCAGTCTCCTCAAGATGGGTTGCCATGACGCTTACCGTTGAATCGCCCAAGACCCAAGAGCGCTCGTTCCCATGTTTGACATGGGAACGCACTTGCTTACGAAGTTGAACTTCGTTCATTTTTCCTCACGGGACCCTAACGCATAAACCCGGCGTGTGCTCTTTAGTAGCTACGATCAAGGAGTGCTTTTACCACGGATCAAAGGTTCGATGCTGGGATTCACCTTCACGCCTTTCAAGGATTTTGCAGCGAGAAGCTGCGCCACCTCAACATTTGCATTACTAAAATCGCAACCATCCAATGTCGCCCCGTCAAATTTTGCGTGTGCCAGAGCCGCGTGTCCAAAGTTCGCATTCGAGAAATCAGTTCCAGCGCCATTAACATACCGCAAATCGCAATAACTCATAAATCTCGCGTTCTTAAATGAAGAATACGAAAAATCCGCTCCTTTGAAGCTACAGTCGGTCCAAGTGCTAGTAGAGGCATCCACTTGGTCGATGTGTGCATAATCGAAAGCGCAATTATACGCACGAAAACCCCGCATCCAAGAGCGAGTGAAAATGCTGCGTGAAAAGGCTGTCCGCTGAACGTTTGGGACATGAACGTCGGGTTCACCGTTGACGCCAGTCCGGAACTTACCTTGATCGCAGAAAATTGAATTCGTAAAAATGGAATCTACTGCGCTCATATCCATAAGAGTAGCTCCTCTAAAATCACTAAGTTCAAAATGGGCCCCTCTGATATCGGCTCCCGTCAAGTCAACGTTTACGAGGAAAGCCTGCCAAGCCCATATATGCCTCAAGCGTCTCCCGACAAAGCGCCCCCCCTGTACGAGGGGGATCTCGATTGAAGCCTTTTCAAAGTCACCCGTCCATTGGGGAGGTCTCTTCGACAATTCAATACCTGGAACAATTGCAAACGGAGTAATATGCGATCCCAAGAGAGCGTGCGGCCCCCAACGCTGGCAAAAATTCCCGCCCGGATTGGCATGTGGCATGATGCGTTGTATCGCAACAATTCCCTTCGCAAACCATGTTGCGCCCTTTGCGTTCTTTAAATCTGGATTCAAAAAGCATTCGGGCATCATTTGACTAGTAGCAATTCCGTAAGACCAACACCACAGAATGGCGACGCACACGATTGCCACAACACCGCATCGCCTCAAAATATTATGTTGGAGTTTCGCGGTAATCTCGGCTACCCCATTACGTCTAGCGGAAAATGTCTCGACCAACAAACGAGAAAACCCGACAGCTGCCGCAACGCTGATCGACAAACTTATGACTTGAAGTTCTGTAATTGTGTCATCTTCAGCCCTTAGTCCAAAAGCCCATAACAACCAAATGCAGGCGGGGACTATCCACCAACCCAACAATCGTCCTAATCCATTCTGAATACGGGAAAGTGGTGGCAGGCCATTTTTCAATTTAGGAAGCAGGCTCCTCCCTAAGTCGTTTAATAACCATGGTGACGTGACCTCATCTAGCCTACGGCCATCCGGAAATATCGCCGGAAGACGCGACATCGCCTCCCAAAGGCGTAATAGGTAGATGTGGAGATATAAATATAATGTTAAAAGCAGTATTGGCGCGGCAAGGAAAAATAACACAACGGGAATTTCGACACCAATAAGAGGAAGTTTGACGCCCTGCGTGTTCAGGAGGATATTATAATCGCTGCAAGCTGCGAGCGTAAGCACAACGAACGCTAATGCAGCAAGCATCGTCACGAAAACTTTCGCGGCGCTCTCGGATATCCCACGAACATTCTCCAAATCTTGCCATTTTTCGATGGAATCTGGTAGAGTTGCCCTGGTCAAAACTGCGCCGGCTAGTTGCTCTGGGAGTATGCCAATGCATCGGGAGAAATCGCAATCGCTCAAATCAGCGTCCCAAAAGCGAGCATTTCTTAACACCGCTCCCACAAACGATGCGCCCTGTAGATTTGCCTTGGAAAAATCGGTATCACTGAGGTCCAGTTCCCTCCAATCAGTTCCACCGGCATCAATATCTATTGCATTCCGAGCCTTAAATTGCGTTCGGGTAGCAGAACTCACGGATTGGATCTTACCCTTTGCCGCCCTTCTTCCTGCGATCTCAGTCAAGGATATTCGCTTTTTAACCTGCATAATGAATTTGTACGTGGATCAAACCTTCGCCCGAGCAAATGAATTCAGAAATAGTGTCAAAAGCAATGCTTTTCAATACACCGCCCCATCAGATTTGCTATCGGAAAGGTCAACCGGCGTTCTGGCGATAGTTGATCTTTTCGGCATTATCTACGTAGAATATGGCGAATGAAACCTTTCTCGAGCAATACCAGTCTTAGCAATCGTCGAGTGTATTCGGGGTTGAGGGTATGGATGCCTCACGTCCTCGCGATCAACTCCTGACACTTAACACAAGCCGTTAACACGAAGCGTTAGGCTCGCGTTTCAACATCACCTTTCACATTCAGAGCGGCTCGACAATGAGTCTGTGTACGGCTGGAAGAACGGTGTCTTCGGAAATTTCTGCAGTCGAAACAACGGTGAACCAGTGAGACCAACAGATCGACCGTTCTGAAGAACACGGCAGGCGGACATCTCTCCCGTCCGTTGCTCTCACCAGAAAATAAACCCAGCTCGATGGCTCTAGACCAGAATTGCTCTTGCGGTGGATCGCTAGTCACCCTTGCCCATCGAGCGCGAGGGCCATCCGACACGAACGAGAAGGCCGTCCGGCCCGCAATTCCCAACTTCCTAAAACCCCATTCCCGGTGGCGCAGGATGCCGCCCGGGCGGATGATGAGATCATCGACTCGCTTGGCGATGGCGTCGACCTCCGGAGTGCGGATGAAAACACCAAAAGGAATATGGTCTTCCAGCGCCCGCCAGCGGCCGCTTCCCGCCTGCGTCAAATGAACCTCGTAGCCCCAGTCATGATGTTGTATTTGGCTCCACCGATGCGCGTCCACCTCTGAGAACGCAGCGCCTCACGCTTGGAGAGCGACCGGTTCCTCATCAAAAACAATCTAGGAACTTGCGTTTTCCGTTAGGCCTGCGCCAAGCTTTCTGAGCAGCGGTCAGACGGCAAATTTTCAAACCTCATCTTCGCCTTTTTCATTCCGACGCCATGAAAATTTCGCTCTTCATTCCATGCGCTCTTCTCTGCCGTGTCCTCTGCGCCGCTCCGCCTTCTTCGGAAGACGATAACCCTGACAAACAGCAATACAGTATATTTCACCCGGCGCCGCGCGAACAGATGAGAGATTTCAATGCGGATCGTCCGAGCCAGACAGAGGGTCCACGCACCATCGATGCTGGCCATTTTCAGTTAGAGTGGGATTTTCTCAATGCTGCCTTGGACTACAATAGTCCGGATCGCACCCACAGCGAAACTTGGAACGTGGTGCCGTTGAATATTCGCGTCGGACTACTCAATGATCTCGAATTCGACCTGATCCTCGACAATTTCATTCTTAGCCGCACGAAAGATCCTGCCGTTGGAAACTACGACAAGACGGCCGGTATTGGAGATATCACCACACAGTTCAAATTCAGCCTGTGGGGCAACGACAGAGGAAATACCTCTTTCGGAATTGTTCCATTCGTCAAGTTGCCTTTGGAGGCATCTGCGCTGCGAAATGGAAAAACCGAAGGCGGTCTGATCCTACCGCTCGACGTTAAGCTTCCAGGCGGTTGGGATTTGGGAGTTATGACAGAGTGGGCATTCGTGAATGATGATACCGGAGGCTACAATGCGAACTTTGTGAATTCCATTATTCTTGGTCACAAGATGACAAGAAGGTTGAGCGCGTATGTTGAATTTTTGTCGGTTGTGAGTTCTGCCTCGCACTTTCAATGGATCGGGCAGATCGATGTCGGTCTGACTTGGAGTGTGAGTGAAAACACCCAATTCGATTGCGGTTGCAACTCCGGGGTGACCAAGGCGGCGCCGGATTTGATTCCATTCGTTGGATTCTCCGTTCGATTCTAAAACGCCATTCGCAATGCCCAACGAGCAGCGTCATCAAACAGATAGCCCTATTGCGTTTAACATTTGAATGGACTATCCCGCGACGCGCCACGGAAAGCGCGACCGCACACTCCCTTGCCCTTTGCCCTGACAGTCAGGCGCGGATAAAAAGATATCCGACTTGTCCGCTAAAAGCCAAAAGGAAAGAGTGCTTCGAAAAAGCAGAAACTCCTGATCACTGTTCGAGTATCTAACTCTTTTGGCGGTCCCTCTGGGACTGGGTTTCAACTTTAAGCATTCGTGTGAAGATCGTTACCCTGCAGACCGACTCTCTCGGTTTAGCAAATATCCCAAATGTCAGAAGTTCTGATCATGCAGCCTTAAACGACAGGCTGTCAGAAATTGCTGCCTGACCCCTGCCTGACCCGTGACACCTGCCTGACCCGAATGCCACTTACTTAAGGAAACTTTAAGAGGGTAACCGCGGATCACGCGGATGGGCTCGGATAAAAACTTCTGTAATTCGCGTTTATTCGCGTCCATTCGCGGTTGAATAGTAAGCGTCAAGCGAGCCGCCGCTTGACGGTGAACTGAGGACGGGCGCCGGTCAGGGCTTTGTCGCCGGTGCTCCGCACGGGAGTGATATCGGCGCGGCAGCGGGCGGCGAGCGAGGAGTCGCCCGGGCAACTTTGAGTGTCTCGGTCATAGATGTCATAGCCGATATGGCTATGACATCTATGCTGCGCGTTTCAGCGGATGAACCGTCTGCGCTTTGGCCCATGCCGCCGGCGTGAGTTCCTTGATCTGCCAGTTGGTGGAGTTCGGCAGCCGAGTGAACACGTCGCGCAAGTATTCGTAGGGATTGATGCCGCGCCGGCGGCAGGACTCGATGACGGTGTAGATGACGGCGCTGCGGTCCCCGGCATCGGCGTCGCCGATAAACAGCCAGTTCTTCTTCCCGACGGCGGTGGGACGGATGCAGTTTTCGACCAGGTTGTTGTCCACTTCCAATCGGCCATCCTCCAGGCACAGCAAAAGGGAACTCCACTGCCCGAGGGCATAGTCGATGGCTTTACCCATCGCGCTTTTGGGCAGGAACCGCCGCTTATTCTTCCAAAAGAGCAGCGTGCGGTGGAGCCGCTCGATGACCGGGCGACTCTCATATTGCCGGGCGAGTTTCCGCAACTTCGGACCCGCGCGCGTTTCTCGCAGGCGCTTTTCACTGCGATAGAGGTTTTGCAAAAGATGCAGCACCAGCCCCGCTTGTTTCGGCGCCTGATCGCGCGCCTCATAGAAGCCGCGCCGCGCGTGCGCCCAGCAGCCGGCCAACTGGATCTCGCCTCCGCGCCCGCGCGCAAAAGCGTCGTAGGCCGTGTAGCCGTCGCACTGCAGAGTGCCGTTAAATTGCGCCGGTATAATCTCCTCCAGGCAAGCCGCCGCCCGGCTCGTCCGCCAATGGTAAATCACATCGGCTCCAGGCCGGTGGCATGTCCAGAGGTAACCCAGTTTCGTCTTCCCGTGGCCGGGCGAAAGATACCGGATCGGCGTCTCGTCCACCTGCGCGTAACCGGCGGCAAAGACCAAACTCCCGATCTCCTCGTAAATCAGCCGCAGCCAATCGGCGGCCATGCCCACCCACAGGGCCATCGTCTGCCGCGGCAGCCAGACCTGGTGCCGGGTCCAGTAAATGGACTCCTGCCGATAGAGCGGCAGATGATCGCAGTATTTGCCCACCAGGATTTGCGCCAGCAGCCCCGGCGTCACCAGGCTCTTTTCCAGGAGCGACTCCGGCAGCGCCGCGACCACGGGGACGGCGTCCACTTCGCCCCGCCGCACATACTTGGGCCGCACGGTGCGCCGGCACAGGAACCGCGCCGGCTCGTAATCGAGCCGCTCGCTGACTTCCTCGCCAATGCGTCGCCAGTCTTGCGGCGCGCTCTTGACCGGCTCCGGGTCGATGACTTCTTCGATCACCGGCAAGTGCTCGGGCACGCGCGGCGTCTTCGGGCGAGGAGCTTTGGCCGAGGTTCTCACCGGCCGCGCAGAGAGCGCCTCATTGCTCTGCGGGCCGGATTCTTTTCCCAGCGCGGGCCCGGGCGTATGCAGTTCTTGAAAGAGCAGTTGGAGTTGCTGCGGATTAAGCTGCTCGCTCTTCTTGCCAAAGAGCCGCCGCGCCAGCGCGTCGAGTTTCTGCTGGAGCAACGAGATCTCCGCCTTGGCTTGCGCCAGTTGTTTCCTGAGATGATCCGCTTGCGCTTTCTCAGCGGCCAATTGCCGGAGGAGTTCGTCTTCGCGTGCGTCGCTCATCTATGCGCAAATGTTAGTTAACTCTCTCTTCTTTCAGCAAGGCAAATCCACGTCCTTTCTTCTTTTTTTAAAAACCGCTCATTCCCGCGCCCGCCAGAACTTCACTCCCGCTCATACCAGGGCCGCAGCCGCGCCCCGCGCAGATCAATCCCGTCGGTCAACATGGCCAGCGCTTCCGGAGCCAGCCGCAGTTTGACGCCCGCAGCCTCGGCGCTCTGCGGCCACGAAAACGTTCCCTTTTCCAGGCGCTTGATCAAGAGCCACAGCCCACTCCCATCCCAATAGAGGATTTTCAAGCGCGTGCGCCGTCGATTGCAAAACACGAAGAGCGCTCCCTGCTTGGGATCTTCCTGCAAACGCTCCCGGACCAAACCTTCCAGGCCATTGAAGCTCTTGCGCAGGTCGCAAGGCTCCAGCGCCGCGAAGACTTTCAACGCGCCCGTAAAACTCAGCATCGCCGCCGCTCCGTTTGCGCCAGCAGGCCCAGCAACTCCGCCGCCAGACGCAATTGCGTCGGCGTCTCCACCACCAACCGCGCTCCCGCCCTCAACTCGATCGCCAGTCCCGGGCTCAACGCCGAGGGCCTCCCGTGCTCCACAAACGCCTCGAACAATCGCACCGACGGCTGGGCGCCATCCATTCGCTCTGGCGCAGAAACTCCAGGCGCAAGCTCTTCAGCCTCCTTGATCGCCGCCCGCCGCTGATGACGCCAATTCGCAAAAGTCTGGTACTTGATCCCAGCCATCCTCGCAAACGCCGCCCCGCTCATCCCACTGCGCTCGAATTCCGCCAGCAACGTCTCCCGTCGCTCCTTGGGAACCCTCACCCGTCCGCGGCTGTCTTGTTTCAAAATTTCATTCGTCCCATTTGTAGATGTCATATCCATCTACGCTCTGACACCTATGACGCGCTCCGCCAGTGGCGCCTCACTTGACGCTTACGTTGAATAATCCTTAAACTAAGCGTCATTTTGGTCAGACCCCTGCCTGACCCAGATCTGCCTTATGAAACATATATCGGCGTCTCTCTCCTTTGTGTTCGTTTTTCTCGTGGTTTTCTTTTTGGCGGGATGGTTTCTTATGCCTCATCTGCCGCCGGTTCCAGACCACCCCTTTCAGTGTTCGAGGCTGAATATTGGGAGGATAATTGGATTGGTTATCTTCTCGGGTTACTTTTTGGCGCTTTATCGGCACGCTCCCGGTACAGAAGAAGTTAGTCCCCCATATCCATCAAGCGCGAGGGCCATCCGACACGAACGAGCAGGCCGTCCGGCCCGCAGATCCCAACTTCATACAATCCCCATTCCCGGTGGCGCAGAATGCCTCCCGGGCGGATGATGAGGTCATCCACTCGCTTGGCGATGGCGTCGACCTCCGGAGTGCGGATGAAAACACCAAAAGGATTATGCTCTTCCGCCACTCGCCAAGGGCCGCTTCCCGCCTGCGTCAGATGAACCTCACAGCCCCACCCCGTCATAATCATGTAGTCGGCGTCGCCGCCCGTGCGCGTGAATCCCAACCGCTCCCAGAAAGGGATCGCGACCGGCAGATCGTTGCTCGGAACGATCGCGAATGCGCCAACCGTGGCGGGAATGGGCATGTCCTTTCGCGATTGCGCCCTAGTTGAAGCGCCCAAGCGCGCTCGTTCCCATGTTTGACATGGGAACGCACTTGCTCACGAAGTTGAACTTCGTCCATTTTTCCTCCGGGACAGCGGGTCCCGAGCCATCTACCATCCAGCTTCCAGAGAACTCTCCGGTAAAATGCATTATACGCCCCTAGGCCAGCGCCTCCTTGCAGTACTGGACGCACTTGGCCACCTCGGCGATGGCGTTGGAGCCTTCCGGGATTTTGTATTCCAGCTCGACCTCCGCGGGGAACGTCCACTTCTCCTTGCGCATCAACTGCAGGACTTCCTTAATCGGCGTCTGACCCTCGCCCCACGGCACGTTGCCGCCATCCGCGGTCCGGTCCTTCAGATGCAGGCTCACGATGCGGTCGTGGTACTTCTCGATCACGGGAATAGGCGACAGCCCCTTGGTGCCGGCGACATAGTGGCCGATGTCGAGATTGAAGCCGATGTACTTACCGACCTCGAGAATCGGATCGGGCTTGTCGATCACCGGAAAGTTCGTCGTGTGATTGTGGAACCCGACCCAGATCTGGTGCTTCTCGGCAAAGGGCGCGACCCGCCGGGCCAGCACATCATTGCGCTCGGTGGTCACGGCGAAGCAGCCGAGCGCCTTGGCCACCAGGAAGGTGAATTCGATATCCTCATCCGAGGGACCGAAACCCATTTTATGGATGTGAATGTTGACGCCCGCGTCGTTGTACATTTTGCGCAACTCCCGGCATTTGGCGAGCCGCGCTTCGCGTTCCGCATCGGTCGGGGGCGGGGGCGGCGTGGCCAGGTCCGCCGCTGTGGGTGGTGCATTCTTGTCCCTGGCCTTGCGAGCCCCGCTCGCACCGGGGATGCCGGCGTAGAGTTGGATCGGTCCGCCCATCAACTCGACCTCGCTGAGGCCGTCATCGAGCAAGGCCTGGAGTGTTTCCTCGGCGGTGTTCGCCATGCTGCGATAGCTGTAGCTGATGGCGCCGATGCGCACGCCGTTGAAGATGGAGTTGGGTTTGGAGGCGGCCAAAGTGCGTCGTGGCAGTGCCAGGCAAGCGGCGGCGGCGGCCGCGCTGCCGAGAAAGGCGCGCCGAGTGGTGGAAGAGTTCATGTTCATTGGGATTCTTAACGATCAGAATGGGGGTTCACGGGACGTTGCCCAGCCTGTTCCTGCAGCGGTGTCGGAAGCAACGAAGAAACAGGGATCTTCACGGAAAATTCGCCGACCAAAGCCATCTCCCAGTCGTCGCATCCACGAGGTGACGCAGGTGGTTGCGGTGATACGAAGGGAGGCAAAGAATGGTTTCCCGACATATCGAACGGGCTTGGACCGATTAACTTTACCGCCGCCTACGGGTACGAGGCAGCGGACAACCACTTTCCCGCCATAGCGTCCACGAACTCACGCGAGTGATTGCGCTGCCAAAGCGGGATGGATTTAGGCATGCGCGGATGCGGTGGACCACCGCGCAATGTAATGATCCATTGAGGGCTTGTGGGAAGACCGATCTCGGAGTGCATGACGTAGAAACCCTCGATTTCTTGCGAGAGCAATGGCTGGCTCACTCCATCTTTTTGGATTATCTCCAGCGCTTCCAAGAAACTCACCTTGGGATCGGATTCTGGCCATGCGCTGTACGTCTCGCCCTGCTGGCGCAAGAGCTTTTCCGCTTCCTCAACGGATTCACGGTGGATGTCGGGATTCTTTATCATACTCGGTGAAAAAACGGAAAGCAGGTGCTTGGCCGTTGCATCGAGAGTCACAACGAATTGGCGCTCATATTTGTCGGCGGCGCCAGGTAATGCGCTTTTCAATTTCAACGCGCCTTGTTGGAATGTAACCTTGATGGCGTTGCCCGTCAGGCTTTTCGAGAGAAACGGGGTGTTCGCGCTGTTTGCCGGAATTTCGTCAATCGATTCAATTTCGAAGATTGCGTTTAGCCCAGTCAAACGGCTAATGCGTTCAGTGATTTCGACTTTTGTTGGGACGGGTGTGAGTGGAGTTGCCTGGCACGTTGCCACCCTCAAAAGAGGAATTGTAAGCAATACTACCGCGCTCATGGGAATTTTTATAATTCATGTCCTGGCGGTGGAGTTATGGGGTCATGTCTGGGTCAGATCTGAATCGCGCTTACTTAAGGTAACTTCAAGAGGGAAACCGCGGATAACGCGGATGGGCGAGGATAAAAAACTTCTGTGATTCGCGTTTTTTCGCGTCCATTCGTGGTTGAAATAATCCTTAACGAAGCGCCTGTGAAACCAACCGTTCTGAAGAACGCCAACGACGACATCTCTCCCGTCTGTTCCTCTCACGAGAGAGGAAACGCAGCTCGATTGGCCCTAGACCAGAATTCCCCCCAGAACCGGTCTGAAACCCTCCAATCGAGCTGCTCCCTGTTTGAATGTTTTCCCCTGTTCAATTTCTGAACATCCGCACATTTAGCATCCCTCGTGCCACCTCGAATATTCGCCTTCTCACACTGGGCAAATCCGTTATTGAGGCTGGTCACGGTGGATGAATGAGCAATCGAAACGTCCCAAATAGA